>Ga0115004_10003133_pt1 | contig 13525 bp, 8 predicted proteins | sample ArcticOcean_MG_C_10_FD_88737 | JGI IMG/M metagenome (GOLD analysis project Ga0115004, IMG submission 88737) | Marine microbial communities from western Arctic Ocean - ArcticOcean_MG_CB11_90 | ecosystem: Environmental > Aquatic > Marine > Oceanic | place: Arctic Ocean: Canada Basin | collected...
ACTAGCATTTTTAATAGTCTCCCTACTACTAATCGTATCTCTCGCTTCTTGATATTTATCTGATGCAGTGGATTTCAATTTACTGATGGTTTCAGTGTAATATTTCTGCATCTTTTGTTCATTACTACGTCGTTTACTTATCATTACACTCGTCGTCGTCGTCGTCGTCGTGTTCATCCGTGCACCTGGCTATGATCTTATATTTTCTATTTTATGTATCCTCCTATTTATGCTTATTGTAATTATAATAATAAATAATATATTAATAAGGAGATATCCAATAAATTGAGAAAAGAACGTATTATTCGTGGTATTAAAAAAATTAACCAACAAGATCAGATGAAACCCTAAACCCTTTTTCATCTGTTTTATTTGTGTCCTGTGGAACTTTTTCTTCGCCCATCATCATACAAAAAATGATACCGAGTACGAATAGAACTACTCATACTCATACTACTACTATATTACTACTGAGAAGAAACAACACTGGAATTAGTGCTAACGATGACGATTTAGGAAGAAGACCGAGAAGAAGAACGCGGTCGTTATTATTAAAAGCAAAAAAAACTACTCCCGATGGGCACAGGGAAGAGGCAGAAGACGAAGATGACTACTTACGTTTGGCAAAACGACTGACGACTGAAGAACTGACTGAAATAGCTCGCGAGAGAAGAGATGAATACTTTGGCGAGCACAAAATAATCACGTTTTCTCCAAAAGTGTTCGTTCCATTGACCTTCGCTTGTAGAGATAAGTGCGCTTACTGTACTTTTGTGAAAGAGCCTTCGGAAGATGAAAATATGTACTTAACCGAAAAAGAGGTGCTCGCTATCGCGCGAAAAGGGAAAGAACGAGGGGCGACTGAGTGTTTATTTACATTAGGCGATCGACCTGAAGCGAAATATGCACGAGCGAAGCAGGAGTTGGAAGATGAGCATGGATGTAAAACGACAGTGGAGTACGTGGCGAAATGCGCGAGACTCGTTTTAGAGGAAACCGGTTTATTGCCGCACATCAATTGCGGATTATTGACGTTAGAAGAACTGAGGATGTTAAAAAAAGTGAGTGTAAGTCAAGGGCTCATGATCGAGCAAGTTTCCGAACGTTTGATGGAGTTTGGAATGGCGCACTACAATTGTGAGTCGAAAAAGCCGAAAGCGCGATTGCAAAATTTAAGAAACGCGGCAAAAGCTCAAATTCCTTTCACGACTGGGATCCTCGTAGGAATTGGAGAAACCGAAGAGGAGCGCGTAGAAACACTAATTGAGATTAGAAAAGTTGCAAACGAGTTCAAAAGCAATGATGATGATGGAGGTTTTTTAGGCGAAATAATCGTACAAAATTTTCGAGCTAAAGACGATACGGCGATGAGAGATTTTAAAGAGCCGACGATGGACGACTTCATAAGAGCAGTGGCCTTGGCTCGAATTTGTTTCGATAAAAATGTTACAATTCAAGCGCCTCCTAATTTAACCCCAGGTGAAGAAGATGGTTGGAGACTGTTATTAAACGCAGGTATTAATGATTTCGGAGGTATTTCTCCGGGAGTTACTCCCGATTACGTTTCACCCGAATGCGATTGGCCCGCTTTGCAAAAACTAAGTAAAATTTGTCGCGAGGAAGGTATGTCATTAGTCCCAAGATTAGCAGCACATCCAAGATTTTTAGGTAAGGCGTTGAGTGATAGTGGATTTATAGATGAAAAAGTCGCTCCATACGTTCGAGCTTTAAGCGATGCATCTGGACTTGCGCGCGGAAATGAATGGTCACCCGGTGCGATTGAAGGTGAGTTGTGCGGTGGAAAATCTGCAAATATAGTCGCCCTGAACGGTGCCGTAGAGTGTAGTATTAGTACTAATAGTAGTAGTAGTTATAGCAGAAGTAACGAGACAAAAATTTCGAAAGCGATTGCAAAGTGCAAAACAACGATAGCGACTATAGAAGACATCGCGTTACTCTTTGAAGCTCGGGGCGATGATTTTGATCTGATATGTGCCGAGGCGAACGAATTAAGATTTGAACAATGCGGCGACATCGTATCATACGTAATTAATAGAAATATTAATTACACAAACGTTTGCGAGTTTACCTGCCATTTCTGTGCGTTTTCGAAAGGAAAGTTTGGAGAAACTGCTACGAGAGATAAACCGTATTGTTTAGATTCAGAAGAGATTTCGAGAAGAACAAAGGAAGCGTGGGAAAAAGGAGCGACTGAAGTGTGCATGCAAGGCGGTATTCATCCAGATTTTACCGGTGATAGTTATTTAGAATTTCTCAAAGCTGCTAAAGCCGGTGCACCTAAAATGCACGTTCATGCGTTTAGTCCATTAGAGATTCTTCACGGAGCGACTTCGCTGAGTATTTCAGTGAAGGAATTTCTACAGATGTTAAAAGAAGCCGGTTTGGGATCTTTGCCAGGAACAGCGGCGGAGGTTCTAGATGATACAGTAAGGAGTGAAATCTGCCCCGATAAACTTAATTCTGAAGAATGGATATCTGTTATTAAAAGCGCGCATGATGTTGGCATAAAGACGACATCGACGATTATGTTCGGACACGTTGATTCCGAAACGACTTCGTCTTGGGCAAAGCATTTGGTACAATTACGCGAGTTACATCGCGAAACTAAAGGAATCACTGAATTCGTACCTTTACCTTTCGTACATTTCAAGGCGCCAATATATGAAAGAGGACGCTCTCGTAGAGGCCCTACAATGCGCGAATGTGTTTTAATGCACGCCATTGGAAGATTAGTATTAGGGCCAGTTGGAATTACTAACATACAGGCATCGTGGCCTAAAATGGGACCGTCTTTTGCACAGTCTTTACTTTTCGCTGGATGCAACGATGTCGGTGGCGTTTTAATGAACGAGAGCATTACAAGAGCTGCTGGATCAAAATTCGGTCAAGAAATCAACGTATGCGAAATGGAAAGCTTAATTCATCAAGCAGGAAGAACACCACGTTTGCGCAACACGTTATACGAAGACGCGAACGAAGAACGCAGACTAAAAGGCATCGCAAACGCAAACGTCTCAGTCGTGATTGTTAAAACGTGAGAATACACATACAACTACGAAAATAATTAGCTACTCGAACGGTACATCAAAATCGATCTCATCATCATTATCCTTCTTCTTACTATTCTTCTCCTTCTCTAACAAAACCGATTTCGCTTTCCACATCAACAAATCATCCATCATCTTCTTCGCCTCCTCTTGCCCTCCAGGTACTTTCACTTTATGAATACCTAAAATATTCATCAACGAAGCGCGTTCTTCGCCGACTTCGCTCTCGAGCCATTTATGTAACGCTTTTGCGCGCCTTTTAGCGATGTCTTCTTTGTCCATTTCTGTCGCTTCGTACTCACTTTCCATAGACGACGCAGAAGAAGAAGTAGAAGAGGAGGAATATAAAGACGACGAAGATATTCTTCTTTTAAGATTGAAAACGTTCAAAGTCGAACAGTGCAGAGTTCGTTCTATTTCTTCGAGGATTAAAATGCTTCTGTTCTTAGCGTCGTTCTTGTTGTAAAGATGTGCTGCGAGTCTCAGTTTATGCGTGTAACGAAGCATGATTAGGAAGTATTAATATGAGGAATGAGTTTTGTTAACTTCCCATCACTGCCATGGTCGTGATGAGTGAATCAGTGAAAAGCGCACGCGTGCGACTGTGCAAGTTAAAGCGCGAGCGTTGTATATCTGCGTACTAAAGTGTTTATTCTACAAAGCTTCGACTACTAATGATTACTATTATTGTTTAGCTTTTTCTAATCGCTCTGAGAGCCTCGGCGTTTGGCTTGTTCTGCCATCGTCAGTGCTTGTAACTCTTGAACCGTCTAAGTGTTTCAATCGCTGTTGTCTCATTTTCTCTTGCTCTCTATTGATGTTATCGTTTTCTCGAAAACGGCTGCGCTTTAATTTAACGTCTATCGCCGCCTCGTTCATTGAATTATCGATGATCATTGCGGCTCTTGCATGCCCATTGTGGGGTGAATTTTTGTTCGGCGGTTCGGCCCCGTCCTTCCACAACGTCCGTCCGATTTGTTGCCCCATTTTCAAAATACTATCTTTTCCTTTCTGAAACGCTCCTCTCTGAAATAAGTGCTCAGTCACATTTTGTACCATCCCCGTTGTCCTCGTGCCCATTCCAGTCGAATACAGTGTTTGCTGCATTTTCTTCTCATTCGTATTTTTATATCCAGTGATTTGACAGTCGTCATCGTCGCTCTCGGCTCTTCGTTTCCTTTTTTCTTTCTCAGCCGTTAATTCTTTCATTTTTTTGCAGTTATCCTCGTCTTCCTTTCGAGCGTAGAAAATCCTATTGATTGCATCGACTAAAGATCTCTTTTCAGCCTTCTTCATACTGTCTCGCGCTTGCTGAGTTCGTTTCTCGCATTCAAACAACTGCAGTCTTTTTTCTTCGATTGATTCTGCAAATAACATGACTTTTTTCGTAGCAGAATCAGTGTTTTTTACAACCGCAACATTTTCTTCGTTTTCTCTTTCATTTTCAGGAATAGTTTGGAGTTTTGCTTCGTACTCTCTACATTTTTCACCAACTTCGGGCTGTATAACAAGCAAAATCTCCAAACTAACTCGAACGCGCATCTCTTCTGCAGATTCCATACCAGGAAACCAAGTCGTACTCAAAAACTCAGGGTGAGTATTAAGTTTTGGGAAATGCGCAAAAATAGAATCAATCGACATGTACATTTCTTCTCCCTTCTTCTTACTATGTTTTCCTTCCGTTTCAGAAATAAAAGCGACTTCATCGTTGTTATTCGTCCCGTTTTTCTCCTTTTCGTTGCCAATATTCTCTGGATGCGATGGCGACGACGGTGTTATTTCCTCGTCTCGTAGATTGTTCAATTCTTCCTTGTCTCGTAGATTGTTTGTTTCTTCCTCGTCTCGTAGATTGTTCGTTTCTTCCTCGTCTCGTAGATTGTTCGTTTCTTCCTTGTCTTCTTTGTTCTTTTCCTCCTTCTTGACTGCTTTCTCCTCCTCTTCCTTCTTTTCTTCTTCCTCTACTCCTACCGCTACTACTTCTTCCTTCTTTTCTTCTTCTTCTTCTTCTAAAACATCTCGTGATTCAGCTTCTTTTTGATTCCACTTTAATCGGATAAAATCTTCGAAGTCAGTCATTCTGGGAACCAACACTTTATATGGCTCGAGTACTAAAATAGTTGAACTTTTCTTGTCTCTGAGCCCACCAGCAGTAACATTCATCGATGCGAAGTCATCCTTTGTGAGCAAATCTGGAAGTGCTTCGATGAATTTCTGCGCGTAAAGTAGTACAAAAACACCGCAATCACAACCATTCGTTTGAGTTGGGCAAAAGATCTTCTGTTTCTCGATTGTGTCTGAATTGAAATGGCTCTGTCCATTTGTGATTGCTTCTCCACTGATAGCAGTTTGAACGCGGTTGTATTCCCGCGAAAGCCAACTGATCAGTTTAGCGTAGATTTGATCCTGTGAATGCGAACTGTTCTTCCCCAAGGAATCTAAATGAAGCACAGAGGGGATCCTTTTCAACTCATCATTCATGTTGCACCCAGGATTCGCGATGATAATCAAACTCCAATGCAAGGCAGAATGAATTGGAATCAGAATGAAGTCTTTTTCAAAAATATTGACATCTTTTGTCCATTTCCGAACTCTCTCGTATGCTGCATCGTACTTACCTTCTTTTGCCAACATCGTTTCGTCTCTACTATTTTTTTGAGCCAACTTTTGATAAAAGAATGAGTTCATAACCAAACATCTCTTCTTTTGCTCCTCCGACATTTCCTCGGCGAGTTTTTTCATGTAAAAATCTATCGTTTGATCGTTAAGAAACTCTCCCGGCTCTAAGCACTCCAAATCTTTCGTGGTGATTAAAACAGCACCTTTAGCACCGTTGTTCGGGTATTTTGCTTCGAATTTACCAAACTTCATAACTCCATATCTTCCCGAACCAGGATTTTGTCGCGTCGATCGCCTTGTTTGTGGTATTGGACTATCAATTTCAATTGGTTTATTAGCTTCATCGCCGTCAGAATCTGAAATGTCAATGACTTCAGGTTGCTTCTTGAATGGAATACTTGTTTGTCGATGTTTAGTTGGTTGTTGTTGTTGTTGTTGTTGTCGTCGTTCTCCTTTCGGTCCTTCCGTATCCTCAATTAAATCATCTTTGTCTATATCCATTCGATCATTATTAAATCTATTCCGGTGATTCATTCCATCAGCACGATTATTATTATAACTATTATTATTATTATTATTATTATTATTATTATTATTATTATTATTATTATTGTTATTATTATTAACTTCTTTCCCTCGTTTGGCGTAAAAATCATGTTGTTGAAACTGCTCGGGATTGAAAGTATCATTCCTCGCACTCATTACTACACTACGACTATATGATTGTTGCTGCGGAGGAGCGGGTTGTTTTCGTTGTTTGCCACCGGATAGCGCGATATCAACCATCTGACTTCCCCTGTTTTTTGAGTTTCCTTTCCTTATGTGTGTTTTTTTTTGTTCCTTTAGGGGCGCAATACCTCCTTTTCCTTCATTCCAGTCTACATAATTCCGGGGTTTAGAGCTGCCATCTATGTAGAATTCATTATCGTCTTTGTTAGGAATGTATGCTAAATCGTCTTCGATTTCTTCCTCAGCGTATTGATCGTATCTCTTACCAATATTATTTACAAGATTTTCACATCCTTCGAACGCCTTCACATCCATATTCTTCTTACTACTATCGTTATCATTTTCCTCATCTTCGTCTGAAAGATTATAAACGGTCTGCTGTTCCTTGTTCGTGTCCGCGTTTTCAGCCTTTCCTTTGTTCTTCGGCTTCTTCTTAAAAGTCACCGGCATCGGCGGCGCCTGCTCCGCTTCTAATCGTACTAAAAGCGGAATAGCTTCTTCGAGAAACGCTATGGCTTTATTCACGAAATCGTTAGGAGGCAGTTCTTTGTCGTATCTAGTGAGAATCCCTGTATAATGATCTAACTGTTGCCTATAGTATTTCACGCTCTCTTCGTATTTTTTAATTTTCGCATTTTGTGCGGGTTTCATTCTTTGGAAGCGTTCGTAGCCAGGATTGAACTTGTTCTTCGCCTGTTGAAGAAGTTCTTTCGTATTCAGGTGCGAGTCAATCAAAATCACAAAGCCTTCGTTGTTGTTGTTGTTATTATTATTATTATTATTATTGTTTTTATCGTGATTATTATTTTTGTTTATCACTATCACTTCTTCCTCTTCTTCCATCAAAACATCTTCGGCTTCCTCAAACTCATCCATCTCTATTCCTTCGTGAACTTCTTCCATTGCTTTGTTTTGAATGTATTTTCTCAAAGGACGAACGAACGAACGAACGAACGAACGATGATGTTGAATGTATGTGTGTGTGTGTGTGTGTTTACTACTCTTGATTCATTTATTATTATTATTATTCTTATTACTTCTTCTTCTTCTTCTTCGTTATTGTTATACTCGTAGGAGTGATTAAGTGCATGAAATGATAAATATGTAAATAATTTTTGATGGTGAAAAAAAAGTTCAATAAAGCTATAAACATGATAAAGGTCATAAGGTCTCGTCAAATCCCTCTCAAAAGCGGTCACATAAAATATTATTCATTCTTTTAAGCGCTTTAGTTAGGTATATCGTTATAACGAGAATATATAGCGCGTGAGTTTATATAAATAAACACAGAAAGAAGATAGAAAAGAGAACTATAGCGCGATGATTACAAAGATGAAGAGTTTAATAGTCAACGGCGATATGCGCACGAATGTTTTGATATTTCTGATCAGTTCATCGGCTTTGATTTTAATATATTTCACGACAGATCGCGATAAAACACTAGTTTTTTTCATCGCGCCGCCGTTCACGCATGTTTTGGCAGTCGCTCGAAGCAAAGGAGGATCATATAATCTATACATGCCTTTCAAGGGTAATCGATGGTTCGTCATTTTACAGGGTATCGCGTGGACGTCTTATGGAGTTCTGTGTGGGTTTATGATTCTCCAATATTTTCAAGTGATTGAAAAGACAGCTCTGGGAATTTTATCGGCATCATTCTTGTCTCATCTCTTCGTATCCTTATCAATGCATTATCGAGGGAACGAAGACACGCGTGCAGTCAAAACAGTTGCTTTGACTGTGCTAGTGTTGACATTTTTACATGCGCTGCCTTTGATTGTTTTTTTACTTTTAACGCTTCTCGTGACTTTCACAAAACCGATAGTTTCAAGTTCTATTCTGGTTGCTTATGTGTTATTTACTAGTAGCTTTATTAACTCGAAACGTGATAACACAATATCGAGTTTCCGAAAGTTCATACGCGACTACTTAATAATAGGTCTGAAAGAGTGGCATAGAGAAATAAAAATCATTCGAGATATAGGAGAAAAAGAAGAAGTAGTAGAGCCGGAAAAATCAGACGGAAAAATCATTTTCTGTTATGGTCCGCATGGATTAATTCCTCACTCCGCTGCCTGGCTTTATTTACATTCTGATTTTCAATCATTATTTCCAAATCGCGTCGTGAATTTATTAGTCGCTTCTATTATTTTCAAGATACCAATCGTTCGGGAGGTGTTTGCGTTTCTCGGTGCACGCCCAGTTTGTCGCGATAGCTTCTTTTCGAGCTTGAAAGGAAAGAAAGCAGCTATTCTGTTTTCGCCGGGGGGAATGAGTGAGCTGGTAGAATCGGTTTATAGTGATGGCGATAACGAAATTGTCATGTGCACGCGTCATAAAGGATTTATAGCGATTGCTAAAAAAGTCGCAGACCAGTTTGAAGAAAAAGTAACGATCGTTCCGATCCTCGCGTTTGGAGAAATTGGAGGCATAAAAAATATATTTCCTCGAAAATGGGTTTCAAAGTCGTCGTATCGTTATTTTGGTTTCCCTTTTCCTTTTTTACCAGTAGGTATGTTTGGAATAAGTCCCTTCCCAAGCAGAAATCAATTGTATTTCGTCATCGGTAAAGGAATTGTAATTTGTCCGAACTCTGCGAGGAGTGTTGAAGAATATCACGCGTCGTATTTTGAAGAAATAAAAAGATTATTCGAAAAACACAAGGAGCTTTGCAACCATAGCGCACATCTTCAACTTCGATTGACTAGCTAAAATAATCCTAAAATAATTATAAACTGCGCACATCTATTGCTCTATTTCTATGGGTTTAAAGTCTTGGAATCCGACGTATGGATTACCATTTCCGTCGCCTTTGTATTTCTTCAACCTCTCCACAAATTCTTTGAGCCTACTATCGTATGTCTCTCTCTCTGCGCTTACGATTTTCGTGAATACGGGCCCGCATGCGGCATTCAGAACAATTAATACTTTCTCAATTGCACGTCTCCTTTTTTCAAATTCTTCTTCTTCTATAATTCTAGGACCTTCTTGGTAGGTAGTTTTCATGCTCTCCCAAATCTCTTTGCATCTTGAATACGCTCTCGGCCAAGTAAATTGAAGTATTTCGTGCAAGGCTTCTAACGCGAGCAAAGCGACATCGTTCGACGGCGCTTTCGTCCATGCTAAAACGGCTGGAATCAAAAACTTAAAGCGACCAACCATGCGGATTTTCAGGTCCGAGCAGAATTCAGGAATCGCTCGCAAGAGCGGGGCGACAAAGCTATAATCGTCCACATGTAAAGCGACTGAATCTAAACTTTGCCCTAAAACCAAATCGTGAAACTGCCAGTCTGCATCTTCTTGGCCTTTCATTTTTTTTGATTCGAATTTACGGACATTCGCACATGTCATAAGTGCTTGTAAAGTTGGTTCAAAAAGCGCAGCTGTTGCTCCAACCATGTTTTCCATCAGTTGTTCAAAGAGAGCTTTCGAAATCCCTCGAGTATCGAGCGCGCATTGCTTTTGTATATGTTTAACGCCCGATCTTATCAAGAGTGAGTTCAACTTATCTGTTGTTGTTGTTTTTGTTTTTGTTCCTATTTCTAACAAATCGACTAAGAGTCTATTTGTTATTCTTGCGCCGACTCGTTTCGTTGCAACTGACTCGAATTCTAGAGCTCTTAACGCGATCGATATAAATCTATCAAAACTATATTCTCCAAACGAAACGTGCTCGAGAACGCTCAAAGCCTGCATGCTCGCAAAAAACGCTCTCGAATCTCTTCTCTCTGCTAATTCACTATTCCACGACTCCTTCTCTGGTGCACTTTTGTGCGGTTTCAAATCGCTCCAAACTCGTTCGCAATCGAGCTCGTCCGATGTCAATTTTTGTTCGCCTCCAACAAAATACGCTCGTAAAATCTCGCTCGAGAGATTCGATAACTCTTCATTCGACCATTTCGCTAGTCCATCCGAATTCTTTATGAATCCACATAAAGCGATTACGAAATCGTTCAAAATCTTCTGTTTGTGTTTTCGTCGTCGTCGTCCATTCATTTTCGCATCGTTTTCATCTTTATTATCATCATTTATAGTACTAGGTGAATTTTCTGATTCACCTATGACTTCAATCAAAACCTTCTTCTTCTTTATCTCCATCGTCGTTGTTATCGGCGATGAACGACGATCGTTCATAATCATCTCTAAACCTTCTTCTCCTTCATCATCATAATCATCACTAGTCTTCTTCCTCAAATTCACTAGAAAATCATCTCTCTCAAAGATCTTCTTCGCTTCTTCTAAAGCCTCTGAAGAAACTGTTTGGAACCTCTTTAACAGATGAGTTCTCCTGAAATCGCAATCTTGTTCTTTTTGATCATGTTGTTCGTTTGGTAATAAATCGAACGACGATGAGAACGAGTGCTTATCAATGAGTTCATTGGAAGGTGTTAGAGAATGAACGAGTTCTTCGATTCTCTCCATTTCTCTTTCTCTCTCAATCTTGACGCGCGATAAAATAATGTGGATGTTTTCTATTTCACCTAATTTAACAAAACAAAAAGCATGAGTGTACCGAGGTATATATTTATAGTAGTAATATAATATAATAGAACGGTGAGCGTAAATGAATATATATATGTATAGTGTGGGTTCGTGACAACTTCCTTCTCTCTCATCTTCTTCCTCTCGCTCGCTTTCGCGTTGTCGACCATTACAACAACATTTTCACCTTTCAGTTTAGTATTCCTCTTCATACTCACCGTCGGCGGTTGATTCTGCACCGACTTCGGCATAATCCTTCTCCAACGCGGCCAAATCTTCTCTAGCTTCAGAGAATTCGCCTTCTTCCATGCCTTCACCGACGTACCAATGCACGAACGCTCTCTTGCTATACATCAAGTCAAATTTATGGTCCAGTCTCGAGAAGACTTCGGCGATTGCGGTGGAATTTGAAATCATGCACACGGCGCGCTGTACTTTTGCCAAATCACCACCTGGAACAACCGATGGTGGTTGGTAGTTAATGCCGCACTTGAAACCAGTTGGGCACCAGTCAACGAATTGGATCGTTCTCTTCGTCTTGATCGAAGCGACGGCGGCGTTGACGTCTTTTGGGACGACGTCGCCTCTGTACATGAGACAGCATGCCATGTACTTGCCATGTCTCGGGTCACACTTTGCCATCATAGCCGACGGTTCAAACGCAGAGTTTGTGATTTCAGCCACTGAGAGTTGTTCATGGTACGCCTTTTCCGCCGAGATCACTGGAGCGTACGAGGATAACATGAAGTGGATTCTCGGGTACGGGACCAAGTTTGTTTGAAATTCCGTAACATCGACGTTCAACGCTCCGTCGAATCTTAAACTCGCAGTCAAAGAAGAGATAACTTGCGCTAAGAGTCTGTTCAAGTTTGTATACGTCGGTCTTTCAATATCCAACGATCGTCTGCAAATATCGTACACTGCTTCGTTATCGAGCATGACCGTGACGTCGGTATGTTCGAGTAAAGCGTGCGTGGATAAAACAGAGTTATACGGTTCAACGACTGCAGTGGAAACTTGCGGCGATGGGTAAATCGTAAAGCCCAACTTTGATTTCTTCCCATAATCAACCGATAAGCGCTCTAAAAGTAAAGAGCCGAGACCTGAACCGGTACCGCCGCCAACCGCGTTGAACACTAAGAACCCTTGCAAGCCAGTACAGTTATCGGCCAACTTACGAATTCGATCGAGCGCGACATCGACCATTTCCTTCCCAATCGTGTAATGCCCTCTCGCAAAATTGTTCGCCGCATCTTCTTTCCCCGATATCAACTGCTCTGGGTGAAACAACTGCCTATACGTACCCGTTCTCACCTCGTCGATCACTGTCGGTTCGAGGTCCAGGAAAACTGCTCTAGGCACGTGTTTCCCTGCACCGGTTTCTGAGAAAAACGTTGAAAACGCGTCATCGTTCTGTTGCACCGTTTGATCGTCTGGCATTTGTCCATCCGGTCCGATCCCATGTTCTGTATATATAATTAATGTTAAGAGAGATCGAGAGATTTGGTTTGATTTGATTCGTTACTACTATACTATTACATATAATTTCAAAACGAGCGCGAATGTTAATATCAATTTTCAAACGGGCAAAAACGAAAAAAAAGAGCAATTAGAATCATAAAACGTATTCACCTAAACAGAACAACTCCCAACACGAGTTCCCGGTTTGGATACCGGCTTGGCCAATGTGTAACGAGATCACTTCTCTCATCTTTATTTATGATTTGGATTATTTTATGATCGTTTTTATTTGATATCTTCTCTCTACGAAAATTATAATGATTTTGCGCGCGTCGAAGTTCTGTCGTTTCCGAAGTTTGAACTTTCGAAAATAGCAAAAGGGGAACCTTCAGTCCTTCACTCCTTCAGCAAAGGTTTTTTTTGAGTTTAGGGTTTCGTGAGCTTGAGCAGTTGGCAGCTATTACTATATTCTTAAGAAGCAATAAAGTGTTTTATATAGTCGCTTAATAGATATCAATGATAGAGAGTCGAATTATTCAACAACGCGTGTAAAGAAGCGATCATAAAGATACGATACGAGATATTATATCCTGAGTGAGAGCGTGAAGACGTTTAGGTTATCTACCCAGAATTTTACATCCCGCGAGAAAAGAATCCCTTTTTTTTCCCAACAACTGAACAGCATTACTTCAATTGACTTTTATTTCATATCGCACGTCAACGTGGTTTAAAAAAATTGCCTCGTTTGCCCTTCTTGGTTCGTCTTCGAGCAGTCTCTCGTCTCTTCTTAAAACATAAAGAGAGACGAGAGATTAAGAAGAAGAGGAGGAAGAGGAAGTAGTCGTCGTCGTGTGAACGATGTTTGAGTTCATAACTTCGCCTGGGAAAGAACTCATGAAACGGGTCAGTTTCAATAAAAATAAAAATAACGATACTAATAGTAATACTAATACTCATACGACGACGCCGACTAATTATGGAAACATTGGGGTTGATGAACTAGATTTATTAGTCTATGATGATGATGATGATAGTGATGATATGAAAGAGGAAGAAGATGATGATGATGAAGATGATTTAACGAAGGCGTTCCTTAAGCGAGAGAACGTGCTTTTAAGGGTGAAAATGAAAAGTGTTGAAGAATGTTTGAAAAGTATCGCCGCGAAAGT
>Ga0115004_10003136_pt1 | contig 13512 bp, 16 predicted proteins | sample ArcticOcean_MG_C_10_FD_88737 | JGI IMG/M metagenome (GOLD analysis project Ga0115004, IMG submission 88737) | Marine microbial communities from western Arctic Ocean - ArcticOcean_MG_CB11_90 | ecosystem: Environmental > Aquatic > Marine > Oceanic | place: Arctic Ocean: Canada Basin | collected...
AATGTAACAAAATAGTTACATTATTCTTAATCTCTCTAACTAGACCACATGAAGGGGCTGTGTGGTGCCGGGAGGGGGAATCGAACCCCCACGTTGTCACCAACGCGGGATTTTGAGTCCCGTGCGTCTACCAATTCCGCCATCCCGGCTTATTCGGATTATACATTCCTGTATAATTGCAACTGCGCAATTATAGCAAGCTCTTTCTTAATTGCGAAACCATAATTTACCAAAACATCATTTTTTGAAACCTCAGATGCAAACTAAAGACTTCGACTTCCATTTACCAGACCACTTAATCGCACAGCACCCAGCGCCACAACGAAATGCTAGCCGCTTGTTACAGGTGAGCGCTCAGACAGGGCATTTAATCGATAGCCGCTTTTTAGATTTACCTAATACCTTATCTAAAGATGACTTGTTAATCTTCAATGATACACGTGTGATTAAAGCGCGTCTGTTTGGTCAGAAAGCATCAGGTGGCGCTATTGAGGTTATGATAGAGCGTGTTTTAAACGATCACGAGGCTCACGCGCTGATACGCGCCTCTCGCTCACCTAAGATCGGTAGCACTGTCATATTAGACAATGCCATTGAAGTTGAAATCATAGGCCGTGATGACGATTTGTTTCATCTTAAATTTCTATCTGAAACACCCGTATTAGACTTACTTGAAACGCATGGCAACTTACCATTACCACCTTATATTACCCATGGCGCAGATAGCACCGATGAAACGCGTTATCAAACCGTTTATGCCAAGCATGCAGGTGCTGTAGCAGCACCGACAGCTGGCTTACATTTTGATGAAGCGATGCTTGAACAGCTAAAACAACAAGGCATTCAAATCGCTTATATTACGCTGCATGTCGGCGCAGGGACGTTCCAACCCGTTAAGGTAGACAATGTCGCTGATCATAAAATGCATAGCGAGGTCTACCATGTTCCAGATGAAACCGTTGCACTAATTAAAAGCACGCATGCAGCAGGCAGAAAAGTCACTGCGGTAGGAACGACAGTATTACGTGCATTAGAAAGTGCGGCACAATCTGGGCAGCTAACAGCAGGTAAGCAAGAGACGAGTATTTTTATTACACCAGGCTATACATTTAACGTAGTTGATCGGTTACTGACCAACTTTCACCTGCCCAAAAGTACACTACTCATGTTAGTGTCTGCCTTTGCTGGATTTGACAATATAAAGCATGCATATCAGTATGCCATCGAAAACGAGTATCGATTTTTTAGCTATGGCGATGCCATGTTGTTAGAGAAGCAAGCTTAACGGTAGTTAGATTGAACAAACAGGCCAATAGTGTGACTAACTTCTATAACATGGTCTACGACATAACGATTTACAACACTACAATAATCAATGGAAGTTTAAAGATGATCCAATTAAACATACATCAACTTAGAGCAAAGGCTAGCGTTACATTTGCAGGCGCCTTATTTGCATCAACATTACAAGCGGCGGTTTTACCAGAAGCCAAATTGACAATAAAAATACCAATGGCAAAAGCGCCGACATCACGTCCAATGACAGTCGCCTACCACCCTGCACTCATGTATTACTACGTAGCTGATGGTGGGTTAGCGCCAATGGGTAGTGAGTGGTCTGCTCCCATGTCCAAATCACAAGTACATGCATTTAATGACAAGGGAGAATACGTCAACTCCGCAGAGCCTGGTTATGACAACCGTTCAATTTATTACAATGCCAATACAAGCAATATAGAAACCATTACCTACAATATATCCAGTGAATTTGGCTTTGCTCCCAATACAGGGATGTACGCATTAGAGATGTCTAAAACTGGCAAAATTAAAGACTCATCCAAAGAAATCATGCAGTTTCACTCCGCCTTTGGAGATGCGTTCACCATGCCCACTTATGATGCAGAAAATGACCGTTATTTTGCTAAACAAAAGCGGAGTAATATAGTGCGCATTGTGACCCAGAAAGATGAAACCCCCATTGGAGAGATTGCTTTAGACATCGCAGCAGCTGGCGCAAAGTTTGATGATATTAGTGATAATTTTGTGGCATATACTGGGTTTAAAGGTGAAGAATTAGCGTTGCTAGATTTAGACCACAAAGCATTTTTAGTGTTTGATTTAACAGGGAAGTTTATCGCTAAGAGCGCCATCCCTAAAGGGATTAAATTGCGTGCAAAAAACTATTACAACGGCCTAGGCTACACGAATAATATGTTTTTCTTATACAACGAAGAAGGAAGTGAATTTGGTACTTACCACGGTTATCAAATTATTAAATAACAGCTTTCAATAGACCATAAAAAGCCGCGCTATTACGCAGCTTTTTACTTCAAGAAGAATTACTTACCTAACATACCAGCAAGCTTGCCTGAAGCCATACCAAACAAAGCACCAATCACTGTTGAAATAATCACCAACAATACTGGGTTTGATAAATCTGCTGCCATAGCGTTACCAGCAGTACCTGCTGTCAATGCTAAGCCTGCCGCTGCAGCATAACCATATACATTTGCTGGCACAACTGAAAGTAGGCTGACACTTGACGCTGCAACTAATGGAAATACAGTGGCTGCAATAATAACAGGCGCTGCTAATACTCCTAAGACAGATAATGCTCCACCACTAACCAAAGCCAATGCAACTCCAGCCATTACTGCACCAAAAGCCATTCCAGCGATTGTTTTTTGCAACGCTGCATCATCACCACCTGTATGGAAATAACATCCCCAAGCAATAAAACCAACCCAAACTAAAGCTATTCCTGCTAATGGGTTTAATGCTAAAAATGCCCATACACCACCTAGTATTGCAATACTTACTGCTAATGCGATTAACTTTGACATACTTAATTCTCCCTGATAAATTACTTTTTAATAAAAAAATAATATTACGAGACTACTGCCGATTGATTCTGTTGTCTTAGAAAGTACACCAATTCAAATCAAATCGACAATGCATGGTATGCCTATTTTGGTGCAATGTGCAACTTTTTTATCATTAATGCGCTTAACGGTGCGGCTTTAATACCACAATGATATCGACTAACTGTTGACCGCTAAATTTAGAATTTTTCTTTTAATTCCAAGACTTATGATGCTTTGAAATGACTAGATTTGGGTATTTAGACTTACCTAAACTACCGTTATATCGACCCAATGCTCGGAACAGATTTCCGTGCTCAATGTCCATATAATGCCTTAAAATAGTGCAACCATATCGTAAATTCAGGCGTAAATCGAACAAATTATGGTCAGGATTTCCGATCTTTTTGGCCCAAAATGGCATCACCTGCATATAGCCACGTGCCCCGACGCGAGACACAGCACATTTGTTAAATACGCTCTCCATCTGTATCAAGCTTAAGACTAATTGAGGGTCTAAGCCCGCACGAGTGGCTTCATACTGAACAGATATAAGAAAGTCTTCACGATCAGATTTGTCAGGTATCCGTTTTTGTAAACGTTGCGACATTTCCGCCAACCAAGCCTGCCCTTCTTCTGAATTAGCAAAAACCAGCCTAGGCGCGAACGCATTACTCACTGATTTCTGTATAACCGCTTTAACACTATTAGAAAGAGCCTCCTCCCTTTGCCCGCCCGCATAAAGCTGTGTAGCCAATAGCAATAAGCTAACAAAAAGGATTAGCTTAACTAGAAATTGGCTCAATTTAGCTGTGTCAAAATATGTTGTTTAATCTCAGACAAACTAACGTTCTGCGCATCTGTTTGTTGGCGTGACTTATATTCAACCGCCTCATCAGCCAAACCACGCTCACCAATCACAACGCGATGTGGAATACCCATTAAATCACTCTCGGCAAACATCACGCCTGGGCGCTCACTGCGATCATCTAACAGCACATCAACGCCCTCTTGCAGCAAGTCTTGATAAAGCGCATTAGCCGCTTCTTTAACAACATCGCTCTTATGGAAGCCAATTGGGCAAATCACAACGGTAAATGGCGCCATACTGAGTGGGAAAACAATACCTTTTTCATCACTGCATTGCTCAATCGCCGCACCAACAATACGTGATACGCCAATACCATAACAACCCATTTTCATGAATTGGCTTTTACCGTTTTCATCCAAATACGTTGCATTCATGGCCTCTGAATACTTAGACCCCAACTGGAAAATATGACCGACTTCAATACCACGACACAAAGCAAGTGTACCTTTTCCGTCCGGGCTCGCATCACCTTCAACCACATCACGAATATCCGCCACAGCACTTGGCTCAGGCAAGTCTCGGCCAAAGTTAACACCACTTAAATGGAATTTAGGCTTATTTGCACCGCACACAAAATTACTCATCAGCGCGACTGTTTTATCAGCCACGACTCTCACATTGTCAGCAACACCAACAGGGCCAATAAAACCAGGTGGGCAATTATTCAGATGCTCACGGATTTCAGCTTCTACAGCGAATCTAAAATCGCTACAACCATCTACTTTTGTGAGCTTCACTTCATTCAGGTGATGATCGCCACGTAGCAAAGCCAAACAGAAAGACTCATTACCCTCATCATCTTTCAGCATCAAAGCAATCGCTTTAACCGTGCGCTCAACACTCATGTCTAATAACTTAGCTACATCTTCACAAGCGGTTTGCTTGGGTGTATCAACATCTCGCATGGTTTCCGTTGCTGCAGCGCGCGTACCGCTGACAACCGTTTCAGCCATTTCTACGTTGGCCGCATAATCAGAGCCATCACAGTAAGCCAAGCCATCTTCACCGCTGTCTGCCAGCACATGAAACTCTTGCGAGCCATCACCACCAATGGCACCAGAGTCTGCTTTTACTGCGCGGAACTTCAAACCTAATCTGGTGAAAATATTGGTATAAGCTTGATGCATCTGTTGATACGTATCTTCCAAACTCTCATGATTGGTATGGAAAGAGTAAGCATCTTTCATCAAGAATTCACGTGCGCGCATTACACCAAAACGTGGGCGAATTTCATCACGGAATTTAGTTTGTACTTGGTAAAAAGTAAGCGGCAGCTGTTTATAGCTATTAATTTCTTTACGCGCGATATCCGTAATCACTTCTTCATGCGTAGGGCCGAAACAAAACTCACGTTCATGTCTATCTTGAATCTTCAACATCTGCGGACCAAACACAGCCCAACGGCCTGTTTCTTCCCATAACTCTCTTGGCTGCACTGCTGGCATTAACAATTCCAGCGCACCAGCTTTATTCATTTCTTCGCGCACAATCGCTTCAACTTTTCTCAGCACACGCAAACCCAACGGCATCCAGCTATATAAGCCGCTACCGAGTTTTTTAATTAAACCAGCACGCACCATCAACTGATGACTCATCAGCTCCGCATCGCTTGGTGCTTCTTTTTGGGTGGAGATAAAAAATTGTGAGCTGCGCATAATCTTGCCAATCATTGAATAAGGTGGGATTTTAGCGCGAAATGCGGTTTAAGTCAGCTAATAGCTGGTGCTAAGTTGATGATCAATCACCCTCTCTTGGCTTGCCGATAGGACTATCTTCAGGCTGATAATTAGCTTTCCATACTTTAAACGGCACAATCATTGCAGCATGCCCGTTATCGTAAAATCAACTATCTACGGCAAATCGTTCTCCCGTGACTATTTCTCGCATCACTGCAGTCGTATGTGGCCATACCCGTAAAGAAAAAATTACGGGTACGCATATCTTCGATTACATGCAATATTAAATAACCAGCCTGCTTTAATAAGCGGAGATAACCAGTTGTATTAATGGCTTCATCATTGCAGTCTTGCTACCCAGAGTAAGCAGAATTATCAAAAGTGCCCGCTCTGTCGGCACCTGTCCCGACTTTATCTCCAACAGCCGCTTCTAGCAAGCCAATGGCTTTAGCAACTCGTTCTCGTTCATCTTCTGGGCTATTAATAGGCTCTAAAAACAACATGACAACTGGCTGCCAATCGGCACCACTCAATGCAGCCTTCAATACATTTGCACCGCCACCGCCTTGGCAGATTTCTAATTGATTGCGCTGGGGTGTTTGACGATAGATGCGCTGAATATCATCAAACGCGGCAAATCCTGATTGTACAAAACATAGTAAAGCTGCAATTAGGCGCGTTAAAGAATGAGGGGCTTATCTGGCAGTTCATTTTTTTTGCGTTGTACGCTACGTTTACGTTTGTTTTTAATACTTTTAACTGGAAAGTGTGCTTCCAATGCCTTATTGACTTCCGCAATACCTTGCAACACACCCGCTTCAAATTCACCGCGCCTAAATAGCACTTCAATTCCATGACAAATCACATCCCACCGATCATAACCAATCGGTTTATCAATGCCGCGATCAGCAACAATTTCCACATCTCTATCGGCTAATAATAAGTAAATTAATACGCCGTTATTACGCTCTGTATCCCATATATTTAAATGCGAAAATAATTCGATTGCACGTACTCTTGGGCTTTTCTTCGAAAGTATTTCAAATGGGTGCAACCCCGCCTCAACAACAAAGCGTATTTCGCCTGTATGTTTGGCTTCACTCTCCGTAATCGCGGCTTCTATATTTTGTAAAGCCTGTTCAGAAAAATGATGCTTCACCTGCCAAGGGTTGCTAATCAAATGTCTAAAAAATCTTGCTATCGTTTTAAACATCACCAACTCCCTGACGCGCCACCGCCGCCAAAACCACCACCTCCGAAGCCACCACCACCTAGGCTGCCACCGCCTGGATAACCACCGAAGCCACCGCCTCGATTACCCATTATTATGGTGAAAAAGAAAGCAATAACACTGAGTATGCCAGCACCAAATAACGACAATCCAATAAAAAAGACAACACTGCCCACCAAACCGCCGTTTAATGCACTGCCAAAAAAGTTACCAAAAATGCCTTTTAGAAAAATACCAGAAATCATGCCGCCAAATAGCAACATGGGTAACAAATCCTCTAGCTGACTCGCACCAACATTCTTTTTACTAGGGGCAGGCAGTGGCTCACCATCAATCAAACCAATTATCTGATCCGTTGCAGCAGCGATGCCACCAGCAAAGTCACCTTGTTTAAACTTAGGCGTCAACGTCTCATTAATAATACGCTTAGCATACAAGTCAGGTATCGCACCCTCCAACCCATAACCAACTTCAATGCGCATTTTCCGATCATCTATAGCAATCAATATCAGCACGCCATCATCGACACTCTTGCGGCCCACCTTCCACTCATCAACCACACGTATCGAATACTGCTCGATTTCATCTGGTTGCGTCGTAGGCACAAGCAACACCGCAATTTGACTACCTTTAGCTTCCTCAAATCTTTTCAACTTAGCTTCAAGAGCGGCTTGCTCGGACTCAGATAAGGTTTGGGTTAAATCAACCACACGTGCCGTAAAAGGTGGTACTTCAACCATAGCGGCAAATGCTATTTGCGATGCTAATAACAGCATCGCAATGACGCTTACTTTAAAGTGAGACTGCACTTGATTAATAATAGATTACGTTACGCTTAAAACTCAACAACAGGCGGTGCTGAGATTTCCGCTTCATTTTCAACGGTAAACGATGGTTTAACATCATAGCCCATCACCATTGCTGTTAAGTTCGCTGGGAAGCTACGCACCTCAATGTTGTAGTCTTTAATCGTTTGAATAAAACGATTACGCGCGACTGTGACACGATTTTCTGTACCTTCTAATTGTGCCTGCAAATCCCTAAAGCCTTGATCAGCTTTCAGGTCAGGATAATTCTCTGCCACTAACATCAAGCGTGATAAAGCACTGCTCAGTTGCCCTTGAGCCGCTTGGAATTTAGCCATCGCTGCCGGGTCGTTTAATAGCTCAGGCGTCATTTGAACACCACCGACACTGGCACGCGCTTTGGTGACTTCAGTAAACACTTCCTTTTCATGCGCTGCATAGCCTTTAACGGTTTTCACTAAGTTTGGGATTAAGTCAGCACGGCGTTGGTATTGATTCAATACTTCTGACCAGCTCGCTTTCGCTTCTTCGTCTAAGGATTGAAACTGGTTATAGCCACAACCTGTCAGCGCCAACATTGTAATAATTAAGATAGCCTTAAATAGGTTTTTCACTTTTATTACCTTTTGAAAAATAAACAAATGTTCATAAATGGTTATATTACATATCTCGGCATATGGTGGTGCTTACTATTTTTACAAGTTAGCAACTGTAAGCTTTGCCAAACACAAATCTTCCCAAGCGTTTGATTTTTCTGCTAAATTCTCTAACAGCGCCTCTGGAGAATAAGTCACAATGACTGGAGTATCATTCAACTCATGCGGATAGCCGCGCAACGCTGCTAACGAATCCGTTGCCGTTAATAACTGCTGCGCCGCCGCTTCACCCATGACAACAATCACTTTGCCCGCGAATTGAATCAATGCGGCTGCATCAGCCTGCTCGACATTTTGTCCAACTTTGACAGCAACCGCTTTTATCATGTTTTGCAGCAGAGTCTCTGCTTCTTCACTCTGTTGCTGCTGCAGCACAAATAGCCATTGCGCATCGTCGCTGACAATACATCTAAACGCAACAAATGGTAATGCCGCTTCTGACACAGCCGGCGCGCTAATGACTGGTGGTACTGGCTTTTGCTCAACCACGTTCAGCTCAGGCTCAGGGACCATAACTTCAGGGGGCGCCACTTCTGCTATTTGCAATACTGCTGAAACCTCTGCTATTGGCGCAACTGCTTCTGTCGCTTTTTCTGGTGCTTTGATAGCAGGCGCCCGCGACTGCCATACTGGCAGCAACTCTAACTCGCGTAGTATATCGTCTTGATTCATCCCGCTCATTATAGCGCCACCTTCATGATCATCGCATCTTCTCGCCCATTTTCGGCAGGGTAATAACCACGGCGCACATTCACCTCAACAAAGCTTGCGCGTTGATACAAAGCAATCGCCGCCGCATTACTGGCTCTCACCTCTAAAAACATCATCGCAGCACCCAGTGTTATCGCATGCTCCAATATGTACGCCATTAATAGGCGCCCTAGTCCATGTTGTTGATAAGGTGCTGCCACACTAATATTCAGCAACTCCGCTTCATCTAATACTATCGACATCAGTGAGTAGCCAACAATTTCATCTTGCCGCGTCAGCACCCATGCGGGATGACCTGATTTAAGCGAATCGTTAAAATTTCCACGCGTCCATGGATGCAAAGAAATCGTCGGCTCAATCGCCATCACCGCATCTAAATCATTTTCCAGCATCGGCCTAAACTGACAATCAGGTTTCAACACACTATTCATAAACGCAAACCTTGTTCACGCTCTTTAGATGTCAGCGCCACGCGGTTGCGAATATAAACAGGCTTCGCTTCACTCGCTGGCAGCGCTTGACCGCGTTCAAATACAGGTGTTGCTAGTGTCAAAATCGCTTCAGCCATGGGTGTCATCTCAGGTAACGTGCTCATCACTTGATTCGCATATTGCGTATGCAAAGCTTCGCTGTGCACGCTCCAAGCCGTACCCACGCCAACCCAGCCATAGCCATCGACTGCTGGCACTAAGTCTGGTTTATAAACGCCCGCCGCCTGCACCTCTATCCATTGGTTATTTTCTCGCACAAAGACGGAATGATAAGCTTCACCCATACGCGCATCTGAGGCCGCAATCACGCGTTCTGCACCGCTCGCCTCAGCCAGTGCCATTAGCACATTCACACCCACTACTGGCAAATTCGCGCCAAAAGCCAAGCCCTGCGCCACACCACAAGCAATGCGAACTCCCGTAAAAGAGCCGGGCCCTGCGCCAAAGGCAATGCCATTCAAATCAGTTAGCGCAAGCTGTGCGTCATCCAACAAGGTTTGTATTTGCGGCAAAATTAATTGTGAAGCCGTTTGTCCCGCCTTCAAATCGATTTTATACGTCTGCTGTTCTGTGCGCAACGCAATCGACAAAAACTCGGTTGATGCATCAAAAGCTAATAATTTCATAGGCGTTATTTTGACATTAAAACGAAATGGGCGCTCAACATAATAGCTGCTAACTGAAGCTTACTCATGTCCAATCCGACCACGTAAAGCTTTCACGCGCCCACGTTGCGTTTTGCTTTCTAATCTGCGTTTTTGAGAACCGTAAGTCGGTCGCGTGGCACGCCGTGTGGGAAGTATATGATTGGCAGCGTTCACAATGTCATGTAGCCGTTTAATCGCATCACGTTTATTCGCCTCTTGCGTCCGAAACTGCTGCGCTTTAATCACCAGCACACCTTCCGTCGTAATGCGTTTATCCTTACTGTCTAATAAACGTCCTTTGAGCCAATCACTTAAGCTTGATGCATGGATATCAAAACGCAAATGAATCGCACTAGACACTTTATTCACATTTTGACCGCCAGCCCCTTGGGCGCGGATGGCTGTTAGCTCGTACTCAATATCACGAATAGTTAACACAATTAATTCAGCTCGCTAAAAAACGCTTCCACATCTGCCAATACTTTTGTACGTCTAAACGGCGGTAAGCTTTGCCAAATGCGCTTGCCGTAAGATTTGGTAATCAAGCGCGGGTCACAAATCATCAGCACGCCTCTATCCGTTTCATCTCGAATTAAGCGACCTGCACCCTGTTTTAGCGTAATCACCGAATAAGGCAATTGATACTCCATAAAGGCATTTTTACCTTCAGTATTCAGTTGGTCAATTCGTGCTGAAAGCACAGGATCATCTGGCGGTGCAAATGGGAGCTTGTCGATAATAACGGCACTTAAGGCTTCACCGCGCACATCGACACCTTCCCAAAAGCTTTGGGAACCGACTAGCACGGCATTACCATCAGTACGGAAGCGGTCTAACAATTCGGTTCGTGTGCTGTCGCCTTGTAACAGTATTGGGTACTCCATGCCATTCAATGCAAACGCATCTTTTAGCAGCGCATGAATTTCACGCATGGCGCGCAGTGATGTACATAAAACAAAAGCACGACCTTGGCTGGCTTGTATTACTGGCAATGCGGCTTTAGCGACTGCCTCGATATAATCTGGGCTATTCGGGTCTGGCATACCCATTGGCGCATAGAGCAAGGCTTGCTGCTCATAATTAAATGGGCTTTGTAGGTAAAGCGTCTCTGCTCCAGCTAAACCCATTTGCGACTGATAATGACTAAAGTCACTTTTGACCGCCAAGGTGGCCGAGGTGAATATCCACGCACGTGGTTCTGCATTAAGCTGTTTACCGAATCCTTCGGCCACACTGAGCGGCGTAGCATGTAATTGTACCGATTGCGTAAACACTTCTACCCAACGTACTAAATTACTATTTTCGGCTTTATGCCAACGGCTGAGTTGTATTAATAATTCCTCACCACGCTGCCAACACTTTTCCAACATGGGATCACGTGCCGCTTGGCTTTCTAACACTTTAGTTAGTACAGCTAATTGTTCCTGTATCTGTCTATATGCCTGCTCAAAACCTTTTAGCACTAATGCTTTTTTGACTTGCATGCGCGCGCCTTCATAGGCGAAAATCAATCTAAAGTCTTTCACCGCTTTTTCTAATGGCGGTACAGCTTCACTTAAGGCAATACAGTCTTTTGCTAAGCTTAAATAAGCGGAAGTGCTATCGCGACAAAGCTCTAATAGTTGATTGGTCGACACATCCTCACCAAAGAACAAACCAGCTATATCTGGCAGTTGGTGTGCTTCATCGAAAATCACCGTGTTGGCGCTAGGCAACAGCTCTGTCACCCCTTCATCACGCAACATCACATCAGCAAAAAACAAATGGTGATTCACGACAACGACATCTGCCGCCAGCGCTTTTTTACGCGCGCCCATCACAAAGCACTCTTTATAATAATGACAATCTTGACCTAAACAGTTATCTCGTGTGGAGGTGACATTTGACCAAATCATGGCATTTTCTGGCACGTCAGTTAACTCAGCCTTATCACCTGTTTTGTTATGTTCAGCAAAGTCCTTAATGATATACATATACTTCGCATCCTCGCGTGAGGCAAAGCGGCCTTCTTTTTCTGCACTTTCTAAATGATAGTGGCACACATAATTAGCACGCCCTTTTAGCATACTAACCGTGACGGGTACTTTGAGCGCATCACGTACATTAGGCAAATCACGATTGAACAATTGGTCTTGCAAGGTTTTGGTACCCGTTGAAATAATCACTTTTCCGCCAAACAGCAACGCGGGCACCAAGTAAGCAAATGTTTTTCCAGTACCCGTTCCGGCTTCTGCGACTAATTGCTTATTCCCAGCAATCGCATCGGCAATGGCATGCGCCATGCGCACTTGCTCTTCTCGCTCGGTGTAACCATCAATGGCAGTCGATAAAGCGCCGCCGGCTGCGAACACTTGGCTTAATTGCTTATTCTGATCCTCACTACTGTTGTTTTTGGCTTTTTGATTTTCAGGCTTATGGTTTTCACTGCTTTTATTTTGACTCTCAGACATAAGCCGAATTATCCCATGAATATGCGTTGATGCGCGAAATGCAAGCACCTCATTAAATCGCCTTCTTAAAGTGTCAATGGTAAAATGTTTAATGTCCTGTATAAACCTTACAATTTCCAAAAGCTGGTATTTAACTTTCAGTGTTTAAACTAAAAATCATGAAACGTTTTATTGTTCACTTGCTTTGCACTGTCAGTATCATGCTTTGCAATAGCGCTGCCGCTAACTTTAGCACTCAAAATGCGAAAGGTGTCCCCATCACCTTTCTGGAAGCAGCAAAAAACTCTATCTCAGACGAGGTACTCTCTCAAGCCATGAGCCTTAAAGGCATTAAATACAAATATGGTGGCAACTCACCTCAAACGGGATTTGATTGCAGCGGCTTTGTAAACTATGTATTTAATAAAGCGGCCAATGTTAAGCTGCCTCGAACAACGCGTGGCTTAAGCCGTATCGGTGACACAGTCAAGAAGCAGGAATTGCTGCCTGGCGACTTAGTCTTTTTCAACACGAGAAGAAGACCGTTCTCTCATGTTGGCATCTACCTTGGTGAAGGTGAATTTATTCACGCACCGAGTACAGGCAGCAAAGTCAGCGTCGAAAACATGGACACTGGTTACTGGAAACAACGCTTCAATGGTGGCAAGCGCGTGAAAGAAACCAGCGAAGATTAAGCTTTATGGCGTTGCTACTGGCTTGTCGCTGTGCCCGAGGCTTCTATCTGGGGCAATGTGATCCCGAATCAACTGCTTTAATTCTTTTGATTCAGGAAAACGCTCCATCGCTTTTCTATTAAACAAAACGACCTCATTTAAACGCACCTCAAAAACACCTCCGGTACCTGGCATTAATGATACAGCGGTTAAATTGGCATCAAAAGTCGTTAACAGCTCCTGTGCCATCCAAGCCGCACGTAATAACCAACGGCATTGCGTACAATATTCTATTTCAACACAATATGTATTTGCCACTAAATTCCCCATTTGACGATGTTTTACCTATTCAGCGATATAATGCATTTGAAATATAACAAATATGAACCTATTATATGGTTATGTGTTCATATACACTTAGCATACGCTGAACATACGCTGAACATACGCTGAACATAC
>Ga0115004_10003141_pt1 | contig 13500 bp, 9 predicted proteins | sample ArcticOcean_MG_C_10_FD_88737 | JGI IMG/M metagenome (GOLD analysis project Ga0115004, IMG submission 88737) | Marine microbial communities from western Arctic Ocean - ArcticOcean_MG_CB11_90 | ecosystem: Environmental > Aquatic > Marine > Oceanic | place: Arctic Ocean: Canada Basin | collected...
AAATAGGGTAGGTTATATCAAATTTGAAAGAAGCCAAGTCATGAGATAAATCATTTAAATCTAAATTACTTTCTATTACCCAGTTATCCATTTTTAATTTTGAAAATGTAAAATACCAGTCCCTAATGTTTAAATTATTAAATTTATTTATTCCATATCCAGTAAAACTTATATCAGGAATTATTATTTCATAATCAATATATAATGAAATGGAATCTCCACTTTTCAATTCATAAGGAAGTAAAACTTTAATAATATCTATGTTATTCTTTAATCTGTGATGATCAAATTTAAAACCATTGTTATCATGAATTTTTTTTATGAAAGTATAACCTCTTTGATTTTTGGTAGATCTTTGGAAGCTTAATGAATACTCTTCAGAAAGTCTTTTTCCAAGTGGTGATTTAGAGGAAGAGTATGAATTAGCCCAATCATTTAAGATTAAATAGTCTAATTTTTTTTTGGTTGAATTAACAAACTTTAATGTCTGTTTTATATTTATTTTTTTATTTTCGATATCAAAATAAGCACTAATATCATAATGGTTCACTTGTGAATTTATTTTAGTAAAAAAACACACAATTAAAAGTGAAATGAGGAATCTCATGAGAAGATACTTATAATAATCAAAAATTGGGTCTTAATGATTTTTTGTTGTAAAAATTAGAAAGTATTTCAATAACCTCTTCAGAGGAATCTACAATTGAAATAAGTTTTAATTCATCATTAGAAATGTATTTGTTTTTCAAAACTAGTTCCTCTTTTATCCAAGAATAACATTTTTCCCAAAATGAGGATCCTACTAAAATAATTGGAAACTTTTCAGCTTTTTTTGTTTGAATTAATGTTACCGCCTCAAATAGTTCATCTAAAGTTCCAAATCCACCTGGCATAACAACAAAGCCCTGAGAATATTTCATAAACATAACTTTTCTAACAAAGAAATAATCAAAATCAAGTGATTTGTCTTCATCAATGTAAGGATTGTCATGTTGTTCAAAAGGCAACTCAATATTCAATCCAACAGAAGATCCTAAAGCTAATTTTGCGCCCTTGTTAGCAGCTTCCATAATTCCTGGACCTCCACCAGTTATAATACCAAATCCAAGATTTACAATATTTTTAGCTATTTCAGTAGCTAGGTCATAATATTTATCATCAACATTTGTTCTAGCAGATCCAAAAATAGAAACACAAGGACCGATTTTACTCATCTTTTCATATCCATCGACAAACTCACCCATTATTTTGAATACCGACCAGGAATCGTTTGTTTTTACTTCATTCCAATTTTTTAAACTTGATCTATTCATAACTACTTTAAAGTTAGCTCTTTTTTTAAATATTTTGCCGTAGGACTATTTCTTTGATTAATTAAATTTTCAGGAGAACCGCTATAAATAATTTGACCACCATATTTACCACCATTTGGTCCTATTTCAATTATATGATCAACTGTCTTAATCACATCCATGTTATGCTCAATAATAATAATTGTATTTCCTTTATCAGCTAGTTTATTTATCATTTCTAACAAAACTTTTATGTCATCAAAATGTAGACCTGTTGTAGGTTCATCTAAAATATACAGGGTGTTACCTGTGTCTTTTTTTGACAATTCAGTTGCTAGTTTAATTCTTTGAGCTTCTCCACCTGATAGAGTAGTGGATTGCTGGCCAAGTGTTATATAACCCAATCCTACATCTTTAATAGTGTTTAACTTTCTTGAAATTTTAGGAAAGTTCACAAAAAAATCACATCCCTCATTTATTGTCATATTAAGAATATCAGAAATTGATTTTCCTTTATATCTGATTTCTAATGTTTCTCTGTTAAATCTTTTTCCATTACAATTATCACAATTAATATAAACATCAGGAAGGAAATTCATTTCAATTTTTCTTAAACCTGCACCTTGACATGTTTCACATCTTCCCCCGACTACATTAAAACTAAATCTTCCAGGCTTATAACCCCGAATTAAAGCTTCTGGTGTCATTGTGAATAGAGATCTTATATCGCTATAAACACCAGTGTAAGTAGCAGGATTACTTCTTGGTGTTCTTCCAATAGGTGATTGATTGATCTCTATCACTTTATCAACATTATCAATTCCCGTAAGCTTTTTATAAGGCATTGGTTCTTTGACTCCGTTAAAAAAATAATTATTTAAAATTGGGTATAAAGTTTCATTAATTAATGTAGATTTTCCACTGCCAGATACTCCTGTTATTCCAATAATAATTCCCAAAGGAAATTCAATATCAATATTTTTTAAATTATTTCCTGTACAACCAATAAGTTTTATAGTTTTTTTATTTTTTTTACGTCTTTTTTTTGGAATTTCTATTCGTTTAGTACCATTTAAAAATTTAGCTGTTAGAGTATCTTTTTTAATCATTTCTGGATAGGTACCTTGAAAGATTATTTCTCCTCCATTTTTACCAGCTTTTGGACCTATATCGATAATATAGTCTGCTTTTTCCATTATCTCTTTGTCATGTTCTACAACAATTATAGAATTTCCAATATCTCTTAAACGCTTCAAGGAATCAATTAGTTTTGAATTATCTCTTTGATGGAGTCCGATACTAGGTTCATCTAGTATATATAAAACTCCAACAAGTTGAGAACCAATTTGAGTAGCTAATCTAATTCTTTGTGATTCTCCACCAGAAAGAGATTTGGAAGGTCTATTAAGTGATAAATAATCTAAACCAACATTTAGCAAAAAATCTAATCTCTTGTTTAATTCTTTAATTATTTCAGATGCTATTATTTTTTTTCTATCACTAAGCTTTGATTCTAAGTTAGAAAACCAATCTTTTAAAACAATAATATCCATGGAACATAAATCAGTTATACTTTTGGAGTTTAAATAAAAGTGCATAGATTCTTTATTTAATCTTGAACCAGAACAAGCAGAACAGTTTTCTTTTTCCATAAAACCCTTAGCCCATCTCTTTATTCTTGATGAATGGTTTTCATTATACTGACTTTGAATAAATGGAATAATTCCTTCAAAATCAATTTGGTATTTCCTTGTCAACCCTAAGGTTTTTGATTCAACAGAATATGTTTCATTCCCTCCGTTTAATATAATATCAATAGCTACTTTAGGAATTTTTTTTACCGGGTCCTTTAAGTCAAAACCATATCTATTTGATATAGTTTCTAATTGTTTAAATATCCAATTACTAGTATAAGTTCCTATTGGAATGATTCCACCTGAGTGAATTGAGATTTTATCGTCAGGGATTACACTTTTTAAATTAATTTTATTCACTGTACCAAGTCCATTACACTTTAGACACATTCCTTTTGGAGAATTAAAAGAAAAAGAATTTGGTTCAGGTTTTGAATAAGAAATTCCTGATGATGGACAAACTAAGTTTTTACTAAAGTATCTTGTTTTATTGCTCTCTTCGTCTATCACGACTAGAGAATCATTTCCGTGATACATTGCTGTAACCATACTTTCTTTCATTCTCTTTAAAGAAGATTCATTGTCCTTAACAAGCAACCTATCTACAACAATTTCTATATCGTGAATTTTATATCTATCTAATTTAAGATTTGGAACCAACTCTTTGATTTCGCCATCAATTCTAACTTTTAAAAAACCTTGTTTTCTAATTGTTAAAAAAAGCTCTCTATAATGTCCTTTTCTTGCTTTAACAACAGGAGATAGGATGGTAATTTTCTTGTCTACATAGTTCTCTAAAATTAATTTAATGACCTCCTCCTCACTATAACTAACCATCTTCTCTTTAGAAACATAGCTATACGCATCAGCAACTCTTGAATATAACAGTCTTAAATAATCATATATTTCAGTAATAGTTCCAACTGTAGACCTTGGGTTTTTTGAAGTGGTCTTTTGTTCAATTGCAATAACTGGAGACAATCCATCAATTTTATCTACATCAGGTCTTTCGAGTCCACCAATAAATTGTCTTGCATACGCGGAAAATGTTTCAATATATCTTCGTTGTCCTTCTGCATAAATAGTATCAAATGCTAATGAAGATTTACCACTTCCTGAAATACCGGTAATTACAACTAATTTATTTCTGGGTATATCTATATCAATGTTTTTAAGATTGTGAGCTCTTGCTCCATTGACTGAAATTACATCTTTCATTTAAAAAAAATCAAGCATGCAAATTACGTTTTTTAAAGTGATTATAATATTATATTGAATTAAAATCCTAGCGATTTATCATCGCCTCTTTTATCTGCTCCTCCAAATAAAAAACCCTCTGGGTTTACATGAATTGCATCAACTCTTCCGATAACACTTTTTTTGTTATTGATGTAATATCCTTTTGATTTTAATAAATTTCTTTTTTCTATGTCAATAACGTTATTTTCATGATAGATTAAATCAGGAAGAAAAAGATGATGAAAACGTGGGGAATTAACGGATTTATTAATATTAAAATTAAACTCTTCTAAATTCAATATTGTTTGCAATACTGATGTAATAATAGTAGGTCCACCAGGACTTCCAAGAACACTATATAGCTTACCGTTCTTTTCAATAATCGTTGGGGTCATTGAACTCAACATTCGTTTGTTAGGTTCGATGGAGTTAATTTTTCCGCCTATTAATCCATACATATTGGGAATACCTGGTTTAATTGAAAAGTCATCCATTTCATTATTTAAAAAAAAACCTAAATCGGGTGGAAATAATTTAGAACCATAATTCCCATTTAATGTTGTAGTTACCGATACAGCATTTCCAAACTTGTCTACTATAGAATAATGTGTAGTTTCATTACTTTCACTAAAATTGAAATTTCCATAAGAAATTGAATTGGAGGGAGTAGATTTTTTAAATGAAAAATTCTTCATTCTGTTATCTAAATATTCTTGAGACAATAATTCATTTACTGGGATATAATTAAAATCGGGATCTCCAAGGTATTTTCCTCTGTCAGCAAAAGCTCTTCTTTCTGCTTCAACTAACAACTGTATGTATTCTAAACTATTGTGATTAAGTTTAGAAATATCATAAGGTTGAATCATTTTTAATATTTGGCCCAGAACCACACCTCCACTTGAGGGCGGTCCCATGGTTATAATATCTAAATCTCTATATTTTATAACAATAGGTTCTCTCCAAACAGCTTCATAATTATCAAAATCCTGTTGATTTAAAATACCATTCCTCTTATCAATATAATTTATAATTTCCTTACTTATTGATCCATTATAAAACTCTTTTCTTCCGTTTTTTAAAATTAATTTAAGAGTATTTGCTAAAGATTTATTTATAAATAAATCTCCTTCTTTGAAATCGTTTTTAAATAATAAGGGAGAGTCATTTAATTTATTTATTTCATTTTTATTACTGTTTAAAGAATTCGCTTGATTGTCCGTAAGACGATAACCCCTTTCAGCAAGTTTGATTGCTGGCTCAAATAGCTTTTCTAGGGGGAGGGTAGCAAACCTGTCATAAACTTTAAAAAGACCAGCAATAGTGCCAGGAACACCAACAGAAAGAGCACCACTTGTACTTAACCCTTCAATTTCGTTTCCATCTACATCTAAATACATTGAACTTGTCGATTTACCAGGTGATTTTTCTCTATAATCTAAAGATCCATGAGAAGAATCATTCAACCTGTAAACTAAAAATCCACCTCCACCTAGATTTCCTGCGTTAGGGTAGACAACAGAAAGAGCCAAATCTGTAGCAATCATTGCGTCAAATGCATTTCCTCCTTGTTTTAAAATATCAATTCCAGCTTTAGAAGCTTCTATTTTAGCAGAGACTACCATTCCGTTTTTATATCCAGACGGTTTTTCAGAAACACAGGACATAATTAAAAATATGGAGAAGGATAAAAGAAATTTCAATTTAAAACTCACGGCTATATTTTAATATAAAAGTAATGTAAAAGTTAATCAAATTGTATATTTGTCACATGACACTTATTAAATCCATTTCTGGAATCAGAGGAACAATTGGTGGTGAATCAGGAAACAACCTTACACCAATTGAAGCTATAAAATTTGGATGTGCCTACGGATGTTGGTTGAAGAAAAACATTAGTAAAGAAAAATTATCAGTTGTAATAGGTCGAGATGCTAGAATTTCTGGTGAAATGATTCAAAACTTTGTTCAAAACTCTTTAATTTCAATAGGTATTAATGTTATTGACATTGGATTATCAACTACACCAACAGTTGAATTAATGGTTACTGAATTAATGGCTGATGGTGGAATTATTATTACAGCAAGTCATAACCCAACTGAATGGAATGCACTAAAGTTATTAGATAAAAACGGAGAATTTTTAGATAATAGTTCAGGAAAAGAAATTGTTTCTATCTCTGAAGCAGATGACTTTATTTTTTCTGAAGTTTTTGATTTAGGTACCATAATCAAAAAAGAAGGTGCTATGAAATCTCATATCGAATCTGTTTTAAATTTAGAATTAGTTAATCTCGAGAAAATTAAATCTAAAAAGCTTAAAATAGTGGTAGATGTAGTGAACTCAACAGGTGGAATTATAGTTCCAGATTTTTTAAAAGCTTTAAACATTGAAGTTGTTAAGCTTTATTGCGAACCCAATGGTGATTTTCCTCACAATCCTGAGCCTCTTAAAAAGAATCTTACTGCTTTATGTAAAAAAGTAGTGGAGGAAAAAGCTGATTTAGGTATAGCTGTAGATCCAGACGTAGATAGACTTGTTTTTGTGTGTGAAAATGGCGAAATATTTGGGGAAGAAAACACTTTAGTTGCTTGTTCAGATTATGTATTAAGCAAAACACCTGGTTCAACCGTATCTAACTTGTCTTCCTCAAGAGCTTTAGGCGATGTGACACAAAAACACAATCAACTCCATTTTTATAGTGCAGTTGGTGAAGTAAATGTGGTGTCAAAGATGAAGGAATGCAATGCAGTAATTGGTGGTGAGGGCAATGGAGGTGTTATTTATCCTGAAAGTCATTATGGAAGAGATGCAATTGTAGGAATAGGTTTGTTTTTATCTTTATTTGCAGAGCGTGGATTAAAAGCAAGTCAGCTTCTTGATGGCTATCCAAAATACTTCATGTTAAAGGAAAAAATTAATTTATCCTCTGGAATAAATGTCGACAAAATTTTAGATCAAATTGCTGAAAAATATAAGAATGAAAAAGTTGATTTAATCGATGGAGTCAGAATTGATTTTAGTGAGAGCTGGGTACAATTAAGAAAATCTAACACAGAGCCAATAATAAGAATATACAGTGAAGCCAAAACTAAGGATACGGCTACAAATCTTATAAAAGAGATTGAAACCTTGATAAAAAAAATAATTAACTAGTCTTTTGGTGCTTTATCTTTATGTTTAAATCTATTATGAGTCCAATAGTAATACTCTGGGATTTCTCTAATTTGTTCTTCTAGTTTTTTAAGATAAATATCTGTTATTTGATAATCTTCATACTCATTTGGAAATTCAGAAATTAAATCTACAACTACTTTATAGTAACCTCTTTTTATTTTTACAACTTTTCCAAAAACAACGGGAATATCATGTTGCTTAGCTATTCTTTCAGACCCAGTAAAAACAGGCACCTTTATACCTAAAAACTCTTTCCAATAGGTTATTGATCTAATTTGTGCTGATTGATCAGCTGCCATTCCATATAAAAATAGTTTGTTTTCTTTGAGTTGTTTTTTAATGTAATGCCCTGCTTCATATCTAGATATTAATTTAGATCCATGTCTTAATCTAAATTTTTTAATTAAAATTTCTAAACTTTTATTTGATAGGGGAGTATATACAGCAAATGGTAATTGAGGAACATGGTAAGTAATTGATAAAAACCATTCAAATCCCCCATAATGAGACGTCATAAACATTACACTTTTATTTTTCTTTTCAAAATCATAAAAAATTTTAGGATTTTCTATATAAAATCTTTTCTTCATTTGGTCAGGTGACATATTATAAAACTTTATCATCTCAAAAAATACATCTGTAAAATGTCTATAAAACTCTTTTTCTATTCGAACTAAATCTTTTTCTGATTTAGAAACTTTTGATAGCTCTAAGTTTTGTCTTACAATTTTTCTTCTAAATCTGAAAACATAGTATAAAAAATAAAAAAGTATATCTGAAATAAAGTATAACACTTTAAATGGCAAATAGGATATAAATAGAAGTATTGGGTATACAACTAACTTGGTTATGATATTCATTAATGCAAATTTATTATAATAAATGGTAACATATATATAATTATATTAATTACGAACTAAAACCCAGCTTATAGCTGGGTTTTTTTATTTATTTTTAAGCAATTAATTTCTAAATAAAAAAATCATCTATACATTTCTAATAATAATTGCAACTGTTCTTATTTCTTTAAAGGGTTTTAAAGATCAAAACTTTTTTAATAAATACAAATTTGAAATTAATCCAATTCTAAGAGGAGAAAAAATTAGAATGTTTTCTTCAGGTTTTTTACATGTTGATTACAACCATCTTTTTCTAAACCTTTTTACTTTATGGATATTCTCAGGTCAAGTAATCGGAAGAATTGGATCAGTTAATTATTTAATTATTTATGTAATCAGTCTTTACATTGGAAATTATGTTGCACTTAAATTTCACAACAAAGAACCTTATTATTCAGCAGTTGGAGCTAGTGGGGCAGTAACAGGAATAGTGTATTCATCCATTATTCTATATCCCGAAATGAAACTGATTATGCTGTTTTTACCTATTCCTCTACCAGCTTATGTTTTTGGAATTGTTTACTTATTATATAGTATTTATGGAATGAAAAAAAATACAGGAACTATTGGACATACTGCACATTTTGGTGGAGCAATTGCAGGACTGTTTAGTACTATATTAATTAAACCTGAAATTATAGACGAGAATCTATGGATTATCTTATTAATGATTTCTCCTATAATATTGTACGTGGTGAATTCAAAAAAGAAAATATTTTGAATTTAAAGAGATAATTGTTTTATAATTATCTTTTCTAAATCTGAACCTTTTGCATCCATTGCAATAATTCGTTTCTCCGAGTTCAAGATAAACGTCGTAGGCATTCTAGTTACATTATAAAGTTTTGCAATAGGCTCATTCCAAAATTTTATATGTGAAATATGAATCCAATTATTAAGCTGATCATTATTAATAGCGTTTTCCCAAGACTCCTTATCTCTATCTAAAGAAACTCCCACAATCTGAAATTGATCTGTTGTATATTTTGAGTTCAATGAAATTAGATGTGGATTTTCGTCCCTACAAGGACCACACCAAGATGCCCAAAAATCAATCATTATAACTTTAGAATTTACGTTTTCGAACTCAATAACATCTCCATTTAAACCAGGTCCACTAAATTTAGGAGCTAGAGAACCTATTGTAGGGGATTCTTTTTTACTTTCTTTTATGTAATCTAACGTCTCTTTAATATTAATTGAAGAAGTAGTTAATTTAATTAGTTCAGAGAAATTATTAAACAACTCTTCTGCTTGTTCAAATTCTATTTCTTGCTGCATTAGCATTCTTTGAAGAATTAACGAAGAGACATAAGAGTCGTTATTAGTTTTCATAAAAGCTAATTCATAATCTGTTAATTTAGATCTCATGTTTTCAAACTGATCTTTTAAATCATTTGTAATTAGTGAATCTTGATTTATAGATGAAGTTCTAATTTCCATCTGAATTTTATTTAACTCTATATAAAAGACATTAGTTTCTTTCATGTATTTCTCAAAGCCTTCATTAGATTTAGTACCTGAGATTTTTGAGGTTCTCATACTGTCTTTGTAGACTTTAATGTTAATAACGCCTGGTTCAAGGACTACAGGAATATTTTCTCTTTCATTTTCAAAATAGACATAATGCATTTCAGGAACTGCAATAGAATCTGTAAAAGAAAATTTACCTTCAATTACTTCGGTAGAATCAATAGGAGAAGGTCTATTGTCCATACCTACCTCAATTAGGTATACCTTTTTACCATCTTCATGATCTGTAGAAGCTTCAATCGAATAAGTAGAATTATTTGTACATCCCTGAGCCATTAAAAAAACAATAAGTAAAATAAAAATTCTTTTCATAATGAAGTATATTTATAGATATTTATGAGCAAATATATAATAATTTACCCCTTAATTAACTATTAAAATGAACTTTAAGAACAAACTGGTTCAAGATTTGAAAAGTATTGTTGGAGATAAATATATTCTTACAGCTAAATGGAACAAGCAGCAGTTCAGTAAAGGTTGGAGGTATGGAGAAGGGGAAGCTTTAGCTGTTGTTAAGTCTGGTACATTACTTGAAATTTGGAAGATTTTAAAAATTTGTGTGAAAGCAGATGTTATTGTTATTATGCAAGGTGCCAACACAGGCTTAACTGGCGGCTCAACGCCATATGGAAGTGATTATGATCGTCCTATTATTATTATTAACACTATGCGAATTGATAATATTCATATTATAAATTCTGGAAAACAAATAGTAGGATTAGCAGGCAGCACTTTATATGATCTAGAAAAAAAATTAGAACCATTTGAAAGAGAACCCCATTCTGTCATAGGTTCCACCTCTATAGGAGCTTCTATAGTTGGAGGAGTTTGTAATAATTCAGGAGGTTCTTTGGTTAAAAGAGGTCCTGCGTATACAGAATTAGCACTATATGCTAAGGTGAATCAAAACGGGGAGTTAGAATTAGTTAATGAACTAGGAATTAATTTAGGCTCTAATGAAGAAGAAATTTTAAACAACCTACAAAACAGAAATTATAATAAATCAGATGTCAAACAATCAAATAAACTAGCATCTGACAATGAATACTCAAATATTGTCAGACAAATTGATTCTAATGTGCCAGCAAGGTACAATGCCGATAAAAGGTTATTACATGGGGTATCAGGAAGTGCAGGAAAAGTCGCTGTTTTTGCAGTAAGATTAGACACCTACAGTATCCCAAAAAAGAACCAAGTTTTCTATGTTGGATCAAATAATTCAGATATCTTTTGGGAAATAAGAAGAGATATACTTTCTAAATTTAAAACCCTTCCCACTTCAGGAGATTACCTACACAGAGATTGTTATGATGCTGCTAAAAAATACAGTAAAGACACTTTTGTTGTAATAGAAAAGTTAGGCACCAATTTTCTTCCAACCCTTTTTGAATTAAAAAGAAAAGTAGATTTATTATCAAAAAAAATAAAATTCCTTCCTGATAAATTATCAGATAAAATAATGCAATTTTTAAGTAAGTTATGGCCCAATCATTTACCTAAAAGAATGGAACAGTTTAGAAATAAATACGAACACCATTGGGTGATTGAAATGTCCGATGATGGAATAGAGGAGGCTAAAGAGTATTTTAATGAATTTTTTAAAAACAAAGAGGGAGATTTTTTTGAATGCACTAAAAAAGAGGCTGAAAAATCGATATTGCACCGTTATGTTGCAGCAAGTGCGATAGGTCGTTATCATGCATTAAATGAAAATAAAACAGGGGGAATGTTATCAATGGATATTGCTTTTCCAAGAAATGAAAAAGACTGGTTTGAAAAACTACCCTCAGAAATAAACGATTTATTAGACACAAAATTTTACTATGGTCATTTGTTCTGTCATGTCTTACATCTCAATTACATTGTTAAAAAAGGGGTAGATGTTGAAGAACTTAAGAGAAAATTACTAAAAACATATGATATTAGAGGAGCTGAATATCCTGCTGAGCACAATGTTGGACATGAATATGTAGCAAAACCCTCCTTGACTGAGTTTTATAAAAAATTAGATCCAACTAATTTTTTTAATCCTGGAATCGGCAAAACAAGTAAGCGTAAGGATTGGAAATAAGATTTGTTTAGCAGACTTTATTTAATCAAACTCTAATTTTGAATAATAATTTATCAAGTTTTTTTTAAAAGAAATATTAAAACTATTTTTGTATAAACTTTACAAATGGCAGGCAATACTTTTGGAAATATTTTTAAACTAACCACTTTTGGGGAATCTCACGGACCTGCACTTGGTGGGGTTATAGATGGATGCCCCTCTGGATTGAAATTGGATTTTGATGCTATTCAATTAGAAATGGATAGAAGAAAACCAGGTCAATCAGCAATTGTTACTCAAAGAAAAGAACCAGATGCAGTTACTTTCTATTCTGGAATTTTTGAAGGCATAACAACTGGAACACCAATTGGTTTTTTAATTCACAATAAGGATCAAAAATCTAAGGATTATTCTCATATAAAAGATACTTATAGACCCTCTCACGCAGATTACGTTTATGATAAAAAATATAGTCATAGAGATTACAGAGGAGGTGGTAGAAGTTCAGCTCGTGAAACTGCTTCTAGAGTAGTAGCAGGTGCAATTGCCAAACAAATATTATCAGATATTAAAATAACTGCCTATGTTTCCTCAGTTGGAAAAATTAAAATAGATAAACATTACCGTGATTTAGATTTTTCAGAAATAGAAAAGAACCCAGTTAGATGTGCTGATTCAACTACAGCCTCTTTAATGGAAGAACATATTAGAGAGATAAGAAAAGAAGGAGATACAGTTGGAGGAATAGTAAGTTGTGTTATTGAAAATACTCCAATTGGACTGGGAGAACCTGTTTTTGATAAATTACATGCTGATCTTGGAAAAGCAATGCTTTCAATCAATGCTGTTAAAGGTTTTGAATTTGGAAGTGGATTTGAAGGAACTGAACTAAAAGGAAGTCAGCACAACGACTCCTTTAATGCAGATGGTAAGACTAAAACAAACAACTCAGGTGGAATTCAAGGAGGAATAAGTAATGGAATGGACATTTACTTTAACGTTGCTTTTAAACCTGTTGCTACTATAATGAAGGTACAAGAAACTATTGATGCTGAGAACAACTTGGTTGAAATGAAAGGAAAAGGTAGGCACGACCCTTGTGTTGTTCCTAGAGCTGTTCCTATTGTTGAGGCGATGGCAGCCTTGGTTCTAGTAGATTTTTATTTAATTAACAGAACAATCAAACTTTAATGAAAAAATTAGCCCTTCATTGGCAAATTATTCTAGGAATGGTATTAGGAGTAATTTTTGCTCTAATATTAACAAATATTGATGGAGGAAAATTATTTATTTCAAATTGGATCAAACCCTTTGGAACTATATTCATTAATTCATTAAAATTAATTGCTGTTCCTTTAATACTAGCATCTTTAATAAAAGGAGTTTCTGACTTGAAGGACTTATCTAAACTTTCGTCAATGGGTGGAAGAACCATTTTTATCTACTTGTGTACTACTTTAATGGCAGTTATAATTGGGCTAGTTAGTGTAAACATTGTAAATCCTGGTAATTCTATTTCTGATCAAACTAGGGAAGAACTACTTTTAGCTTACTCTGACAGTGCAGAGGATAAAATCTCAGCTGCAAATAACCAAAAAAACGCTGGCCCTTTGCAACCTCTTGTTGATTTGGTTCCTTCCAATATAGTTAGTGCTACTAGCAATAATAGAAATAT
>Ga0115004_10003142_pt1 | contig 13500 bp, 10 predicted proteins | sample ArcticOcean_MG_C_10_FD_88737 | JGI IMG/M metagenome (GOLD analysis project Ga0115004, IMG submission 88737) | Marine microbial communities from western Arctic Ocean - ArcticOcean_MG_CB11_90 | ecosystem: Environmental > Aquatic > Marine > Oceanic | place: Arctic Ocean: Canada Basin | collected...
GAAATGACCGAAGACTTTTTTGCTGACCCAAAGGTTGGTGGGTGGCGATCACAGGGCATTGCGAATGGTACAATGGGTGATTTGGCACCCCACATGATAAACGCAGCTCACACTTTGATGGGACCAATCGAGAGCCTTAGCGCTTCGGTTGAAACAGTGCACAAAGTTAGAGATGGTTTAGCTGTAACTAATGACGATCAGGCTCAAATGATGTGCTATTTTGAAAATGGTGCCCAAGGACATATGTTTTTTAGCCGCGTGGCGACAGGTCGCAAGATGGGTTTTGCTTATGAAGTCCATGGCACCAAAGGTCACATTCGCTTTGATCAAGAAGATCAAAATGTGCTTTGGCTATATACTACTGAGGGCCCTGAGGTGGAACGGGGGTTTCGCAAAATTCTTACTGGTCCCGCCCATCCAGACTACCTTCAGTTCTGCCAAGGTCCAGGCCATGGCACAGGTTATCAGGACCAAATTATAATAGAAGCTAAAGATTTTTTAACATCAATCTCAGAAAACCGCATAATCTGGCCCTCCTTCGAAGAAGGCATGGAGGTAAATCGGATTGTAACCGCTGCACATGACTCAAGTATTACAAAAACTTGGGTTAATGTTAAAGACTATTAATCCCATGAGGCTAGCAAATGATTAAAATTGGTAATGCACCTTGTTCTTGGGGTGTGGAATTTGCAAATGACGCTCGCAATCCAGATTGGCGGCGAGTATTAGAGGAAAACGCAATAGCAGGCTACAATGGTATAGAGCTTGGTCCCGTTGGGTTCATGCCAGAGGACCCCATTGTTTTATCCGAGGCATTGGATCATTTTAGTCAAGAGTTGATTGGTGGTGTGGTTTTTCGCGCATTTCACGATCCAGATTGTTGGGATGATGTTTTGGACGGTTCAATTCGTACATGCAAAGCCCTAGCTGCGCATGGAGCCACTCGTCTGGTACTAATCGACAGTATTTCACCTCGTCGAGCTCCAACAGCGGGTCGAGCCGCAGAAGCAGAGCAAATGGATAGTATTGAATGGCAAAAATTTCGTGATAGGATATTAACAATAGCAAAGATGGGAACGGAAGAATACGGTCTATCTGTAGGAATTCATGCACATGCGGCCGGCTTTATGGATTTTGAGCCAGAGCTAGAACGCTTACTAAGTGAAATTGATGAAAAAATCCTTGGAATATGCTTCGATACAGGCCATCACCTCTACGCTGGATTTGATCCAGTAAAGTTCATGGAAAAATATATTTCTCGCATAAATTACATGCATTTTAAGGATATAGATCCAGTAGTTAAAGCTGATGTTGTGAAAAACCGTACTGGGTTCTATGATGCTTGTGGCCAAGGAATTTTTTGTAATCTCGGCGATGGCAATGTGGATTTTCCGAGAGTACGTCAGCTTCTGTTGGGTGCTAATTTCGATGGCTGGTGCACCGTAGAGCAAGACTGTGATCCCAGCGGCAGCACGTCACCACTGAATGATGCAAAGCTCAATCGCAACTATCTAAAATCCATTGGCTTCTAAGGAACACACGAATGAAAAAATTAAAATGGGGAATGATCGGTGGTGGTGCTGGCAGTCAAATTGGGCCAGCACATAGATTAGGGGCGAGCTTGGATGGTCTGTTTGAATTTACGGCAGGCGCTTTAGACCATATTCCGGCGGAAAGCATCCGGTATGGCCAATCGTTTGGCTTGGGGCAACGCGCCTATCCCAGTTGGCAAGAAATGCTTGCAGGTGAACAGGCACATGCTGATCCAATCGATTTAGTTACCATTGCTACACCTAATTCTACGCACTTTGAAATTACCAAAGCCTTTCTGGAGGGAGGCTTTCATGTTTTATGCGAAAAACCAATGACGATGACCGTTGAAGAGGGTGAAGAGATTGTCAAAATTTCTAAAACCACGCGAAAAATTTGTGCCGTAAATTATGGTTATTCAGGATATTCATTGGTACGGCACATGAAAGCTATGGTTGCTCGCGGTGATATCGGCAAAGTACGGCTTGTTAATGCTGAATTTTCCCATGGCCATCATGCTGATGCCGCTGACTCAGATAACCCCCGTGTACGTTGGCGTTACGATCCATCGCAAGCTGGTGTCTCTGCCCAGTTTGCAGATTGTGGCATTCATGCTCTGCATATGGCTAGCTTCGTGACAGGTCAGGATGTGACAAAGCTCAGTGCAGACACTGTTTCATGCATTGAAGTACGTGAGTTGGAAGATGATGCAATGGTCAATTTTCGGATGGATGGAGGCGCGGTAGGTCGTCTATGGACCTCGTCTATTGCCATTGGACGGCAACATGGTTTGGGAATTCAGGTTTTTGGAGAGAAGGGTGGACTTCGTTGGTCCCAGGAGCACCCCAACCAATTATTTTATATGCCGCTTGGTGAGAGATTACAGGTAATTGAACGCGGTGAAGATAACTTGTCACCAGAAGCTGACAGAACTACACGGGTGACTATTGGGCACGCTGAAGGAATGCCACTGGCCTTTGCTAATATCTATAAAGATTTGGCTGAGGCTATTCGGGCACTAAAGGAGCGGCGTGACATTGATCCATCAGCTAATATTTATCCACGTGCTGAAGATGGGTTACGTTCCATGGCAGCTGTTTTTGCCGTAGCAAAATCTGGAGGACAAGGTGGAACCTGGATTGATGCCCGCCCACCAATGTTCAAATAGTATAAATATTCAATTTTTGTTATAGATTTTGAATTTAGAAGTGATCTAGCAATCTAGAACTCATCCTTTTGACGATTATTATTTTCTGCCAAAGAAAAATTAAAGAAGAAGATATATGCTGAATAAATACCCAAGCACCCAATAACAACAGCCCAAAATGCATGGCCAATCAAGCTTTCAATTAATGTCCAAGAGGCTAGCAGTATCACAAGCGCAATCCTCCGCCAAAGTGGAGCAAAAAAAGGATGACGAAGATCAATCGATCTAAAAAGTTGACGGCCCAATTTACAATGCACTCATTTTTATTATTTAACTCAGTTAACTGATTTTATTACAAAACGTTTTATATGTGAGTTTAAAACTTTTCTTTATCTTAAATAAAAATATCTACTTAACAAGTATTGTTTAGACTTTAACTTTTGGATTTTTTCCTAAAATTATCATTGATAAAATGTCATCCTCGGTAACATCTCCAACACGCTCTGTACCGACGAGTAGACCATTTTTCATAACGCTGGCACGATCACATAGCTTCATTACGTTGTGAATGTCGTGCTCGATCAGAAATATCCCGAGTCCCTGCTTTTTTAGTTGTTGGATCAACTCAGACACCATCTCACTCTCTTGTGGACCAAGCGCAGCAGTGGGCTCGTCCATAATCAAGATTTTAGCATCAAAGTAAACTGCCCGGGCAATTGCGACGGATTGACGTTGTCCCCCTGAAAGAGCAGAAACTGGCTCGCTAAATTTTTGAAAGTTAGGATTAAGTCGTGCCATAATTTTGCGCGTCTCTGCTTCCATCTTACTTTCATCAAGAAACCCGCCAGGTCCTATCAGTTCTCGCCCCAAAAACAAATTAGATGCAGCGTCTAGATTGTCGGCTAAAGCAAGTGTCTGGTAGATAGTTTCAATGTTCTGATCGCGGGCATCTCGCGGATTATTAATAATTACTTTTTTGCCATTGATAAAAATTTCACCAGCGTCTGCCTGATAAGCCCCAGATAGGCATTTAATTAGTGTAGATTTACCTGCTCCATTGTGGCCAAGAAGGCCAACAACCTCCCCCGGATAAAGGTCAACACTAACTCCATCTACCGCTTTTATACCGCCAAAAGAAATTGAGATATTTTTTAAATTCACGAGAGGCGTACGTTTCTGAGTCATGTATGTTGCCTCACTTAACACGCTTGTTGTACAAAATATCCAGGTAAACTGCGAGAACTAGTACTACCCCCACAACAATTCTTTGTATAGCACTGTCAAATCCAATTAATACCATACCCGACTGAAGGCTTTGCATTACTAATGCTCCAAGAATAGCACCATAAATTTTACCAACCCCGCCTGATAGCGATGTACCACCAATCACAGCTGCAGCAATCACATACAGTTCGTCCAACGTTCCCAGTGCATTGGTAGCCGAGTTAAGGCGAGCCGAAGCAATAACTGCGGCAATTGCTGTTAACATGCCCATGAGAGCAAAGACTTTCATCGTAACCCATTTGGTATCAATCCCAGCAAGTGCTGCAGCCTCTGGGTTACCGCCTATAGCGAAGACGTAGCGTCCAAACCGGGTGCGCGTCACTAAAATAGTCATCAAAATTCCAACAGTAACCAGAATCAAAACTGGGATTGCAAAACCATGACTGATAAAAGTACCCTCCAAGTCCTGTCCAATTTTAGCCCCATATTGCTTAACTATTCCTTTTGGCCAGGGGTAGGAATTTACTAAAAGCACAGCCCCAATGATTGCTGACCACCCTATTATGGCTAGCATAGCTTCCGCCCATTTAGGTCGTAAACGAAAATTATGTTTAATTCGTGACTTACGTCCGGCGTAAATTGTGTACGCAACGCCCAGGCACGCTGTTAATCCGACAGCCCAGCTTCCCCATTCCCCAATGGCGCCATAAGGTCCTCCACCGAGTAGAGCGAATGTACCATCTACGGGGGATATAGTCCGGCCGCCTGCAGATAAAAAGGCCATACCACGCCATACCATTAGTCCGCCAAGGGTAACTATGAACGCTGGAATTTCCCGATAAGCGATTAACCATCCATGCAGGGCACCTATTAAAGCACCAAAAATCAAACCAACAATTACCGCCATGATCCAAATTGACCAATGCCCAATTCCAACAATTTGAGGCAATATTTCTACCTGCAAGAGACCCATTGCCATGGCAATAACCCCAATCATTGATCCAACAGACAGATCAATATTTCTGGTGACAATAACTAGAACCATGCCAGTAGCCATAATTCCAATAGATGAAGTCTGAACAGAGAGATTCCAAAGGTTACGGGGTGTTAAAAAAGCTCCAAAATTATTAAAAATGACTCCGTAGAAATGAAATCCACCCCATATTAGGGCCAATGCTCCAAGCATCCCCAAGAGGCGGGTATCTATTTCTGTATCATTTAGAAACCGTGCTAGAAAACCCATTTGGTTGCTTGCAAGGTTTTCAGGTTTTGGGTCATGATTCATGGGTAATCCAAGGCATTTATTAGCTTGTTGAGTTAAATACCCTTAGAGAAGGTAGTAACTATTTTACCATAAAATTTTTTAAACTTAGTAATAAAAAATCATTGTACAGCAATTAAATAGCGCCGGTCCATTTGGACCGGCGCCGAGTAGCCTAGCTAATTAGCAGCCATCTACATTTGCGATAGCACCTTCACAAGCCTGAGCTTTACTGATGTGGCCACCATCGATTGCAACGCTAAGATTGCTGCGTGTCAGCGGCGTAGGGTCCATCAAGATAGCATTGATAGCAATACCCTTTTCGCCACCATCGAAAATTGAGGCACCTTTGATATCAGACATTGCTACTCCATCGGCCAAAGCGGAGGCAATTTCGCCAGCAGCTTTACCCAAATCACGAGCATCTTTCCAAACTGAAACTGTCTGCGAACCGCGGGCTACACGATTAATAGCCGCCAGATCACCATCTTGACCGCCAACTGGTATAACAAGACCCTGTGCTGAAAGTGCAGCAACTACCCCACCAGCCATACCGTCGTTTTCTGATAAAACAGCGTCAACGTTATTGTTATTTGCAGTTAGAATTTGCTCCATATTTTTTTGAGCATTTTCAGGCTTCCATCCGTCAGAGAAAGACTCACCCACAATTTTAATCTTACCAGATGCGACGTCGGCACCAATAACTTCCATCATACCTTGTAGAAGGAACATTGCGTTCGGATCACCTGGATCACCTTTAATAATCGCATAATTACCAGACGGCTGAACAGCTTGTACAGATTTTGCAATGATACGCCCAACCCCTACGTTATCGAATGTCAGATAAAAGGTACGAACATCCTCGATCAAACGGTCGTATCCTACAACCGGAATTCCCTCATTAGCCGCAGCTTCAATAGCAGGAGCAATAGCATCTTTGTCCCAAGCATTGATAACTAAGGCATCAACGCCCTGTGTGATCAACGCTTCAATGTCTGTGAGTTGCTTAGCTGAAGAAGATTCCGCATCTGCAGACACATATGTATTACCTGCCGCTTCAATAGCAGCAACCATTGCAGCTTCGTCAATTTTCCAACGCTCCTCTTGGAAACTAGCCCAAGATACACCGATTGATTTACCGCCTGCTAACACTGCAGAACTAGTAATACTAACAGCAGCAACGGCCGCTGCTAAAATAAGTTTATTCATTTTTTTCTCCCAATTTTCTATTTAAAGTTAGCGCTAACGTACTAATTAAACACTATCTAGTTTTAACAAAATCATAGAACACGCGTCGTCTTATAATGTATAATAAATAGTGTAAATGAGTATTAGTTGGTATGTATTTATTTCCCAAACAAATTAGTTTTAAATTACGTTTTAAACCATACAAGATCTGGTTCGGTAAGTTGGCCGGCCAAGAGATTGAAAAGCCTACTTTTAATGTCAAAGGGACGTCGAAAAAATTGAAGAACTTCATTATTATATTTGTACTGCTTTGCTCTCCGAGTTACGCTTCACCTGTTTTTAAAGATTTCTCAAATAACTTGCCGCATCACATCTATTCTGGCGAATGGAATCACTTTGTGGGTGGTGGTGTTGCCGTGATGGACTGCAACGGCGATAGTTTACCTGATTTTTTTGCCGCCGGTGGCACCGAGCCTGCAGCGCTATTTACGAATACTGGTGAATTTAATTTTATAAAGTCTAATATCCCAGATTTATTTGATACGACTGGCGCCTATCCGATTGATATTAATGCTGATGGACATATAGACCTTTTTGTCCTTCGAATAGGTCCAAATGTCGTTCTTAAAGGGAACGCAAATTGTGAGTTTGTAGATGCTACCAATGAATTTCAAATTCCAAATACCAGTCAATGGTCTACCGCATTCAGCGCCTGGTGGTCTGATGATAAATTACCCCATATGGTTATTGGAAATTATGTTGACTTAGGAGACCCTGATGGACCCTTCTTTGCTTGCGATAGTAATCAAGTGTTAGAGCCAACTGGCGATGGTTACATCACACAGAAGTTGGAACCTGGGTTTTGTGCACTGTCAATGCTGGCTGCGCGAGACGCAAGTGGTATAATGCGTTTAAGAATATCAAATGATCGTCAATACTATGTCCGCAATGGTTATGAACAAATGTGGGACATAGCTGAAGAGCGATTTCTAACTGAAATCGATGGTTGGAAAAAAGTTTCAATATGGGGAATGGGAATTGCCAGCCGTGACATAACTGGGGATGGTCGTGATGAAGTGTTCCTTACCTCAATGGGTGACCAACTTTTACAAATAGCCCAAGAAGATGGTACCTATACAGCTGCTCCTTTTGAGATTGGTACATATGCCCATAGGCCATATTTTGGGGATGATGGCCGCCCTTCAACTGGGTGGCATGCGCAATTTGGGGATGTCAATAATGACGGCCGTTCAGATCTATTTATTTCAAAAGGAAACGTGGATCAAATGCCCTCAAATGCAATCTATGATCCAAACAACCTGCTTATACAGAAAAGTGATGGTACATTTGTTGAGGTTGGGCTGTTAGCTGGCATCGCCAGTAAAGAACGTAGTAGAGGCGCCGCCTTAGCCGATTTTGATCTTGATGGACGATTGGATATTTTAGTTTTAAATAGAAGAGCACCACTACAAATCTATCGCAATGAAACAGAAAAAGTAGGCCATTGGCTAAAAGTAAAGTTAACTCAAGTTGGCGGAAATTTTGACGCAGTGGGGGCACTGGTCAAGGTTGGTGAAGACGTCCAGCAAATAACTATTGGAGGAGGACACGCCGGTGGCCAGTCACTTCCACTACATTTTGGTCTAGGCTCCTCAACAGCTGCCAACATTACAGTCACATGGCCAGACGGCGCGGTGAGCACGCACAACGCTAACGCTGATCAAACGGTCAAACTGCACCGCTAAGGGTTTGGCACTACAAGACCACTTGGGACAGAATTGGGAATACCTAACCGTCCAGCAAGGGCCGTTGTGTCCGTCAAGGATCCCAGAAAAGCTACTATTTCCGACACTTCCTTAGATGTTAATGGTATGGCCCTAGCACTAACCGCATCCGCTATGGCAGCAACCTCAGTTGGTTCATCCATGATACGCCAATCTAAAGTGTCAAATCGAGGTAACACAACGCCAGAGCGTTCAAAATTATAAAGTGCAGTACGAGGGTCAGCATGTGCAGTAACAAACTTGCTTAAATCGCTGTAAGCACCCGCGTGTCCCCACGGTCCAGTGAATTCCACATTTCGTAACGATGGAGTACGGAAAGCGTATTTGTCAGCAACAACACCTGTTACCCGAAACCGACCTTCATCGCGCGCATGTGACTGAAATCGCGCTGCTTTTCCTGGACCAATCTGTGGCTGACCCATTGCATGAAAACCATGGTCAGTGAGTAACGCTCCACTATGGCAAGCTGCACAACCAGCTTCACCGTAAAAAAGTTCTAATCCATTTTGGGCCACATCTGTAAGCTGTTTCTGATCTTTCAAAAAAGCATCAAAAGGCGCCGTATCGGATCTCCATTCGAATTCCATAAATGATGCAATTGCATTTGATATATCAGTAAAGGCAATGTCACTGGAGCTAGATATATGTTTGTAAACATCAGTAAAGTGCTCAACATACTGAGGAATTGAGCCTATCCGCTGTGCGATTAAATCCCATGCACCATTTTTACCCGTAAGTATGCCGCGTCTAACAGCCTGTGAAACCTCATTTTCTGAATAATGACCTGCCATTTCATCACCCGAAAGCACAGGAAACATCGTTTGCGCTGATATAATGGAGGCAAACCCACTTACCATCTCATCTTCCAAAGGGGTGCGTAGCCCAGAACTCCGTGATGTATCAACTTCTACACGCCCATCGTGGAAAAGTACCTGGATTTGTTTTGCTCCAAGGTTGAACAACGGTTGTGCGTTCCGAGGAACTCTCTGCTCAGGCAAGTTCTTTAAATCAACCACGCGACTTAGACCAAGGCCACTGCCTCCATCACCAAGTGATAAAGAAAGGCCGTCTCCAGTACCAAAGGCTGGGTGGTGACAAGTTGCGCATGCAACTTCTTTGTTTCCTGACAAAATTGGATCGTAAAATAATAGCTGACCCAACTCTGCCTCTTCTCGCCCAACGGTACGAAAGTCGCTGTCGGTCAACGGAGAAGGTAAATCCGCAGCCACTGCCGTTTGAGCCATAAGAATATAAGTACAAAAAAGAACTCTATACAAGCATTTGATCCTAAATAGATATTTCAACCATGTCATTAACTTTACAAAATGAAAATGTGTCATTTTCACCCGGTTAGCAGCGAATAGAAACCCAATCCCAATCCCAATTTCAAAAACTGATTTTTTAAAGTCAAAAAACATCATTTACTACTAAGTTTTGAAACAAGGTTTTGGGTTGAAAGGTCATAATGTGTGGCGGAATTACTGCCCTCAAGCACTGGAGCAAGTTCTGTTGCAAGCTCTTTGCCGAGCTCTACGCCCCACTGGTCAAAAGAATTAATACCCAAGATGACACCCTCCACAAAAACGCGGTGTTCATACAGGGCGATTATTTGTCCCAAACAAAAGGGGGTAAGTTTTGGATAAACTAAAGTAGTTGAAGGACGATTACCTTCAAATACTCGTTGGCGCGCCTGTTGCTCTAATTCCGTACCTAAAAAACCTAGACTATCAGCCATAGACCGCGCTTTTTCTATGTTTCGTCCAGACATCAATGCTTGAGATTGTGCAAGACAGTTTGCCTGTAGAAGCTGATGGTGATGTTTGAGCTCAGCTTCGTGACTTTGCTTCGCAATCATGAATTCGCACGGGACGATATGTGTGCCTTGATGAATAAGTTGATAAAAAGCATGTTGCCCGTTGGTGCCGGGCTCACCCCATACAATTGGCCCTGACTTTGTCAGTAAATCCTTACCTTCAATTCCAACACCTTTACCGTTTGACTCCATCTCTAACTGTTGCAGGTATGCTGGAAGTCTTGAGAGCCGTTGCTCATACGGTAGTATGGCCCGCGTTGTGTAGCCACAGATTTGTGCATGCCAAATACCGACTAAAGCCATAATTATTGGCAAATTTTGACTTTTTTCTGTGTTTTGAAAGTGCAGATCCATAGATTGTGCACCATTTAAAAAGTTAGAAAAGTGTTCTTTGCCAATAGCAATCACCAAACTTAGACCAATTGGTCCCCACAAAGAGTAACGACCACCTACCCAATCTTCAAAACCAAATAACTGGCTGTTTGGTATCCCAAACTCTGCTGTTTTTTCTTTTGAGGAACTTAAAGCTACAAATTGAGTGCCGGGTTCCAAAACGCTTTCAGCCATCCACTTAAAAGCAGTTTTAGCATTTGTTAATGTCTCGATAGTCGTAAAGGTTTTTGAAGCAACAATTACCAAAGTTGTTTCTGGATTAAGATCGGACAGAACATCGTGTATGTGAGCTCCATCTATATTACTCACATAGTGACACTTCGGCCCTTTTTTATATGGTTTAAGAGCCAAATAAGCCATAGCTGGACCCAGATCCGAACCACCAATACCGATATTAACAACGTCAGTGTATTTACCACCCTGCCCGCTAACTTTACCAGTTTGCACATCATCAGAAAAATCGAACATTCGGGTGCGAGTTTTAAGCACTGCCGGGATCACGTCTTCGCCATCAACAAACACTTGACCTGTCGACTTCCGCAATGCTGTATGCAGCACGGCTCTGTCTTCACTTAAATTAATCTTTTTTCCAGAGAACATAGCATCACGTTTGCTTATTACGTCAGTATTAATTACTAATTCCAAAAGCTTACTACGAGTTTCTAAATCAATATTAGTTTTAGAGTAGTCGAAAAATAAGCCATCAGTTTCTACTGAAAAGATATTGACACGCGCCTGATCAATTAGGGTATCTATTCTTCTTTTACCGACGGATAAAAAATTATTTTTTAATTCTAGAAACATACTCATCCTTAAGCGGGACTCCAATGCACAGTGGCATTTGGAAGAAATTGAGAAATAGGAGCCGACGCAGGCTCTCTTTTAACAGCCTCTTTTAAGGCATTTTTCTTATCCAAACCAATAATTAAAACATGAGTATTGACTGCTTTTTCCAGGACCCTTGCACTCAAAGTGACCCGAGGTTCTAAACCTTTATCCAGTGGTATAATTGGAACCACCTCAGCTGCATTTACACTTTGAGCCAAAGCCAGTCCAGGTGATCCCGGAAAAAGCGACGCTGTATGCATATCCAGACCCATCCCAAGTACCAACACATCAAGGGGCAAATAATTGGAAATACTCTCCGCTAATGATGAGGCTCCTTGGTCCAAGGTTTTATTTCTTTGATACAATGGCACAAAATTAGCCTCGGCGGCACGACCCGTTAACAGTTGACTTTGGATCAATCCCGCATTGGAGCGCGAACTTTCCATGCTAACCCAGCGTTCATCAGTGGGAAATATAGTAATTTTGTCCCATTCAATATTAGCATCTCTAAGGATCCTAAAAAAGGGTTTGGGAGTTTTACCACCCGGTATAACAAAGGTAGCCACACCCCTATTCTTAATTGCATCATTCAGTTCTACTTCTACTGCACTAGCCAAACTCTGCATAAGAACTTCTGAGGTTTTATAATCTATGAAACGCATTATTTTATTTCACGCCATAGGCGATTATCACGCTGAATAAGAGCCATTGCATCTTCGGGACCCGCACTACCCACGTCGTATAATTTTGGTACGTCATTCCGGCTCTCCCAGGCCTTAATAATTGGATCTGTCCACATCCAGGCAGCTTCAACCTCATCGCCACGCATAAATAGTGTTTGATTGCCACGGATCACATCCATTATTAAGCGTTCATATGCGTCAGGATTATCTTCGCCATGGTCTCCCAGAGCTTCGGCAAAAGTCATATCTAATGGTACATTTATTAACCGCATACCGCCTGGACCCGGTTCCTTAATCGTAACGTCCAAAGTCATACCCTCGTTGGGTTGAAGCTGAATCGCGAGAATGTTTTGCTTCTCTCCCTCAGCTTTCTCAAAAATAGAATGTGGCAGTTCTTTAAAGACAATTGCGATCTCAGAAGAGCGCAATTTCAACTTTTTTCCCGTACGCAAGTAAAAAGGTACCCCAGCCCATCGCCAGTTATTAACTTCTGTTTTAATTGCAACATAGCTTTCCGTAAAACTGTGGGAGTTTTCAGCATCCTGCCGATAACTTTGTTCTGTTTTTGTAAGGTCGTATTGACCACGAACAATATGATGCGGTTCAACGTCTGCCAAAGCTCGAATAACTTTTAACTTTTCGTCACGAACAGAATTTGGATTAAATTGCGAAGGAGGCTCCATCGCAATTAAACACAATAGTTGCATCAGGTGGTTTTGAACCATATCGCGCATCGCACCCGATTTATCGTAGTATGCGCCACGCCCACCTACACCCACCGTCTCTGCCACAGATATTTGAATATGATCTATATATTGTGAGTTCCATAGTGGTTCGAATAAAAGATTTCCAAATCTGACAGCCATTAAATTCTGCACAGTTTCTTTGCCCAGATAATGGTCGATACGATAAATTTGGTTTTCACTAAAATATTGTGATAGGGTATTATTTAATTTTTTTGCACTCGATAAATCATGTCCAAATGGCTTCTCAATTACTACTCTGGATTCCGGGGTCGCGATGTTCCATTTATTTAAACGAGAGGCAATTTCTCCAAACAAATCAGGCCCCACCGACAAGTAGTATGCATTAACAACATCTTTTCTGACAAGCTCTCCTAATTCTTCCCAACCGTCCTCACCCCGAGCATCAACTTTTATGTAGTCGAGCATCTCCAAAAATTTCGCCAGATATTCTGTGTTGATTACACGGTTTTCACTAAACTCAGTAATTGAGTCTCGGGCTAACAATTGATAATCTTTTTTTTCAAGGTGCGTCCGAGCAACTCCAACAATTCGGGATTCTGTTGGAATTTGAGAGGCGCAGAAACGGCGAAACAATCCAGGCAGTATTTTGCGGCGAGCAAGATCACCGGTGCCCCCAAAAATTACTAAGTCAAAGGTATCAACTGGAATTATACGAGAAGCCATTTAGGAAACCTTCTAATTGTTTGCGCTAACGAAGTCTTACAAAGGCTCCCTAGATTTTTCCAGAGCAACATGAAAATATGTTCGCTGTCGCGGTGTATTTACTTCCTAATTTTTTTAGCTCAACTGCAGTTGCTAAGTTACAATAATTATTTAAAGATATAAAGAGTTTAGCATGTTTGCTACAACCGCGCAAAAAAATAGGCGTAAATTTGAAGATCC
>Ga0115004_10003143_pt1 | contig 13499 bp, 16 predicted proteins | sample ArcticOcean_MG_C_10_FD_88737 | JGI IMG/M metagenome (GOLD analysis project Ga0115004, IMG submission 88737) | Marine microbial communities from western Arctic Ocean - ArcticOcean_MG_CB11_90 | ecosystem: Environmental > Aquatic > Marine > Oceanic | place: Arctic Ocean: Canada Basin | collected...
ACAACTATGCAAAGCTTAACGTTGAATACGCCGTTTAGCCGCAGTATTCACTCCTCCGATCACAATTGCGTTATTTGGGCGACATGGTGCAGACGTAGTATAATATATTGGCATTCGCATTATATATTATATAAATATAAAAACTAACACGCCTCTATCTACTTTAGACGCGCAAATACTTATCTACTTTTTTATAAACATAACGGGTCGCCTTATTTATGCGATGGGTTTGTCTATAGGTGCTATAAGGATTTAATTGTAACCGAATACTTCGTTTTATCCGCATACGCCTAGTAGGATGTAAATAGTGTAGAATAGTTACCAAATCATTATGAAGAGGCTTAATTTGGTTCTTTTTTAGAGTCATTATACAGGATATATATATATTATTACCCGTGTGCTTATATTATTTCTCAACCAATATTCTCTCCTACGTATGAAACGAAAAAAAATAGATCCCCGCCGCAAAAAATAGGAATACAGCAAATAATACCACGCTTGTATAAATTGGATTATTCATGACTGGCGGTGCGTCCTCTTCCAAATGAATATAGGAATGTTGAAATATATAATTTGGATTTTTACAAAATACACACAAGCTGTCATGTATCGGTTGTTTTTTTACCCAGTTAGTGACACAATTAGTGCATATTATTTTGCTACAGCACGCCAACTCGTGTATACTATAGTGATTCGTAAAACATATCATGCACATATCTTCGGTGGAACTATTGGATATAAAGGATATATTATCTCTCTCCTCTGATGCGTTCATTTAATTATATACTGCATATACATTTATATAATTGTATATGCAATAGTTTATTGCTGCTGCTCTACTTTGTCGTTCTTAGTTGCCAAATAAGTACTACACCAAGTAACCATATAGACATACTAAAGGCTATTCCCATATTTTTGGAGAGATATCCCGCATGCGCATATAAGTAATAATATAAACATGTAACCATAGTTAATAATATAGTGGTTAGGGCCAAGTTGGACACATAATCTTTCGCTTTAGTAGAATTTAGTATGAAATACGTAGAAGGTAGGCCTATAGGTAATCCGGCTAACAATCCCGCTAATACTGGATTCACATAATTACCTATATATGAAATACCCGCTACGAATGTTCCACCTATGATAAACTGTTTAATTATTTCTGACATATAAATAATGCATCATATTTTAATTTTTTAATAAAATTATATAGTATGACAATACTAAGTTCTAAAATCATTACTCAAGCGCTGAAACTTGCCTTCCACAAAGTAAAAAAAAATAATACAGGCAAGAATGCAGATTATATACCGTACTTGAAAAATGCCGAGTCAAATATTTTTGGGATAACGATAGTTACTACTAAGGGAGAGATTTATGAAATCGGCGACACCACTACTAAAATAGCTATCGAATCTATTGCTAAAGTATTCACATTATGTTTAGCATTAGAAGAGAACGGGAAAGACGCCATTATGAATAAAATAGGCGTTAGTCAAAGTTTTTTACCATTTAATTCCATATTAGGGTCAGAAATAATGAATGAATATCATTCGTCTACTATAAATCCATTTGTGAATGCTGGGGCGATAGCTACTGCTAGTTTAATAACTGGGGAAAATAAGTATGATAATTGGATGAAATTATACACTAACATGAATAGGTTTGCCGGTAGACGATTAGATATAAATGAAGAGCTATATTTAAGCGAGAAGAAAACCAATAAAACGAATAATGCTTTAGCTCATTTATTAGATTCTCACAACCGTTTTTATGGAGATATTAATGATACCTTAGAAATATATACCAGACAGGGTTCTGTAATGGTAAGTTCTACCGAATTAGCCGTAATGGCGTCTACTTTGGCTAATTGTGGCAGAAACCCCTTTACTAATGAACAAATTGTATCTAATGAACACGCCTCTTTTGTGCTATCTACCATGATGTCTAGCGGATTATATAATTATTCTGGACCTTGGATTTGTAATATTGGATTACCCGGAAAAAGTGGTGTCGGTGGCGGCATCATTGCTGTCGTACCCGGTAAACTAGCAATTGGCGTAGTCTCTCCTCGGTTGGATAAACACGGCAATAGCGTTCGAGGTATAGAAACCTGTATAGAACTATCAAAATTATTAAACTTAAATCTGTTTAACCCCGATACCTTATGTAATATGCCTACACGCAAAATCAGTATAAAAAAACGACTTAACCGTCGCAAATTAACCGTACAATCTAAAAATGTTTCTTATAAAATAGATAGAGACCTCTTTAAAAAGAAAATAAAGGGTAAGGAATTAATTCATAAAATTAATACTAGACGTAAAACCAGACGTTCAAAAAAAACCTAGACTATGTATATATGATTAAACAAAAAACGGTTATACTAGGAATATTGATATTTGCAATCACTTGTGCAGAAGCATTCGGTCAATATATGCTAAAAATATATTATGATAGCAAACATGGTAGTTTCAAGCGGTCGGATCAATTCACGTTTATACCACAAAATTGGTTACCATATATTACTTGGATGTGTTATGGTATATGTACATTTCTGTTATCTAAAAGTTATGCGTATACCTCAATGGGCAGAGCAGAGGTGTATTGGGACGCCTTATCAACTATAATAGTGCCAGTAATAAGTACTATTGTATTTAAAGAACAATTAGGATATCAAGGTTGGAGTGGGATATTTTTGGTAGTATTAGGTTCATTTATATTATCTAAAACAAATAGTAAATAATTGAAATATAAATACATACAAATATAATATAACAAATGAAGAGCACTTATATCTTAATTGATGGCAGTTACTACATCTTTTACAGATATTATGCGCTAATTCAATGGTGGAAAAGATCTAACCCCGAAAAGCCTTTAGGCATACCAATTGAGAATCCCGAATTTGTAGCGAAATTTAAAAAATTATTTGTGTCTAGATTAGATGAAATTGCTAAAAAACTAAAAATAGCTAATCCGATTTATATTATTGCTAAAGATTGTCCAAGGAAACGTATTTGGAGGAATGATTTAATGGAAAAGTATAAGGGTACTAGAAAATATGAAACGGACCCGACCAAAGATCCAAGTCCATTCTTTAGGTTAGTATACAGGGAGCCGCTATTCCTTAAGCCGACGGTAGAGCACCCCTTTCTAGAGGCGGACGATTGCATTGCGCTTATTATTAAACGGTTAAAAACGCCTACTAGTGAATTTTATATTATCGCGAATGATCATGATTACTTACAGATAACGGATACCAATGTGCATATATATAATTTACAATTCAAACATATTTGGACTAGTGATCCGAAAAAATCGTTGTTTTTGAAATGTGTATTAGGAGATAAGAGTGATAATATTAAGGGCATTTTCCATCGATGTGGTAAAAAAACGGCGGAAAAATATTACGATGACCCCACCTTATTTTCGTCCCAATGTGATACCAAAAATGCGCATGCGCAATATCAATTAAATAAAACCTTAATTGATTTTGCTAATATTCCTGAAACGTATGCTAATGAATTTTATGCAACGTACACGTCAATGTTTAACGGCGGCGAGACCTCCGACGGCGGCGAGACTTTGAACGGCGGCGAGACTTTGAACGGCGGCGAGACTTTCGGCGGCGCCTCCTGCTAGTGCCCATAGCTCTTCCGTGAGCTCTAAGTCTTCCATACAGCATCTTATCATGCTCACTCTCACGCCGCGTCATCACCCCCACGGGGTGCTCCAGGGGGGACAGACTACGTATAGGATACTTAGCTAGGAAGTTCTTGTTTTTGGTGTACTGTTTTGCGGCTTTATATCCAGAGCTTAATTTTCTAGAAAAGGGCCACAAGCCTGAAGCGCGGCCACGTCGGCTTTTTCCACGTCTACTTCTGCGATGAACCATTATACTATTACGTTAGATTATTATTTTTTGCTAATAGGTCTTTTTGTTTTTTTGCTTTAGATAATACTTTCATGGCCATCTCTAATTCTTCATCACTTATAAATCCATCATTATTAGTATCTATTTTATGTATCATACTATCCGGTAGCATACAAAAATTACTATGCTCATTTAATATAAATCTCGTTAATATAACAAATATTCCGGTCAACACAAAGGAAACATATAAATCCTTTGTGCCTACCCATACCATTGAAAAGATTAATAATTGTCTTCCTATATTATTACGTATAAATGCCTCTTGTGTTGGACTTAATTCTATAGTCACAAACTTTGACCCAATATTTAACAATAATATTAATACTCCCGCAAAATAAGTATTATTATTTAACTGTTTTAATCCAGTCGCTAGATTCATATATTATATACATACTTTATTTAAAGAGTCTAGTGACCCGTTTAATCTTGCCGCCGATATTTTCCCCTAATTGCTTTCTTTTTTCCCTAAAGTATCTAGTATTTTTATTTAAGCTTGGATACACATATTTTCCTATAAAGGGTTCTTTGTAGGGGAAGGCATACCATATAATACCTACTAGTAATATTATATATAGTAATTTAATCATATATATAATAGTAATTATGTTTTTATGCACAAATCTTGCCATTCCACTTACAGTTTTTTTGTTTAGCACACGTTGTGCCGTCGGTATAACTGTTGCAAGCAACCTGATGTTCATCATCAGGTGGATGTCCACCATCCTGACTAGAAAGACCAGCCGCATGAGAATCACTTGGAGGAGCAGGAAGATCAAGTCCTTCCCTATAATACCCAATAGAAACAATTAGAAGAAGCACTAATAATCCCATATAGGGTTTATGAAGGGATGCCACCACTAAACCAACAAGCAATAATATTTTACCAATTAATGTCTGATTTAACTGAACCAACCAACCAGGACGCATAACAACACATGCTAAAATAATACATACGACGACTAATTCCCAACTTGTGAATTTTAATTGCTTAAAGTTAAAACTCTTAAACTTTGCCATATAATATAGAAAAATAAAATAATTCCAGTAAAACTATTTTATTTTTATCTCCCTTTTATTTAAGCATGTCCTCTTCTTTAGCATTTTCTGAAATAAATAATATTGAGCCAACCTCCATTGAATCCCAATTTAAAAAGATTCCTTCTAAAGAACTACAACCAGAACTAACACTACTAAATGACGATGCAGAAGACAACGCCCTAATGAGTGATTTCGTCCCTCCTCCTAAACCCCTCTCTGCAAAAACCTTGTATGTAGACTCTAAAACTCCATACAAGTCCGACCCGGCAGAGAACATTATAGAAAATCTACAAGATCGCGCCGTCTCGCAGTCCACCTACGATAAAATAAATACGAATGATTATTATAAACAATATATCCCACCTTTTAATAGCCAAGCGCCAACCCACGAGGGGGATCTCTCTAAAAAAATTAATTATATGATCCATATTCTAGAAGAACAACAAGATATAAAACATGGGAGCGTTACCGAAGAACTGGTACTATATTGTTTTTTAGGCGTTTTCATTATCTACGTCGTCGATTCCTTCGCTAAAGTCGGGAAATATGTCCGTTAAATAATGATTATAATATCATTCTCTCTACATGGTGTTGTCGCATAATTATAAAAATAATATGCCATAGGGCATATGGTATCATACTTGTACTTTAGCATTATATTATCGATTATTTTCTGATTATGAGAGAGATTCTCTATCCATATAAAGGTAAAGGTTTCTCGCATTTTTTGCATAACCTCCGCGAAACCAGCTACAAACAACCGATTGTCTACTCCTACATTGATAGACCCAAATAATTCAATCGTTTGTTTCTTATAATACTGTGTATTACTATCCCTCAAAAAATATAAACCTCCGATGCTATTATCTACCATTAATGCATACACATATATATTATCGGTCCTCAATAAATCGAGCATCACATGCTCATCCATCCATAGTTTTACCTTAAAGGGAGACGCTCCTATTATATCATATAGATGCTTGATCATTTCCGAGGATACCTTAACTATATTCACATGATTGACCGGTTTTTTCCATCCATGAATATTAAATCCGTAGGTGAAATATGCTACTAGTGGCACCATTAAATTCAAGTGTCCCTCCCGCTTAAAAAGAGAGACGGCATTATTGGTCGCCTTGCGCTGATTATATTCATGCGATTGAATCATTTTTTGAGCAATGCCTTGTTTTCTATAATGTTTATGCACACATAAATAATCTATATAATAGCAGGATAATCTCTCTTTAGAAAGGGACACATTCACTTTACGCCCCGTTATACACGCAACTAATTGTTTTTCAGTCGTTATTTGGTCGGTAACCACGTCAGCATAATATAAACTGTAGAGAGAATGTTTATTATTTTTAAAATAAGGCTCTATGTCGGCTTTAGTCGGAGAATACTTGATTGCCTCCTCATTTAAAAAATGCTCCTTCAACATGGGAGCTAGATCCATCGGAACATCCTCAAAATATACGGTTTTTACATACGGGTCATAATATTTGGTAGGAGGGAGCTGTTCACTCTCAATAATACCAGTATATATCAACCAATAATATATATTATACACATGAAATACCGGCTGAATAGACCAGAATCGGTGAAATACTTTTATATAAGCAAAAAAGAGGAGGTAGAGTGAAATAATAAAAATAATACAGCTATAAAGCATTGATACTATCAGATAATTTAATTTGGTTTTTGTAACACATACAAGTATTGGTTTTTATAGTCGCACTCGAATAAGTTAATCTTCTTTATCATTATAAAGCCGATTGATTTTGCATAAGATAATATCTTGGGTTGTGTCTCCATATATAAGGAATGATGATTCTCTCTAACCATGCCGTCCTTAAACATAAATTTCTCCTTAAAGTCGCCATCCTCATAATTTGCTATATAATCGAACTTCTTAAACGCTACTCGGCTCCTAGAGATTCTTTTTTTGGCATAATCCTGCACGGATACCATATTTATAGGATTCCCCGAAGGCACTATAGGATCAAACATATCCTTATCGACTAAATGAATTACTAAATGCCCTCCAGGCTGTAACCAATGATAACAATTCTGAAATAATATCTGCTTATCTCTGAAATAATATACCGTAAAATACATTATCGTTATCGTATCAAACTGTCCACCTTGAAACGTCATGGCTACATTGGCATCTCCCTCTATAAACTCGTTTTTTGGAAATATTTCTCTCGCCCGCTTAATCATTGGTAATGATTTATCTAAACCAATACATTTTGAACCATTCATCGTAAATCCTCCACAATGATGCCCTGTACCACATCCAATATCTAATAGATTCTTTATGTTTATTGTATTAGATAACTCATTTATCTCATATGAATTCTTTTCTGCAGAGAATAGCAACTGATCATACACCTCTGAATAAAAACTATCATAAATGGAGTCGTTATCATATAACTCATAATTATCTCTCCGAGTCACTAATGTCTCTACTGGTGGTATTAAATACCTCCTCATATTTATACCTACTAATATGAGTAGCAATAGTAAACACAATCTACTAATAGTATCCATACTAAAAAGAGAGATTTAAAAAATGTATATTTTACTTCCATGTTTCTAAAACATTATCTATGTCTAACAAAGTTATATATCATTATATATAATGAGAACCTATCGTAATTATTCCAAACGACCTAATAAAACTAAAACCCGAAGAAAACCCAAGAAAAAACTCAAAATAGCAGGTACTATTTCATTGCCGGACTGGTACACCGCTACATTACCAAAAGTATCCACCATTACCAAAAACAAACCAGCTTCGCCAAAATTAATTAACTCCTTTAGTAATCAGTTATATCCCATTTGGTACAAAAAAATCCCTTATCCTGAAAGAGTAGACTATGTTCATGGGGTGAATCACCCCGAATACGGGCAACTACTCTGGAAAAAACATCTCGCGTATATGAAACAAGTACTCAATATAAGATATATGGGTAAATTTTATACTCTAAAAAAAGGCACCATTCTTTTTCATACTGCAAGTGATATCCTTCCGTTTCATAAAACGGACTTTATGTCTACCTATCCATATCCTGCTTATTTTTTTGGATTATCTTCTGTCATTGCGCTCTGGTATGCAGTAGAAAAATATACGGAATTAAATCAACATCAAGAAACCTCTACCTTATTCAACCGACTGTATCCAAAACGCGCCTTAGAAAAACCGCCCTATTATTTAAATATCTATAGGTTATCAGAAGATCTAATTATTAAATATATTGATGATGATATCGCTATTAATCAAGAGGCATTGAAATATAGGGCATGTGCGAATAGGTATCCTTGCTTGCATCCACAGTACGCGTATCATTCTATTGAACAGCTGTATACAGGCAGAGGCCCAGTAGAATTAGATTTTGAATTAACTATACCAATAACCATATTGAGGGATGGATGGACCTATTCACGTGGAGCCAAATCTAATCCGTTTCATGAACCTCCCCGCTATCAGCTACCTCCCGTTGTACCACTAGCCGTATATGAGATAGATGTACAATTATTACTTAAACATGCCTATGTAAATATAAACCACTTTAATCCACTGGATGCGATAGATTTAAATAATCCAGTGTGGAAAAAATAATCTACTAATAGTAAACTTCCATGTGTTAACCTAGAATACAAATTTAAAAGTATTCTACTACTAAACTATATGGAAGATATAAATGATATACGGTACCAGAAAGACTTTAATGGTAAATCCTTTTCTAAATTTAAACGTAATGACGTTATCAAAGAATTTATTAAATGCATCCTAAATAATAAAATAGAATCCGCGTGTAACTGGTCCGCCGAACTTATTTGTGCCGGACACTATATTACCTTATGGGATACCATCTTATTAGTCATGAGTAAATATATACACCTAGGTAACCCTAAACTACCCATCTACCTACTTATGCGATTTAATCAATTTAAAGAGATTGTATCTAACGGCTATGTTGGAAATGAATTAATGATGAGAAACAATACAGCGATTAGGACGTTATTTGGGGAGATAGTGGTGGTGTTATGTTTATCGAACAAGCGCCCAGGGTTTGAGGCAATAAAAATAAATAAGGCGAATGAATTTAATATAAGTCAGATGTCGAATAAGTTCAAGGCGCCCAATGTGAATTATGGTAGAGAGATATTTAGGGAAAATGACCCGAAGGAAATATATATTGCGATTAATGAATTTGTATACCAGATTCAGAATAAAAATAATGTATTGGAATGTTGCTATTGGGTTGAATGGCTCATTGAGTTTGACTCGCTATGTCGCCGGAAAAAGGAGCCGTTAGATTGTGAGCCTAGAACGTTCTCTCCAGTGGATACTAAATATCAAAAAGATTGTATATGGATCATTTGGGAAATTCTGATTCACGAAACGGATCATCCCTTACAGAAAAAAATAGTCAGCACACTAATGGATCTATTCTCTCTAAAATATAATTATAGCATTAAAAAAAAACGGAAATTTATCCTATATTTCGCCATTGAACTCATTACCCAACAACCTAACTTCCAAATAGACATCATTAATGCCACTACGACGTCTACTATTGAACGCGTGCTGAAAAACTTACATAAGGTATACAAAAATATTATAAAAAATCAAATAGCACCTAATACGGATTATTTGTTTCAAGAAACCAAAACCAAGTCAAATTTAGAAAAAACCATACAGAAATTAGATATGATGAAGAAATTAAATGCCATGTAGAGTAGTACTTGAGAACACGTCTTTAGGAATATATTATAAAATCTATATATATATATGGATAAAACGGCGGAAACACATTCTAGAGTTACGAATATAGTTAATAATATTAAGGCTCCACCTAATAATTCTGATAATGGCGTGCCCCAAATCATAAATGAATCGAGCAATTTTGTGGTAGTAACCTATTGGTGGGGGCGAAACAAAGATAATAGAAATACCGCAAGGCCATGTGGAGACTTTTATGAAGACTATATTAAAAAAGTCAATAAATTTATGGGTAATTTATTATTTTCTGCCATCTCTAGCGCCACTAGCGATGGCGTCAACACAGACACAATGATAAACACTATATTTACCAATTTAAAAGCCGACCCCACCAAGTTCCCAACCCTTATGGATATGGTGCGTAAAATGATAAAACATTACATGCGAAGCGTGTGTGACCATTATAATGTAGGACAAAAATTAGAGGACCCCTGTAAAAAACTATTCTACGAGGAGGAAGAGGAAGAAGAGGAGGAGGGCGCCCACCGCCCGAAACAATCCATCCCACCGCAAAAAACGCCTACAGCACTATTTACGCTCGTATACGATATATTAATAGACGGACTTATAAAAAATAAAGACAACTTGATCCGCTTAAATCAACTACAAACGGAATTCAACGCTCAAAGAGACGCCATAAAACGCGATAAAGCCAACAAAATAAGAAATGACAACGAAATATTAGTCAAGAACCTTGCAGAAATTAGACTAAAACAAACCGAAAAAATAGCTATTCAAAAACAGTTAATAGCTACTTTAAAAGATAAAAGTAGCGGAAGTTCCATTTTTGACCAATTAATAGCGGTGCTAGAATATAAAGCCCCTATTCATTTTGAAACCATGATCGACCAATGGAAAAAAGATTGCGAACAACACGGATGCAATCATTTAGCCGTTGAATACCCCGAATTCGCGGAAGACGGCGGATATCAATTAGCCATTAACGCCAAACCGAAATTTATTCAAAAAGCATTAAAATTATGTTATCCTAGAGGAGTATTATATATTGATGGAGATATGAATATTAGAAGTTATCCCGGATTGTTTGATATAGAAAATGTGGATTTTATGGCGAGGGGGTGGTGGATTGACCCACGTTCTAATTGGAAAATGACGGAAAGTATAATGTATGATCCGTATAATTTTGAAACCTCGGGAGGAACCATGTTTTTTGCTAGTACGAATGCCGCGGAAAAGTTATTACATTTATGGACACAAACGGCCGAAAACCCCATAAATGACGGTAAGGCAGATGATAGAGTATTATCGTTAGTATTTAATAGTAAAAGCGTATTAACTTGGATTAGAACCATTCAGTTACCAGTAGAGTATTTATGGCTAACGTTAGATTATGACGAACGCATGTTGCTTGAGGTATACGATTACGATATTCGCAAAATGAAGACCTCTATTTTTATCGACCACCCTGAATGCCTTACCAGTGAAGATACGGCCTCTGGTGCAGGCGCTTCAAATGATAGACAGCCAAAATTTTATGAATTTTTGGAAGATGTCTTTCCATGCGTAGAAACAACCCATGAATATATAACGTTTAAAGACCTTGTAGAAAAAAACGGCTTCTCTGATGATAAATTAACCACCTATATGCAACTATCCGATGAAGATAGGAAAGAAACCGATGATAAACTAAAAACCCAACTAGAAAAATTAAACACCAAAATATCATCTGACGCAACTCACACCATACATAAAGCTCTGTTGAAAAAAGAACGCGATACCATAAAAATTCAACAGAGTGAAACCCTATATTTACCATTTATGTATTGGTACTATCACTATATGGGTGGAGTACAATATTTAAATGATGGCAATGCCGATCTAGAAGACCAGGGCTTTGTAGACCCCCATAATGAAGACAACGAAGACAACGCACAACCCTTAACTATCATCTCTTATAAAGACCGATTTGGCAATAATCCCCATCCCAGTGGCGATGGTCTAAGCGTTAACAAAGTAGTAGACATTAATATAGCGTATGCTACCGACCACACTAATGACCAAGAACTAATCTCCAACGCCAATGTTTCTATCAATGACTCCAACCATCATTTAACCGAAATCATACCCGCCGATGACTCCTACTCCACTAATAAATCAATGATACAACTTGTATTAAAATACCTGTTACAAAATAAATCAGTGGTAATTAATCCCAAACATGCTGCGGCATACAACCCCGCATTATATAATTTCGCAATGGATAATGTACATTCTCTCTATGATGAGATTGATTTTATCTTTTATCCAGAAATAGATGTTACGGTTCGTCGTAGTTCGTTTTATAAACCCAAAATAGGCTTGAATCAAGTCATGTTATTCAAACCCGAACAGCGTCTCATAGACTTTTTATCTATGCAATTATCCATCGAAGAACTCTCTCTTTTTATTTATCATGGCTCCTACGAATTTATGTCTCTAGTGAGAGTGGCCTATCTCAAAAATCAACGCTCCTCCTCCAGCTCAACCCTCCCCCCTGCATCTCCTTCCTCCCCTCTTAGTGTACCACCACCAAACCGCATGGCACGAGGTATCGGAAATGACTCGCCTTCCAACGAACACGACTCTTCCCAAATATTTGCCGATTATTTTAATACGTTTGAATCGTTATTTAATATGCCCAAAAGGGCGCACAAACGACATACGGTTAATCTAGGCGCTGCACCCAAGCACCATTCAAAGAAACATCGCATAAAGAGGAAGAGGAGGAACGTATCAAGAAAAAAACATAGACACCCAAAAAAACATAAAACACCAAAAAAACATACAGCCCCAAATAAACATTCCAGATAAACAACCTATTTAAATTCTGGATTCCAGGACAATTTTCCATTCATAAATTCCTGCAAAAAGGGGTTGGGTATATCCGTTGGACGGCGAGTAGTAGCATGTTCAAAGTCAATAATCCAAAGGTGTTTCTGTTTATCTAGCATAAAATTATACCCTGTAATATCAATATATTCCACCATGTATTGGTGGAGCACATATAAAAACGTGCGAATTATTTTAATGAACTTTATAGGGACCTCTTGGATGTCTTCTCCATAAATATTCGACAAATTATCGCCATGAATTGTTTGCATGATTAATACCTTACTTTTTTTATCGTAAGATATTATTTTTGGAATGAGAATCTTAATATTGGTATCTTCCTTTTTAGAGAGATCTTTTAATAATGAATACGCCCATGAATGCATAAAATATTCGTTATGGGCTACGTTCCGCTTTATAAAGGGGGGCATATACACTCCTACTATTACTCCAGATAAATCAATTTTAAACAAAAAACTATCAAAACTATGGACCTGAGACTACCGGACTACCTGACTAGCATCTCTGTCCCGGAACATAATCGCTATCATTATCGGAATCGTCCTCCCACTCCTTATTATAATCTCTCTCTAAATCTGCCAATTTTTTCTCTAATCGCTTAATGTATCTTGCCTGCTCTACCTCTAGTTGGGTTGGTGGTGTTGGCGCCTTGACTGCTTCCTGATGAATGAACACCTCTGGAGTACCACTATACCACCTTTTAAATTCGTCAAAGGTAACTAACTTATTAACTCCCGAACAGCTCATAAATAACTCCTCGCTCGTGATGGTTGCCATCTCTATTTCAGAAACCGCGCGTGCTTCTTTAATAGCCGGGACGGTAACATACAGCACCCGGTAGGTAATATTCAAATAATGTATCATATTATCTAACGTTAG
>Ga0115004_10003150_pt1 | contig 13483 bp, 10 predicted proteins | sample ArcticOcean_MG_C_10_FD_88737 | JGI IMG/M metagenome (GOLD analysis project Ga0115004, IMG submission 88737) | Marine microbial communities from western Arctic Ocean - ArcticOcean_MG_CB11_90 | ecosystem: Environmental > Aquatic > Marine > Oceanic | place: Arctic Ocean: Canada Basin | collected...
AATTTATTTAAAAAAAATAATAAAAAAATTAAAAATTAAATTTTAAAAAAAAAAATAAAAAATTTTTAAAAAAAAAAAATAAAAATAAAATTTTCAAAAAATTAAAAAAAAAAATAAAAAAAAAAAAAATTAATAAACATATTCAATTTCAGGGTTGGGGAATGACAACCACACAGGCTCCACCTTGGATAGGTGTATCAACTAATAAAACTTATATAGAGTTTAATAAAGCTGAAAAGATACTTTTTAAAAACATAAAATTAAAAAAATTTAATTTGTCTCAGTTCTCTAATGAAAAAAATATTTTAGAAGTCTTAAAAAGTTTAAGGTATAGACATTACATTGTTTATTATTCTTCGCTGCTTGCTTTTAGTGGGACAAAAAGTAGAAATATTGTTGAGTGTGGAGTCTGTGATGGTCTAACTGTTTTTTTTGCAATTAATAAGTTTAATAATAGTCAAAACTTTAAAGCATTTTTATATGACTCATGGTCTGATATGAAAGCAAAATATCTAATAACTAAAAGTGAAAAGAAAGAAATAGGATCCTATGATTATCTGGATGTTAATAGTACAAAAAAAAACTTAATAAACTATAAAAAAAATTTAATCTTTAATAAAGGCTATATACCAGAGTCGTTTAAGACCAGTTTAAACCCAAAAACTATATCTTGGCTGCATATTGATTTGAACTCTTCTTTACCAACAGAAGAGAGTTTGAAATTTTTTTTCCCAAGGCTTGAGAAAAATGGGGTTATATTATTTGATGACTATGGATGGAAGGGTTATGAAGATTCAAGAAAAATAATTGAAAAGTTTTTAAAAAATAAAAAAGGAGATTTTTTTCACCTCCCTACTGGTCAAGCGTTTTTCATTAAAAGATAATATTTTACTTTAGATAAATTTATTTAAATCAGGTTTGAAGTAATTTGGTCCCTTCATAACTTTTCCATCATCGTTATAAATAGGTTTTCCATCTAGTCCGAGTTTGCTCATGTTTGATTTTTGAACTTCTTCAAAGCATTTATCAAGGTCAATACCAAAAGCGTGTCCAGCACCATAAGTTACGTACAAAATATCGGTAAGAGCATCAGCCACTTCTTTTATGTCATTATCTTTTATTGCTTGATTTAGCTCCTCAAGCTCTTCTTTTATAAGATCGTACCTTAATTGAACTATCTTTTCGTTAGGAAATTCAGTCTTATCTTTAATCTCTTGACCAAAGGTTTTCATAAATTTTTTAACACTTTGAAAATTACTCATAATTACTCCATATCAAATTTGATTTATTTGCGTTTGCTCTATATTATAACTCTATAACACTCATGAAATATAGAACTGAATTAGATAGTGTGGGAAAAATTAAAGTAGATGGTGATAAGTATTGGGGTGCGTCTACTGAAAGATCAAAAAAATACTTTAACATTGGAGACTTTTTAGTTAGGCCAATCGTTATTCATTCTATTGCGATCATTAAAAAAGCAGCCGCAATAATTAATTCAAAAAATAAAGATTTAGATTTCAAAATCAGCAAATTTATCGTTAGAGCTTCAGAGGAAGTTATCAAGGGAAAACTTGACGAACATTTTCCGTTAAAAGTATGGCAAACTGGGTCTGGAACACAAACAAATATGAATGTTAATGAAGTAATAGCTAATAGAGCGATTCAAATGATGGGTGGAAAGTTAGGATCTAAAAAACCAGTTCATCCTAATGATCATGTAAATAAATCACAATCAACAAATGATGTTTTTCCATCTGCAATGCATATATCTATAGCTATAAAAACCAGAGATAAATTATTGCCCTCTCTTAAATTATTAGAAAAAGAGTTGGGAAAAAAAGTTAAAGAATTTAATAAAATAGTTAAACTAGGTAGAACTCATCTTCAAGATGCAACACCTTTAACGCTAGGACAAGAATTTTCTGGTTACCAATTTCAATTAAAAGAATCTATTAAAAGAATAGAGCTAGCATTAAAAGAAATTTATTATTTAGCGCAGGGTGGTACAGCCGTTGGTACTGGGCTAAATACAAGAAGAAACTTTGATAAAAAAATTGTTAGAGAGATTAGTAAAATTACTAAATTACCTTTTAAAGTTTCACCAAATAAATTTGCAGCATTAGCTACTCATGATCCTATAGTAAATTTTTCAGGCTCAATGAATACTGCTGCTGTTTGCTTGATGAAAATAGCAAATGATATCAGATTCCTAGGTTCAGGCCCAAGAGCAGGTTATGGTGAATTAATTTTACCATCAAATGAACCAGGCTCTTCAATTATGCCAGGCAAAGTAAATCCAACTCAGTCAGAAGCGGTTACAATGGTTTGCGTAAAAGTAATCGGAAATCACAATGGAATTACTATGGCAGGGTCGCATGGACACTTTGAATTAAATGTTTTCAAACCACTAATCATACATAATATTTTACAATCAATTGAAATTATGGCGGACTCAACAAAAACTTTTGCACTTTATTGCGTTAAAGGAATAAAAGCAGACAAAAAAAGAATTAAATACTTATTAGATAATTCTTTAATGCTTGTAACGGCTCTTGCACCAAAAATTGGATACGATGAGGCTGCAAAAATTGCAAAAGAAGCACATAAAAGAGGTACAACTTTAAAAGAAGAGGTCGTTAGGTCTGGTGCTCTTAGTCAAAAAGAATACGATAAAATAATGAATCCGATGTTAATGACCAAACCAAGATAGTTTAGAAAAGGTTGTTAAAATATTTGTTTACGCTAACTTCGTTAAAAATATTTCCTAAAAAATTTTGAATAACATTATCTTTAAATTTAATCTCATATTCTTTAGTTTTTTTAACCGATAGTTTCTTGCCGTTAAGAAAGAATTTTTTGAAGGATACACTGGAATTTGATGGAATTAAGAGACCAATTATTTCAATATTTTTTGATACATTTCTTTTATGCTGAACTGTTGTAATTAAATTAAATTCAACTTTAGCTTTTTTACCAGGCTCAAGGATTTTAGCATTAAGGTAGAAAGATTTATTCTTGCCTATTTTAAATTCTTCAAGCAAAATCTCTCCGTTACGACTAGTGATTTTTCCTTCAATTTTAGATTTGAGAATATAAACACCGTTAATTTTTTTAATTAAATTTAAGTTATTGATACTATCTGAAAAAAATATTTTTTGAACAATGGGGTATAATTTTTTTAAATTTAAATTAGAAATTTTAAAATCTAACTCTGTGTAAAAATTTGGCTTAAAAGTTACTTCGCCTTTTATTGATGAGTTTAGTATTTTACTTCTCACAAATCCATTTGTTAATTTTATATTATCTTCTTTAGTAAAATTAAATTTTAGAAAGTTATTAAATACTTCTAAATTAAAAAAACCATTTTCAATGTTAGATTTATTTTTTTTAGAAAAAATACTGGCTTCTACATCAAGTTCAGGTATTTTAAGCTTTAAGCTATTTTGGTTATTTAATTTACTTTCTAGTTTTATAGAAATTTTGTTTTTTAGAAAATTACCGTTTATGTTTAGCTCTTTTTTTTCACCATCTTGATCTACATTTATATCTGTATCGTTAATTTCTAAAAAAAAAAAATTTTTTTGGAGAAAAATTAAATTATTTTTTTTAAAATTTATTTTTTTTTTAATTTTATTAATACTAGTTGGCAACAGACTAATATTATTTAAATCAAATTTTGAAGAGCCTTCATTTATTAATAATTTTTTATAGTTAATTTTTTTAGAATTTAGAATCTGACTTATATACAATATAATTTCGAGCTGGCTATTGCTAACTTCAACTATCCCATCTCCAAATGTAAAATTACTATTTGGTATAATTAATCTTGGAGTTGGAAAAACTTTATATTCTATTTTTGAGATGTTATTAATGTTTATATTATTATTATTTTTCAGATTTTCTTTTATAGAATCTACTGAAAAATTTAATAATTTTGGAATGCTAAAATAAGTGATCAAAAAGAAGAAGAGAAAAGAAAATAAATACAAATTAAACTTTAGTTTTATTTTATTTTTTAAAGTAAAATTCATTTTTTGATACTTAGCATAATTAGGATTAAAGTTTGTTAGTAAGATTATTAATCATTTATAATGTGTAGATAAGTAGTATATAGTTTTTTGATTTCGTTATGAATTCTATAAATAAATTATTAGAAGATTTAAACAAGGAACAAAAACAAGCTGTATTAAGCACGGAAGGTCCTAATCTAATTGTTGCAGGTGCTGGTTCTGGCAAAACTAGAGTTTTGACAACAAGACTAGCACATATCATTAACACTAATAAAGCTTGGGCAAACCAAGTCCTTTGCGTGACATTTACCAATAAGGCCGCAAAAGAAATGCAAAGTAGAGTTCTTAAGTATCTAAGTGAGAAATCTACAGCAGTTCCTTGGCTTGGTACTTTTCACTCTATTAGTGTAAAATTTTTGAGGAGGCACGCTGAAGCGATCGGCTTAAAGGGAAATTTTACAATTATAGACACAGAAGATCAAAAAAAAATAGTAAGAAATATTTGTAAAGCTGAAGAAATTGATGCAAAAAAAATAACCCCTCGATTCATTCTTTCTTTTATCGATAAATGGAAAAATAAAGGTCTATTGCCTGAAGATATAAAGGAAGAAAAATTTACAGGGTTAGAAAAATCAATTTTCAAAGTATATAAAGTTTATCAATCTAAAATTCGTGATTTAAATGCCTGTGATTTTGGAGATCTCATTTTATACTGTGTAAAGTTATTTGAAAATCACCCTGATATTAAACAGATTTACAATAATAATTTTAAATATATTTTAGTAGATGAGTTTCAAGATACTAATTTTATTCAAAACAAATGGTTAAATTTATTAGTTAATGAAAAACAAAATATTTGTTGTGTTGGTGATGATGATCAATCGATTTATAGTTGGCGTGGCGCGGAGATAAAAAATTTTTTAACATTTGACTCAATTTATAAAGATTGCAAAATCTTCAAATTAGAACAAAATTATAGATCGACTAAAAATATATTAGAAACAGCATCAACTTTAATCTCGCACAATAAAGGAAGGGTTGAAAAAAAACTTTGGTCATCTGCTCAACAAGGTGAAAAAGTAAAACTTAATTGTTACCAGACAGGTAGAGAAGAAGCTGAAGCAATAAGTGATATTGCAGAGAATAAACTAAAAAATAAATATTCTTTAAATAACGTAGCTATTCTTGTTAGAGCAATTTATCAAACTCGAGAATTTGAAGAAAGATTTTTGAAAGTAGGCTTGGGTTATAGAGTTTTAGGGGGAACAAAATTCTACGAAAGAGCTGAAGTTAAAGATGCAGTTGCATATCTGCGAATAGTGAATCAAAAGTATGATGATCTAGCCTTGGAAAGAGTTATCGGGAATCCAAAAAGAGGTATAGGTGAAAGTACACTTAATCAACTATATCTTTTTGGGAGTAAAAATAAATTATGTTTGGAAGATTCTATTAAAAAAAATTTAGAAAGAGGTAATTTAAAACCTAAAATGAAAACAAGTCTAACTCAACTTACTAAAATGATTGATAAATGGAGATTAGATTCTAATACAAACAAGCATTATGACCTTTTAAAAATTATACTAGATGAATCTGGCTACAGTGAAATGCTAAAAAATAAAAATGATATAGAAAATGAAAATCGACTTGAAAACATAAAAGAATTGCTGCGAGCTATGCACGACTATGACAACGTACAGTCTTTTTTAGAACACGTGGCACTCGCAACCTCGATAGATAAGGAGTGGGAAGGAGAAAAAATTAATTTAATGACTATGCACGCGGCAAAAGGTCTGGAATTTGACGTAGTTTTTTTACCTGGGTGGGAAGAAGGTCTGTTTCCTCACCAGAAGTCTTTAGAAGAAAAAGGTGATTCAGCTTTAGAGGAGGAAAGAAGATTGGCATATGTAGGGATAACAAGAGCTAAAAAGGAAGCATATTTATCTTTTGCAATGAAGAGATCTTACCATGGTGAATGGATGGATGCTTTGCCTTCAAGATTTGTTAATGAAATGCCTGATGATAATATTGAAAAAAATGAGACAGATACTAGTAAAGATACAGAACAAGATTTTGAATTTAATCAGGATCCAGATATAAATTATGATATTGGATATAAAAGTCCAGGCTGGGAAAGGTATAAAAAAAATAAAGTATTAAAATGGAAAAAATAAAAAAATTAAGAAAACTTTTTAAGCAATTTAACCTTGATGGCTATATCGTGCCAAAAAATAATAATTTTTTTGGAGAGTATGTTTCTGCGCCGGAAGATAATTTGAAATATATTTCAAATTTTACAGGTTCAGCTGGCTTTGCAATTATTCTTAAAAATAAAAATTTCATGTTTGTTGACGGTAGGTACACAACTCAAGCTACTATTCAGTGTGGTAAGGATTACAAAATTTTTACAATACCTAAAAAGTATCCATTTAATGTTTTTAATAATAAAAGTTTAAATTTAGGTTTTGATCCAAGACTACACACTGAAAATTCATTGAATAAACTTTACAAGAATTCTTCTATCAAGCTAAAACCACTTAATATAAATTTAATAGATTTACTATGGAAACGAAAGAAAGATTTAAATATTAAACCTTTTTATTTAATTAAAGATCTGGATGCAGGAGAAAAGTTAGAGAATAAACTATCCAGATTGAACAAACTAATTAAATTAAATAATGTTGATTATGTTTTTACTACCGCATCCGAAAATATAGCTTGGTTGTTGAATATAAGAGGTTATGACTGTGATTATTCACCTCTACCTAATTCACATGCTTTTATTGGAAAAGATAAAAAAGTTGTTCTTTTCTGTAATTTAAAAAAAATCAATAAATCTTTAAAAGCAAAATTAAATCGAAAAATTAAAATTCTTGATTTTCATCAGCTTCCAAATTTTATTTTAAATTTATTAAATAAAAAAATATTAATTGACGTACTAACATGTTCTATTTTTTTTAAAATACTCATAAGCAAAAATAACTCAGTGATAGAAAAAGAAGATCCAATTTATTTTTTAAAATCTTTAAAAAATAAAACAGAAATTAAAAATTCGATAAAGTCACACATACATGATGGGGCAGCACTAACTAAGTTTATATTCTGGTTAAAGGATACTTATAAAACTAAAAAAATTACTGAAATATCAGCACAAGAAAAGTTATTAGAATTTAGAAAAAAAAATAGATTATTCTACTCTCTAAGTTTTCCAACTATTTCTGGGACTGGTCCAAACGGAGCTATCATCCATTATAAGGCAAATAAAAAGAGTAGTCGCTTACTAAAAAAAGGGGATGTTTATTTGGTAGATTCTGGAGCTCAATATTTATATGGAACTACTGATGTAACACGAACTCTTTCTTTAGACGTTAAAAGTTCTAGGATTAAAGAAATTTTTACAAGGGTTCTTAAAGGACATATAGCGGTAGCTTCTTACAAACTTAAAAAAGAATCAAATGGTGATAAAATAGACTATGCTGCTAGAAAGCCCTTAAGAGACATAAATTTAGATTACCCACATGGTACGGGACATGGTGTTGGTTGTTTCTTAAATGTTCATGAAGGTCCTCAAGGAATTTCAAGAGGTAATAAAGTTAGATTTAAAGAAGGAATGATAACTTCTAACGAACCTGGTTTTTACAAAAAAAATCACTTTGGTATAAGAATAGAAAATTTAATCTATATTAAAAAAATAAAAAATAAATTACAATTTATAGACTTAACCTTAGCACCAATTGAAAAAACACTTATTGAAAAAAAATTCTTAACATCTTTTGAAAAATATTGGCTTAATTCATACCACCAGAGAGTATATAAAAGCCTAAAGAAATTTATGAATAAATTTGAATTAACGCAGCTTAAACAAGCTTGTTCAAATATTTAAAATTTTATACCAATCATTCTCAGAAACAATGCTAATGCCTAGTTCTTTAGCTTTCTCTATTTTTGAATTTGTTGGTTTGTTGTTGCCAGTAACGAGAATATTTAGTTTTTTTGATATTGAGCCAAGTACTTTGCCTCCATTTTCTTCAACTAAAGATTTTGCTTCAGCTCGACCAATTCTATCAAATCCACCTGTAAACATTATTGTTTTACCGCTCAACTTTCCATTTTTATTTAAAATTTTGGAGTCATCTATTTTTAAGTGTTTGATCAACGATAATATTATCTCACTATTTGATTTATTTGAAAAAAATTCTTCTAAAGATTTTAATTGAGCTGATCCAATTCCATCTAATTCGTCAATACTTTTTAATAAATTTTTTCTTTTTGAAGCGTAAAGAAGTTCGATAAATTTTTTTGCAGAAATAAAAAAATTTCCAAGTAGTTTTGCGTTTTCTTCTCCTATGTGTCTTATTCCAAGAGAATAAATAAATTTATCCAGTAAAATATTTGATGATTTATTTATTGCGTTCTTTAAATTTTCAGCAGAAAGCTGACCCCAGCCTTCCAGATTTGCAATTTTTGAGTAATCTAAATTAAAAATATCAGCTGGTGTTTTAATTAATTTTAGTTCCCAAAATTGATCTATAACTTTTTTTCCTAAGCCATCTATATTGAATGCATCTTTTGAGACAAAATGTTTTAATTTCTCTTTAGCTATGTGTTGGCACTTATATTCTCTATCTAAACACCTTCTTACGGCATCTTCTTTTTTAGTATTAGTGTTTATTTCTTTTACAGTTTGAGAACCACAAGAAGGGCATTTTGTTGGAAATATATATTTTTCTGCATTTTTTTTTCTTTTATTCAGGTCTACTGATACAATTTTTGGAATTACATCTCCGGCTCTTTTAATGCTAACATAATCTCCTATTCTAATATCCTTTCGAATTATCTCTTCTTCATTGTGTAGTGTTGCATTAGAAACGACTACTCCGCCAACTGTTACCGGCTCAACTTTGGCCACAGGTGTTAAAGCGCCTGTTCTTCCTACTTGAATAATTATATCTTTAACCCGAGTTGTGGCCTTAACTGATGAAAATTTATAAGCTATTGCCCACCTTGGAGAGCTAGATGTATTGCCTAGTCTAATTTGAAGATGAAGATCATTAATCTTTATAACTAACCCATCAATATCATAGTCTAAATTAGATCTAATTTTTTCTATTTTATTGTACTGACTTTCTATGTCAGCAATTGTTTTCGCCAAATAATTATGAGGATTTGTTTTAAAGCCCCATTCATTAATTTTTTTTAAAAAATCAGTTTGATTATCAAAAGTTAAGGGCTCTACTTCACCGAAGGCATATGCAAAAAATTGTAAAGGTATTTTTGAAGTTGCAGCAGAATTTTTTTGTCTTAACGAACCTCCGGCTGCATTTCTGGGGTTAGAAAAAATTTTTTTGATTTTTTCAAAATCTTTTTTCCCAATGTAAACTTCTCCTCTAATTTCGATGGTTTCTGGTATGTTTTTTCCTGAAATTTTATGTGGTATTTGTTTTATTGTTTTGAGATTTTCAAGAATATCCTCGCCTATTTCTCCATCTCCTCTGGATAATCCTTTGACTAACATACCATTTTTATATGTTAGGGATGCTGATATTCCATCTATCTTAGGCTCTATAGCAAAAGTTAAGTTTAAGTTTTTATTGTTTAAAAAGTTATTAATTTTTTTTACAAAATCCTCAATGTCATTAGAATTAAATGCGTTAGCTAGTGAAAGCATAGGTTTAGCGTGTTTTATTTTGGCAAATTTTGATGAGGGCTTATAGCCAACGCTATCATTGACCGAACTAAACTTTTTCAATAAAGAGTTATTTTTCTCTAGTTCTATAATTTTTTTTTTTAAGTTATCGTATTCTTGATCGGTAATAACTGGAGAATCTTTGCCATAATAAAACTTATTATATTTCTTTAATAGTTTTATTTTTCTTAGATAATCTTTTAATATATCATCTTCTCTTTTAGACATCTAATTTCAATTAAGTATTTTTTTAATAGTTCTTTTTATTAAGCTATCATTTTTTTTTTGTTTTACTTTTTTTGGTATTTTATAAGTTTTATTTAAAATTTTATAAGCTTGTTCATACCATTCACTCGAATTATAGTTGTAGCCTAGTATTGAAGCGGCTGCTTTAGCTTCTTGTGTTAAACCAATTTTGTAATAAACTTCTACTAACCTGTGTAGTGCTTCTTCTATGAAAATTGTTTCTGAATATTCTTTAATGATAATTTTTAGTCTATTTATTGCAGGTATCCATTTTTGGGTAATTATATAATATTTTGCTATATACATTTGTTTAGCAGCAAGCTGATTGTTTATTAGGTCCATTTTAAATTCTAGATCTAAGGCGTATTCTGTATTAGGGAAATTATTCAGAAAATATATTATTTTTTCTTTAGATTTTAAAAGTGGTTCAATATCTTTTTTTTCATCTAAAATTTGCTCATACAAGCTAATAGCAATTAAATAATGTGCGTATTGTATATTTTTGTTCGAAGGATATTGATTAATAAACCTCTCCAAATTATCAATCGCTTCGGGATAAAAATTAATTTGATATAGGCAGTAACTGGACATTAGCGATGCCTTTGCTGCATACTCAATTTTTGGTAGAATTCCCTCCGCTTCTGTAAATTTTTTTGATGCAAAAAAATAGTCACCTCTATTCATTCCATCTACTGCTTCTTTGTAAATTTTAAAGGATTCTTCATAAGCAGCTGGAATATTTAATTCAGGCTCTTTTTTTGAACAAGATGTAATTAATATAATTATTAAAACAGAATAGATTAATTTTTGATACATTGGTTTACTCTTATCAAAATAAATTAATTAGGTAAATTTTTTAAGGGTCTAAGCGTTAACTGCGAGCTTATTTGTTGAAGTTTTAAAATAATTTTTCTCTGATGGTGATTCTTCTTGCTCAATCATCATAAAGTTTGATTTATCTTTGAAAATAGCTCTAAGAAATAAGTTACTTAAACTATGCCCACCTTGAGAACACTTAACACTACCTAGTATTCTGTGACCTGATAATAAAAAATCTCCTACAAGATCTAAAATCTTATGGTTAACAAACTCTTTATTGTTTCTAAGACCTTCGTTATTTAAAATTTCATTATTCTTAACAACTATTGCATTATCTAAAGATCCCCCTTTAGCCAAGCCTGCTTTTTTTATTTTTTCTATATCTTCAAATAAGCAAAACGTTCTTGACGTATATACATTTTTTAAATCTGTATCCGCAAAATTAATTTGGTTACTTTGGGTTCCTATTGCGATGTTGGAATAAACTAATTGAAAATCTACTTTAAGACTGTCGGCATTAGGCTCTATTGAAATTACTCTTTCGTCTTCTTTAAATTCAAATTTTTTTACGATTTTTAAATACTTTCTTTTAGCGTTTAAATTTTTAACTCCAACTTCCTTAATATTTTCAACAAATTCTTTAGAAGAACCATCCATAATTGGAACTTCTGAATTATTAACTTCTATTAATGCATTGTCTATTCCTGTTATATAAAGTGCAGCCAACAAGTGTTCTACAGTTGATACGTTAATTTTATTTTCATTTTCAAGGGTTGTGCAAAGTTTAGTGGAACATACGTTTTCAAAACTAGCTTTTATAAGATTATTTTTATCAAGATCTGTTCTTTTAAAAACTATTCCATAGTTTTCAGTTGTTGGAAGTATTTTAACTTCAGCTTTTAATCCGCTGTGGAGTCCCACACCTTTAAATGAAACTTCTCTTAAAATTGTTTTTTGGAAAGGACTTAACATTAAATACTTATACAAAATTAGATAATTATTACTAAAACAACTAATGTTTCAGAAAAATACAACTTACCTAACTAAATAGTCTTGAAAAAAAAGCAGAAATTATTGATTTTTTTGATTGAACAACTGGTATTGCCTCTTTTTCCCATCCTCTGCCAATTAACTCAACAGCACCATTTAAACTACGCATTAAACTTTTCTCGGAATTATCCCCAAATATAAACTCTGAATTGATTAATTTATTTTTTCTCAAGGCAAATTTTATATTTTCAAAATATTTATATTTTTCAATAACTACATAAATAATATTATTGCTCTTTCTAAAATAGTTTAAGTTTGAATTTTTTTCATAACATATTTCGATTAATTCATCTAAACGTGCAGCAATTATGTCTAATATTAATTGATGTTTGATTTTTCTATAGGGTGAACTAGAAAAAAATTTTTTGTCTAAGCAAGACTCCTCGTCAATTTCTAGTGTAGATATTAAATTAATTTCAGCTAAAAAAAATTTCACTTCATTGATTTTTAATGAGCAGAGTTTAGATATATCCTTAATAATTAACTCAATACCGAATTCAAAATCTTGAGTTAAAATATGAGACTTATTTTTAAATAACGAAATGTTTATTCTTTCGTCTTCTAAAGTGATGACAGTAAAATTTGTATTATTTTTATTTTTTTGTAAAAAATTAATTCCTTCAACAAATGGTTTTAAAATTATTCTATCTATATTTACTCCACAATTATTAAAAGTTAATTTTACATTCTTAAGAATATTTTTATTTACTAAAAAAAAAGTCATATTCTGGTTATAAAATTCTCCAAAGAGACCTATTGGTAAATTTTCTAAATTATCGCTATCTATAGAAAAACTAGAATTAAAGAGATGAACTAAAGAATATTTATTTTCACTACGCGTAATTGTTTTCTTTATATCATTTAATATATAAGTAATATCTTCTTTAGAAACTTGTGATCCATTTAATTTTTTATAGCCACTAACATTTATACAGTTTACATTATTTGGATTGATAACTACAGATGCTTCAGAAAAAAAATAATTTAACTCATCTTCAATAGAATTTATTGTTTTTTTTATTAATTGTGTAACAAGATCAATGTCAACTATTTTACCTCCACGAATTCCCTCGGAGTCTACGGTAATACTTTTAATTAATTTATGATCTTTTGTTTCGCTATAAGATATTACAAAAAAAATAATTTTATATTCATTAAGGCTAACAATTAAGTAAGGTTCGTTTAATTTCATATTATTGCAAGATTAATTGATCTTTAATTCGATAATCAAATATTTTATATTTTGAGAAGCTAGAATTGTTTAAAACTAAATTTACTTCTGTTAAAATATCTTCATAATTAATCTTTGGTAACTTAATAGTTCTATTGTCTTTAAGGGTAATATCCCACCTACCAATATCAAAGTAATAAAAAGCTTTTATTTCATTAATATTAAAGTTACTTTTTTTTAATTTATAGAAAAATGAACTAAAGTTTTTATGATTACCAAAAATTACAGGTAAATTTTTAAAAATTTTTATATCAATATAGCTAATTTTTTTTCCTTTTTGTGTTAAGTAATATTTCTTTTTCTCATTAATTTCAGTAGCCACAGGTATGTTCTCTGTTACTACAATTTTTAAAGTATTTGGATATTTTTTTTTTAATTTAATGCTTGATATAAATTCGTGTCTATCAATAACTTTTGTAATTTCTTTTTTTTTCAAAAAAA
>Ga0115004_10003158_pt1 | contig 13469 bp, 10 predicted proteins | sample ArcticOcean_MG_C_10_FD_88737 | JGI IMG/M metagenome (GOLD analysis project Ga0115004, IMG submission 88737) | Marine microbial communities from western Arctic Ocean - ArcticOcean_MG_CB11_90 | ecosystem: Environmental > Aquatic > Marine > Oceanic | place: Arctic Ocean: Canada Basin | collected...
CAAGTTTACGCAGATTCTCGGCAATTCCTCTTTTATCGCTCAAAGCTGTTTCCAGGCGTCGTTCGAGCGTTTCAATAACACTTGACTGTTCTGTATTCACTTTGATACCATCTTCGCGGGAGGCATGAACAAGATCGAGTTGTTTTTTAAGCTCTTCATTCATATTGCGTAGTTTCACGCTCGAACTTATTTCGTTTTGAAGTTTCTTCTGAAGGTCTATACTCAGAGACTGTTCCTTCTTTACGTTTTCCTTCAGAGCCTCAACCTCTCGAGATAAAACGTCGCACGCGTCTACTTGGCGAAGGAGACGCGATTCCAAGGCTTCACGAACCGAATTGACTTCTTTATTGCATTCTTCACGGTAAAACAAGCTTTCCTTTCGGAAATTTCTCTCTAAGCTTTCACATCCACGCTTAAACTTTTCGGCATTTAAAGCGGTTTGACTTTCGTGCTCCTCCATGAGCGCTCGTACGCTTTCTTTTCCTTTCGTCTCGAGAGTTTTGTACTCATTCAACATTTCTTCGTATTTTATTTCCATCGATTTCAATTTTTCATCTTTGCTTTCAAGTTCTATTCGCCGCGCCTCCACGACCTCTTCTAGATGTTCAGCCTTCGTCTCCCACGCCCGCCGTTCTCTTTCAATTCTACTCTTCTCTTCCTCCAACGATTGACGAAGTTCCATCTCTTTTAATAACTTTTCGTTCGTCTCACTCACGGTGTGTTCTATCGTTTGTTTCTGCTCTCGTTCTTTCTGTTCGCTCAGTTTAAACAAAATTTCGAGCTCTTCCATTTTTTCGTTCAAAGCATCTGATTTCGATTCCGCTTCTCGTATGATCTCGTGCAACGCTTCATCCACGCCGCTTTGCATTATACGCTTCTTCGCTTCCAACTCGTTTGCAATTCGTTCGAACCGTTCTTTTTCATTAGCCTCTTCGCGCCATTTCGAGTGCGTCTCTAAAACTTTCCTCGCCGCATCCGCTCGACACAGTTCGATAGTGTTCGAGTGTTCTTCTTCCATTTCTTTTTCTCGCTCTCGAGCGTCTTCGGTTTCAGAGTGCAAATTGGAGACTACTTTCGTCAGCTGAGCAATCTTCTCGCACATTCGTTTCTGTTTTTGATATTCCACCCGAGAAAGAGAGGGAGAGAGAGAGAGAGAGAGAGAGAGAGAAAGATATGTTTAATTGGTCGCGACTTATATCAAAGGAAGCGCGCGCAAGAGTGAGAGGTTTGGTCGATGAACACACGCGCACACGAGTCAAACTTTTTTGCTCAGGGGCTTAGAGATTCACATGCGAGAGATGCGAGTTTAAGCGTGTAAAAAAAGAGAACAAATAGGATTCACTTTCGAGCGAAGACACGCACCACAAGAACATCGCGCGGAAGAGCAGCGATAGTGGTGGTGGTGTTCGTCGCCTCTTCTTCCTCTTCGTTTAAAAAAGGACGGCCTTTTCCCATGCCGGCAGTCATTTCTTTCGTTCGTATCTCCTTTGTTTTTGAAGAGGACGAGATCGGTTTGACTCGGTTTCACACCAAAAAGACAAGAAAGAAAAATAAAAGCGCACATCCACGCGCACGACATACGCGCACGACACGATGAGAGCGACAACGAGTAGTTTTGCGACAACATCAGCCAGCTCAATAACCGATACCCTTGCCCTAAAAAAGCAACAGAAGAAGATGCGTGCCAACGCAGGAGTCCGCTGCGGAGCGACGAATTCATCTTCATCATCATCAGACGACCAAACAAAAGATAAAAAGATAGTGATTCTTGGAGGCGGCTTGCAAGGCTTAGCTTCGGCGTATTTCTTGTGCAGCGAGAGAGGGTGCACGAACGTGACGTTGGTGGAACGGTGCGACAAGGTGGCGCCAGCAGCTTCCGGGAAAGCGGGAGGATTTCTATCCCCGGGCGGTTGGGGTAATAAGCAAACGCGAGAGTTGCACACGAAGAGTTTTGAACTCCACGAAAAGTTGGCGAAAGACTTGGACGTGACGTCGTTTCGTAAAATTCGAACGTTATCGGTGCAAGCCGGTGAGAGCGGATTAGCGGATCCGTTGGTAGAATGGTTAGACGGCGATATTCAGCAGAACTCGGTTTTGGACGAGAATACTGCGCAAGTAACTCCGTCGGAGCTTTCGAGTAAGTTGCACAAATCCGCGACGAAAAATGGATTGAAGACTTTATATAGTACGGAGTGCACCGGGATTAGTTTTAAAGACGAAGCGCGGAGCGTTGTGAACGGTGTACACGTGAAGAATAACAGCGATGACTCGCAATCGATCACTCTCGAATGCGACGTCGTCGTCGTTGCGATGGGTCCGTGGACGACGAGAGCGGCGAGTTGGTTTCCCGATGCCGACTTTCCTATGACTGGCATTAAATCAACTTCGATAGTTTTTGAAGCTTCAGACGCGGTGAAAAGCAATCCAGCGGCGTTATTTTGTGCCGAAGACCCTCGATTCCAAACACACTTGGAAGTGTACCCCAGAGTCGACGGATCGGTGTATTTATGCGGGATTGGCGGGAGCGATTATGTGGACGAGGATAGATTAGCGCCGGGGGGCGATTGTGAATCTGCTGATCTCATCAAGGCAGATCCCAGCCGAGTGCAAGCGGCATGGGATTCTTTCAAGTCCATGTCCCCGTCCGTTGGTTCCTCGCCTCCAATTTTAACGCAAGCGTGTATGCGCCCTTGCGCTCCAGACGCGTTACCTTTTCTCGGTAAGTTGCCGAACGTCGAGAACGCAATCGTGGCGAGCGCGCACAACTGTTGGGGGATTCTTTGGGCCCCAATTACCGGTCAAATCGTTTCCGAATTGATCATGGATGGTAAATCGAGTTGTAATCTCGAACACTTTAGCCCAGGGAGGTTCGCGAGACCTGCCACAAATGGACGCGGGCGAAAGAAAGGAATACTCTCGGTAGGCGAGCAATGGTAAAAAGCCCCCCCTCTTTTTTATATATTCCTGTACTACTTTGTCAAAATTACAACCTTATTCTTTAAAAATTAATTTAAGCGTTTTGAAACATGAGATACTCTTGTATTTCCTTCACCTTACCATTCGTGAGTGCTTTAAACTCGAGTGCAATTTGCTTGTTTATCCCTCGCGAGCATTTGCCAACTTCCTCGTAGTGTTTCAATAAAGCATACGTTTCGGCTACGTTGAACTTTGGAATCTCAAAATCGAAAACGTTTTCATCCTCACTCTTGAAGACTGGATTCGAACTCCCAACATCTGTGGTGCTATCACACGCAATATATCTGCCACCATTCGCCGTTGGAAAGCACGAGCGCAACTTCAACGCTAACCGCAATCTGTCTGTGTGTATATTTTTCCTCGATCGTGGGCCTTTCACCTCGTGCATATCCGAAGGCCCGTATAACGCATTGTGTTCGTCAAAAGCGAAAACGACTCGAACGTCTTTTTGCTTCACCAACTCATCTACGACGTCGATTGCATTCTGCGTGACGTGCTGATCGCCTTTCTCTAACCCAGACTTAACTATTTCGAGTAAGGTTTGTTTACCATCGCTCGTTTTTATCTTCCCCAAGAGCGTTTCGTTTGGCTCAGCCGCGACGGCGTGGAGAAACACTCGAGCGGCGTCTGGCGTATCCCAAAGATCCTCTTGCTCCCCTTCTCCGTGTTTCTGGTACGAACTTCTCGTCACCAAGTGTGATGCACGAGGCAAATAAACGACTAAAGATCCTAAAGCGCGTTCGCGTAATACGAGCATCGCGAGAGAGACAGATTTACCACTTCCTCGGTATCCTCTCAAGTGCACTTGCTCGTGACGAGCTACGACCTCTCTGAGCGCGTCGTCGCACTTTCTATACAGCAAACCATTCGCACCAGTAAACGCAAACTCTCTCTCGATTGCTTTACACTGATCTAGAGGAAGTTGCGATTTGCTCACCAGCACGTATTTCCCGACAGAATCGCCCTCTAGTTTTGCAAAATCTGTCGTCGTTTCTTCTTCTTGTTCTTGTTCTTGTTCTTCTTGGTCTTCACCGGAAGATTTCGCCGCGAACCCGCGCGTTGGAATCGTCGTCGTCTTTCTTCGTCTTCTTCTCACTCTGATCGCGTCGCACTTCACCTCTTCCTCCTCCTTGTTGTTGCTACTACTGCTCGTCATTAAAAAACTTCTTCTAAAACTATTCGTTTTACTGCGCAACACCTCCTCTTGTTGTCGTGGCGCCAAAGTTGAAGGCGACGAGGACGAGGCGAAAGCGGTGCGTTCAGCGTTGGCAACAGAAGAAACCACGCGCGTATATGATGCCATCAAATGTCTCATCGTCGTCGTTCTCGATGTCACGAACATTATTCTTTTCTTTTTGTGAGAAGAGAAAGAGCGCATCGTGTTTTTTCTTCGGGGGCGATGTTGTTTGAAGAGTGAAAGAAGAAGGAAAAAACAGGTCTGTTTGTGGACTGAAATTCGAATGTCGAATGGAGAAAAAAGAAGAAAGAAAACAAAAAAGATTGTCTCTCTCTCTCTCTCTCTTCATAGAAGAGGAAAATAGTGTGTGCTTGAGCGCGCTCTCTCAAGGCTCACTCTGTCCTCTTCTTCGCGCAAACACGCGCATATTTGCAAGGGAAGAGAGAGAGAGGGAGAGAGAGAGAAAGGAGGAGGAGAAAGAGCGAGAGAGAGAGACGAGAGAGTGAAAGAGAGAGAGAGATTTATTCTCCTGCTCTTTTGTGTGGGTGTGGTTTCAGGTTTCTTCGATCAAAGAAAGAGAGAGAGAGAAGAAGAAGAAGAAGAAGAAGAAGAAGAAGGTTTATAGAATAGAAAGAGGAAGGGTAAACGAGAATAAGTATAATGTCTTCCTCTCAGCTCAATCAGGATAATGGTGCGGACTTACAGTGTCCATTGCCGTTCCCAGAGCGCTTCTATGCGGCTATCGCTTTCGCGACCGATCCGCCACCATCCTCGCGTCAAGTCTCCGATGAAACAAGATTATTGTTGTACGCTTTGTATCAACAAGTGATGGTTGGACCGAATTACGAAACGAAACCGTGGGGGTGGTCGAGTCTAGAGCTAGCGAAATGGAACGCCTGGTCCAGTTTAGGAGAGATGGATGCGAAGGAGGCGATGACGCTTTACGTGCACACGATGGAGGAAGAGAATGAAAACTGGTGGCAGCTTTCCACGAACGACGGAGATCCGGAAGACACGCAAGTTGCGATAGAAAACGCGAGAAGATGGACGATGGAAATGGGTTGGGGTGCCGATCGGAGTTTGTTGAGTCCAGCATCGATGTCTAGCCAACGCGGAGGAGAAGGAGGAGGAGGAGGAGGAGTGGGAGGAAACGGCGCGGATATCACGCCGCCCTTATCTCCACCGATGCCAGGACGCGTTATGGGTGGTAGAAACGGATACATCGCAACGAATAACAACATGAACAATATGAACACGAACGATAATAGAGATATGCACAACAATAACGAAAACGCGATGCTTTCCGCGTCGACTTCCCAGGTGTTCCACCATCAACAGCAGCAGCGCGACGGTGGAAGAAGCAGTAACGGAGGGAGTAGCAGTTTGAACAACATGCAAGAGAATAAGCAACAGTTGCAAATTTACGGAGGAGGAGGAGGAGGTTTAGTAGTAGCAGGAGGCAATGGGGATACTTGCCCGTGGTATTTGCAAACGAAAGAGGCGCATGAGAGCATAGCAACCGCTCGAGAGGATGGGAATTGGACATCTTTAGGAACTTCGACTTTAGGCTCGGCGCTAACGCCACGTTCATCGAGATCTCATGCGAGACACGGCCACGCGGCCTATGTGATTGGGAATAAGATGATTGTTATCGGTGGTAATACCGCAGGTACGGTGCGTTCAGACGTCATAGCTTTAGACTGCAAAACCTTGCAATGGGAACAGGTGGAGTGTATTTGCGTGCAGCCGGGCGCGAATTTTACGCCTCGGCACGGTCACGCCGTGTGCGTTACTGATGAACGCGGAGAGAATCATACCGAGTTACTCGTTTGTGGGGGGTTTACAAAAGATGTTTCGTCGAAAGCTGCTGGGAGAAACGGAACTACAAAACCCGCAGAGTTTGAAATGTGGATATTAGACTTATCCAACTCGTTTCAAACGGGCATTTCGCAAAACCTTTCGCAAAATTCAAACTTAGGAAAATGGACGAAAATAACCACGAACGGGAAAGGTCCGTGCGCGAGAGGTGGGCATACGGCGTCGAGATGTGGCGAAAACATAGTTATTTTTGGAGGCGAAACGCCGAGCGGTCAGTGTTTGGGAGATTGTTGGTTGTATCACGTCAGCTCGAGGACGTGGACAGAACTTCGATGCAAAGGATGGACGTATCCGTCGCCTCGACGAGGTCACTGCGCGACGGCGTACATAAACAGCGCGGGCGCGCACTTTGTGTACGTCTTTGGCGGGAGCACCTCGTCGGGCTGCGTGAACTCGGAAGTGTACGCTTTAGATGTGAAAGCCTGTCGATGGCGAAAGACCAATCCTGAGGGTGGATTTATGCCGCAACCTCGTTCTGGTGCGGCCTCTGCGCGTTTAGGCGATATGTGGTACGTAGTCGGTGGTGGTAATAGCGAAGGTGGATGCGTAGATACTGTGGCTTTGACCCTTAGAGATCCTCTTTCCGCGGAGCCAGCGTGGGCGGAAACGTGTAGAGCGGCACCGGCTTCGGCGGTGGCCTCCGAGAGCGGCACGTGCATAGCTATCCCTGAAATTGCAGCTTTAGTATCGTTTGGAGGGTACGATGGTGTACGAGACCGTGGCGACTGTAGCATTTCAAGACATCCTCAGTTTCTGATTGAACGAAGCGGATCAAAAGACCACTTGTTGGGCGCCGGCAAACCGCCGGTGGCGCCTTCGCGGAACGCGTCGAACAACAACAACATCAATAATACTAATAACAGTTCGAATAGCAACATGCAACACACAGCTTCCGTGCAGCGCTTCAATCAGCAGAACGATTCGACTCAAATGCAAACGAGAGAAAACAGTAGCAATTCAGTCATGAACGAGGAACTCGCGGCGTTGAGAAGGCAGCTGCAAAGAGCGAAACGAGTAGAAGAACAACTCCGTGTTGAGCTCGAAGACGAACGGTCGATGCGAATGCAGTTAGAGGATGAGTTGGAGAGGCAAAGCGCGCGTGGTAGTAGAGGGATGGGTAGACGTGGTAGTTCAATGGGTTTAGCGCGCCAAGGATCTTCTCACGGTTCGATTTGGAATTTTATAGCTCCGGATCCGTACTCGAACGACTGGCGTTAGGATTGGCTGGTAATTTTGATGCGTGTTGAACAAAATAGAATGACCAACGAGAACATGAAGAGTTTCTTTGCGCTGTAGTAAAATGCTCACATTAAACTTACAATATATTCTTTACTTTCTTTTTCTCGCTCATGTTATGTGTTAGTGTTAGTATTGATTAAATAAACCCACGCTCTTTACGAACTTACGCTTTACCCAGTTCGACCATCATTCTATGCATCGCTTCGCCCATTTTCGCCGGACTCCGAACCACATTCACAGAAGCCTGCTCCAAAGCTTCGATCTTACCAATCGCCGTTCCAGCCTTACCTTGTGTAATTGCACCCGCGTGGCCCATCCGTCGACCCGGAGGAGCGGTCAAACCGGCAATAAATCCAACCACGGGTTTGCTCGTTCCAGAAGCTTTGATAAACTCCGCAGCCTCTTCCTCCGCCGTGCCGCCAATTTCTCCAATCATGATAATCCCTTCCGTTTCATCATCTTCAACGAATCGTTCCAAGCAGTCCACAAAATTCGTCCCGTTAAAAGGATCACCGCCGATTCCAACGACTGTTGATTGTCCTAGTCCATACTCTGTGGTTTGAAACACCGCTTCGTAAGTAAGCGTCCCGGAACGCGAGACGATGCCGATTTTTCCCGGCTTGTGAATATACCCCGGCATGATACCAATCTTACACTCGCCCGGTTTGATAATTCCGGGACAGTTTGGACCAATCAATCGAGATCTACTCTGCGACATTAGTGCGTCTTTTACTCGGATCATATCGTGTTGAGGCACACCTTCTGTAATGCACACAATTAAGTCCAACTCAGCCTCTAAGGCTTCCAAAATCGCACTCGCGGCAAACGGTGGAGGGACGTATATACTCGTCGCGCTCGCGCCTGTTTGCTCTTTCGCCTCTCTCACCGTGTTAAACACCGGTAAATTTAAGTGCATGGTCCCGCCTTTCTTTGGCGTCACGCCTCCGACTAACTTTGTTCCGTATTTAATAGCCTGTTCCGAGTGAAACGTTCCGTTTTTCCCCGTAAATCCTTGACAAACGACTTTCGTGTCTTTGTTGACGAACACTTTCGGTGGATTTGAGGAAGATTTCGTTGACATTGATTTTGTCACTGCCGTTGCTCTTGCTCCTATTAATGATGACGATGATGAAGAAGATGTGGTACACGAAGAAGAAGAAGAAGAAGAAACAGAGGAAGAGCACGAGGCGGCGACGCGCTGCGCCGATCGTCGTAAATACATATGTTGACTCTTTCTTTTCAACTTCTTTGCTTTTGTCCGTGTGAGTGTAATGAGGCAGTTGAGAAAATACAAAAATTGTTCTTTTTGGTGGTTGGCGACAGGAAAAGGGCAGAGGTGGGGCGATTTTTGATTAGAGGAGAATCGAATTTCGATCGATCAGGAGAGAGAAGAGAGAGAAATTTTTTTCCCTTTGCCCTCAAACTTTTGGACGCTGATTAAGAAAGAAGAGAGAGTAAAGATGGCAGCATCCGTCTCTTGGTCGCAACGATGGCTCAGACCAGAGGTAAGCGATTCGAAAAGCAGTTCGTTTTTCGAAACAACAACGGACGATACGTGTTAATCGTGCATTTTTCTTCTTCTTCTTCTTCTTTTCCTTCCAATTTTGAAGAACGTTTACCCTCCTCCTTCTCCTCTTTTTCTTTATCTCTCTCTGACTGATTTCTTCTCTCTTCCTTCTTATATGTAATACAACAAACAGGTCTACCCAATCTTCGCCGCGTTAGGTTCTGCCGTCGGTTTGTGCGCCTTTTTCTGCACGAGGCAGTTGACCACTTCTCCGGGCTTTACCGCGAGCAAAGCGAAAAGAGCGACGGCGATTCCGGAAACCGCGCAAGACTTTAAAGAGGGTGAAAAGTTTAGAAACCACTTCATCCGTCGCTCGGTTTTAGGAATGAAACCGGAAATTATGCCCGGGTTGAACTCGAGCATGACAAAAACGAACTAATTTTGTAACTAGACGACGACGATGATGTGCGCGTGTGTGTATTCCGAAAAGAACGATGTGAAAGCGAAGAGAGGGAGAGAGAGATCTTGCAGAAAAGGAGGAAAAACGCGCGAAAGCGACGGACATACCAATCTGTCTCACTCTCTCTGCCTCTCTCTAAATGATAGTACATTCTGTTTGTAATGAAGACATCACGTTCGCTAGTCGCATTTTTTGTAAACAAGGTTTCTAAACCGCTGCTGCTGCTCCTGCTGCTGCTGCTGCCGCGTACGCGTGTTTGCGTGTTTTTTCATCTTCTCCTTCTCTGCTTTTATATCTCTCACCTCTTTACAAAAATACTCGCGCGCGAACCCTTCCTTTCATAAACATTTCTAAGCGCTAATAAAACGAGAATGGCCTCCTTCTCCGGCGGCGGCGGCGGTGGCGCTCGTCGCAGGGTGAGCTTTGAGAGCGATTTAGAGCGGCTGCTGCTCCGAGAAGAGGAAGAAGAAGAAGAAGAAAGAGAGAGAAAAGGAGGAGCGATACTTCCAGAGGAAGAAGAAGAGGAAGAAGAAGAAGAAGAAGAAGAAGAAGAGAGAGAAACAACTGCCCCGTTGCCATCTTCGCCGCCGCTCATCAAAGGGCAATATCGTCGACTGATTCCAAGAAAAGCATCATTATTTCTCGGCGTATCGCACGCCGATCAGAGACGAGAGGAAGAGCAAGAGGAGGAAGAACAAGAGGAAGAAGAAGAAGAACGACGACGACGACAACAACAACAAAGAAGAGAAATGTGGGAAAGTTTAGATTACGCCAAGATTGACTCCAAGTGGTCTCGATTAAACTTTAAACAGACTAAAGCTGGTGTACTTACTCTAGAGCGATGGTCAAACTCGACATTTATTGGGATCATCGTAGGATCTGTGGCATTCGCGATGATGAGGTTGATCGATATTTTGTACACATGGCGCGTCGATACAGTTCTTACGAATGCAGCGTTTTCTTTCGTTGTTCGCGTCGTTTTCTTTTGTTTCGTGAGCGCATTGTTCTCTTTCACGAGCGCTTCATTAACTTTGATTGAACCAACGGCAGCTGGAGCGGGTGTTTCGTACGTCGTCGCCGAGCTTAATGGCGTCTCTTCTCCGAAAGCCATATCTTTGAAAAGTGGGATTGTCAAGATGATCGGGACAATATTTTCGGTATCGAGCGGCCTAGCGGTAGGCCCGGAAGGTCCGCTCGTACACATCGGTGCAATTATCGGCTCTGCTTTTGCCCGTGGTGCCTCTGGAAGACATCAGTGGAGAGTTATGGGAGACTCAGACTTTCGTGACATTGTGAGCGCGGGTGCGGCGGCAGGGCTCGCCAGCGCCTTCGGTTCTCCGATCGGCGGAGTATTGTTTTCGAGCGAAGAAGCGAGCTCTTTTTGGTCTCACGATACGACCAAAAGAGCCCTCCTGTGCTCGACGTTAGCCGTGTTTGTCTTAGCGGCTCTGAATGGATCGATTGGGAAACCGTTCGGACTACTTCAACTCGATTTTGCCGAGGAGGAGAAGCACTGGGAGCTCTTTGAGCTCGGACCTTTCCTCCTCCTCGGGATCTTATCAGGAATACTAGGTGCGATGGTCACCTTGGCAGTTTCTAAACTCGCGCGTTATCGTCTCAGTTCTAAGTTTGGGCGCGTTAGCGAAGCGACAGCAGTTACGTTCATGATCTGCTTGACGCAAATACTTCTATCGATATTACTCGGTCGATGTGTTCAATACGACGACGACGACGACGACCCCGCGAACACTCGCAAAACGTTTCCCAGGTCCATCAGAGTCGCGATGAGTTGTGACGTTGGTAATCAAGAAAAATCATACAATGATTTGGCCAGTCTATTACTCGGGTCACGGGACGACAATTTAAAATACTTGCTTTCCGGAAGAGCAAAAGACGCTACGTCTATTTTGATCTTAAGTTACTCATTCCTTTTTCAGCTCTTTGCTATCGTCTTCTCAGCAGAGTGCGCCTTACCGGCTGGATTGTTTTTACCAACTCTTACATGGGGCGCGATGTTAGGGAACATCTTTTCCAAGGTATCGGAGATACTTTTTAAAACAAAGCTCTCCGGGGGAGCGTACGCGCTCGTTGGCGCCACCGCGGCTTTGGCAGGAGTGTTTCGAGGCTCGATATCGCTCGTGGTCATTATCTTAGAAGGGACGGGCCAATTAAATTTTCTGCTCCCGTTACTTCTTTGCGTGTTCGTGGCCAATAAGTTCGCTTCCTTTATCTCACCGTCGTTCTATGAAAGTCAGCTGGAAAGAAGAAATATTCCGTATCTGCACGTAGAGGCACCGAAAGGAGCGTGCGTAAGTGAAACTGAGGAAACATTAACGGCCGGAGATATTTGTGCTGCTCCCGCCGTAACTTTCCAAGAAATTGAAAGCGTGGGTAATATCGAAGAAATTTTGAAGACGACGACTCATAACGGCTTCCCCATCGTAACAAATGTTGGGTACGGTGAAAAGCGTTTAATTGGTCTTATGCTTAGATCGCAATTGCTGACGTTACTCTCGCGGCGCGCCTTTATTGAAAACATAATCTTTTACGAACAAGAGGGCGACCAAGACCAAGAAAGCGCGATGTCGTCGTCGCCGCTGCGCCCAGGTTCGTCAAAGTCGCATCTTCTTGATGTCTCTACTTCCAGCGAGCTTCCGTCAGAATTAAGATTCAGATCCTTGCAGCAACGCGAAGCGTTTGAGAACCTGGAAATCGCCATGCGGACATTTCATCAAAGAAAATTGTTCACCGAGCGCTTCGCGCTTGGCGTAAAATATATCGAATCCATCGGCTTATCTGAAAATGAAAAGAAGTCGCACGTCATTTTGAGCGATTTCATGATGTTATCGCCAATAAGCGTGACAGAGCAAAAGAGCGTGGAGCGAGTTTGGGAGATATTCCGCCAATTGGGCTTACGTCACTTGTGCGTAGTCGATTCCAAGAACATCATCAAAGGCATGATTACGAGGGAGGATCTTTACAAACTTCAACACTGAGAAGTTACTTTAACGAAAGAAAAACACATACAAACACTTATTCATCTAGGTAATCCAATGCGTCTATCTTGTCATTAAATCGCTTTTTCATCGTAGCTAAAATCTTCAATCAACTTATCCAAATCGCTTCGAATGTCCCCGACTACTGAGCTCGACATTCGATCGTGAAATAAAACGCCGTCTAAATGGTCGTACTCGTGCTGAAAGACTCGAGCTTCGAAACCTTCTAGAGTCATTTTAAACTTGTTTCCTTCGACATCCTGCGCTTCAATCTTGACGCCCATCGGTCTCTGTATTGGTTTTTAAAGCAAATATAATACAATTAAAAAAAGAGGAACCAGGGGGTGAGCTTCAATGAAAGAGATGTTGAAATGAACAAACGAAGAAGTTGTTCAAGAATGAAAAGAAAAGCCTCGCGTATTAGCTCACATTTCTCCGCACAGCTTCTCGATTGAAAGAAACTCGGATTAGCGTATATTTATGTTTTGATCGCTCATCGGCCCTTTTCGTTTTCCACACTCCCTCGCGAACACGAACGCGAACGCGAAGAGAAAGAAGGGTGATTGATACAAAGGAAAAGAGAAAAGACGAAACCACTATAACACGCACCTCAACTTCCGCGTAAATCTTTGGAAATGATAAGCATCCTTCCTCGAAGAAATCTTTCTGTTTGCTGAATTTGCTAATCTTTGGGTTCACCAAAACGACTTCTTTTCCTTCGCCCGGCGCTCCGGCTTCGTTGTACACCATGAGACGATAATTCACGCCCACTTGTGGTGCGGCTAACCCACACCCGACGGTTTCGTACATGATTTTGAACATTTCTTTCGAGAGCTCTTTTAAATTGTCGTCAAATACCGTCACCGGCTCATTCTCGGCTCGTAAACACTTTGAAGGGTAGAGTTTGATGGAAAGCGGTAAAGTAAACTTCACCGGTTCCGCTGGTTTCGCATCTCTCCGAATGTCGTCCATCTCGCTGTTGAAGAGCATGCCTTTTCGAGCGTTTGCGACAACTTTTGATGATCTCCTAATGTTGCTGTTGTTGTTGTTGTTGTTATTATTGTTGTTGTTCTGATTGGTCTTGTTGTTCACAAGAGGAGGAGGAGCAGCAGGAGAAGAAGAAGAAGAAGTTGTTGTTGACGACGACGACGAAGAAGAAGAGAATGCGACTGTTCGGACCGACGTCTTGCTTCTCCCTCGACAGGAAGGAGACGTCCTCGAGGATGTCGACGCGGA
>Ga0115004_10003160_pt1 | contig 13463 bp, 14 predicted proteins | sample ArcticOcean_MG_C_10_FD_88737 | JGI IMG/M metagenome (GOLD analysis project Ga0115004, IMG submission 88737) | Marine microbial communities from western Arctic Ocean - ArcticOcean_MG_CB11_90 | ecosystem: Environmental > Aquatic > Marine > Oceanic | place: Arctic Ocean: Canada Basin | collected...
AGAACAATCTATTACTTTAAACGTACTATATAATGGTTGCGAAAATGCAGTACAAAGTACTGTTGAAACATTAGATCATATAAATGTTGAAATTCAAAGTTCCCCAACAGAAGGCTGTGAACCATTTACGGTAGAATTTGAAAATCTACTACCCTCAAGTGATTTTGCATTTAACTGGGATCTAGATAATGGAATTACATCTACTTCACCAAATCCACAAAATACATATATGGAAGGTGTTTTTAATATTTCGCTCACTATTATTGACCTAAATACTTTATGTGAAGGCAACCTATATTTAGATAATTATATTACAGTATTACCTCAACCTATTTCAGGATTTAGCATTTCATCTGACAGTTTAATTTATGGAGAAGATATTGTAATAACAAACAGTGCTTTGAATGCAAACACTTATTTATACGAATTTAGCTCTGGAAAAATAAGTACTGAAGAAGAGCCTACTTACATCATTCCATCGATAGGAGATTTTACAATCTGGCAATTTGCATCAAATGAGTTCGACTGTATAGACTCTACGAGCTTAGACTTAAACATTGTATTCTACCACACATTTTGGGTTCCAAATGTATTTACACCAAATGGGAATGCTACTAACGATTATTTTTTCCCAATCTACACTAACGTAGAAAGTTATAGAATGCAGATTTTTGACCGATGGGGGAAAATAGTATACGACAAAGAAGGTGTACAACCCAAATGGGATGGACTTGATTACCTATCAGGTATAGAATCTAAAAGTGATAATTATGTATACCTGATTAATTACTATACCATTGAGGAAATCACCTACCAAGTAAAAGGGGTAGTTACACTTATTCGCTAAGAGGAAGAGGGATTACTTTAGTGCCAGAACCATTCGGAAAACTAATACCTAATAAACTAGATATGGTAGATGCAATTTCTGTAATAGCGTATTTTTCTGCCGTCTTTCCAGATTGTACTTTCCAACCGTACCAAATTAAAGGCACATGTTGGTCGTATGTATAACCAGAGCCATGAGTAGTTCCCGTATGAGAATATTCAATCCATGCCGGCTCTAATACTAACAGTACATCGCCAGACCTTTTTTGGTTGAAACCTCTTTGTAGAGAAGCTAAATCTCCCCTTGTAAACTCATTATTTTCTAGAGTTCTTCCACAAACAGCTTTTTGAACGCCATCGTAACGCAACATAAAATCTGCTGCTTGCTGTTGTACTTCTTCTAAGCTTAAATATTTTTCAAAAATCAAATCACGATTCAAAAATATCTGTGCATTCCCATAGCTTTTCACCCATTCCCCAAAACCGTAAATGTTTTGTAAAAACTGCTTTAATTCTCTTATTGGTTCTTCAGCTTCAAAATAACCCGCGGGTACATTTCTATCCATCAAATAAGAAGGTGTTCTTACAGCTCCATGATCTGCAGTAAGGAAAACCAACACATTTTCTTTTCCAATATTTTCATCTATATAAGTCAAAAATGCTTCAATATCTCTATCGAGTCTCAAATACGTGTCTTGGGTTTCTTTTGAATCTGCTCCAAACTGATGCCCGACATAATCGGTAGAAGAAAAACTAACCGCTAATAGATCCGTAAATTCATCTTGTCCTAAACGCTCCCCTTCAATAGCAGCAATAGCCATGTCTGTAGTAAGAGAATTCCCAAAAGGTGTAGACTTAATCAAGCCTTTACCGTTCAGTTCTACTAAACTGAGTAAGTCGTGCGGGAATTTCGGATACTTCTCACCAATAAACGCCTCTTCGTAAACACTATTATCTACTAAACTCTCATCGTATAATTTAGAGTTAAGAAGTAGCTCCCATTTCTGAGAAAGATACGCCTCACAATGATCTTTTTTATTAAACTTCTGTGCCCACTTAGGTAAGCGAAGGCCATAGTAAGAACTAGAAACAAAATCACCAGTTTCAGAATCCAACCAAAAAGCAAAATCACCCATATGCCCTGCCGGTAAAACGGCCGAACGATCTTTTAGAGCAACACCTATTACTTTAGACTTATTCATTGTAAACAAACGAAGCTCATCACCAAAGGTGGTATTCAACATTTTTGAAGGAGACATCTTTCCAGATTCATTATCTGCACCAATAGTGTTCATCTCGGCATCAGAAACACAGTAGCTATATTCTTCAACATTTTTATCGTACCAAGAGTTAGCAATAATCCCATGACTACTAGGTGTTGCACCTGTATAGATAGACGCATGACCGGGTCCAGTATAAGTAGGAATATAATTATAGTTCGTATTGTTACAGTTATACCCTTCGGCTACTAAACGTTTAAATCCACCTTCCGAAAATTCATCCCAATACCGATTTATATAATCAAACCTCATTTGATCGACTACTAAGCCTACCACTAATTTTGGTTGCTCTACTTGAGCTATTAGACTTATGTGAAGCGATAAAAACAGAAGAGTAAACAGTCTCATATTATTGATTTTTATAAAGGATAAAAAGAAGAAATAAACAACAAAGGATACTTAAAAACACATTGGCTACCGCCATAAAAGTTTGTCCATTTTTAAGCATTTCAAAAGTTTCGAAGCTAAAGGTAGAGAAAGTACTAAAGCCACCACAAAACCCAGTGATTACAAAGAGTTTCCATGTGTTACTCAAGCCAAACTTATCTTGAAAGAAGTAGACAAAAGCAGCCAAAATTAGGGTACTCAATAGGTTTGAAAAAAGAGTGGCATATGCAAAGGTAGAAGCCAAATGTGAGGATGTAAGTTTCCCTAGCCCATAACGAGCTAAACTACCTAAGCCTCCACCAATAAAAATTGCGACTAAATTCATAGGGCTAATTTATACTTTTCTTTGATTTTCAAAACAATACACCACACAATTTTAGCAATAAATATTCCTAAAATAGCGCCACCAATTACATCTAATGGATAATGTTTCCCAACATATATTCTACTATAAGCGACTATTGTAGCCCATGAATAAAGCACATAAGGCAAATGTTTACGCTCAGAAAAGAGTGAAGAAACGATAGCTGCAATCGCAAAAAAGTTTGCAGCGTGAGAGGATACAAAACCATACAAACCTCCTGGTGGAACTAGATAAGGAAGAATTTGAGATACAATAGCTGGTTCGTGGCATGGACGCAAACGCATAAACACATTTTTAAAGGCGTGTACAGAAGTTAAATCGGATAAACTCACCACAATAAGAATGAGCACTAAGCCTTGCCAAAAAGAAGTACGGTATTTTTTTATCAGCAAAAAAATAATGAAAAGGAAAAGAGGAATTGCTGATTTTGTACTAGAGATAAAAACAAAAAAAGAATCAAAAGTTTTTGTTCCTGCACCATTTAGCAGCAAGAAAAACTCTTGATCCAATTGTATTAATTTATTAAGCATTTAACTGTTGCCAGATTAAATCCTTTAACTCCATTAATCCTTGCTGAGCTACAGAAGAAAAGAAGACTGTTTTAACTCCCTTAGGAAGAGTTTTAGCAACTTCTGCTTGAAGTTCATCATCTAACATATCTGATTTAGATATCGCTAATAAGCGATCTTTATGCAGTAATTCTGGATTGTAGAGTGCTAATTCGTTTAATAGAATTTCGTATTCCTTAGCAATATCATCGGCATCAGCAGGTACTAAGAAAAGCAGAGTTGAATTACGTTCTATATGTCTTAAAAAACGTATACCTAATCCTTTACCTTCGTTGGCTCCTTCTATAATTCCAGGAATATCGGCCATTACAAAAGAGCGATTATCGCGGTAATCTACAATACCTAAATTAGGTACTAATGTAGTAAAGGCGTAGTCGGCGATTTTTGGTTTAGCGGCAGATATTACAGACAATAAAGTTGATTTTCCAGCATTTGGAAAACCTACCAAACCAACATCAGCAAGAACTTTAAGTTCTAATATATTCCAACCTTCTTCTCCTTCGATTCCTGGTTGCGCATAACGTGGAGTTTGGCGTACTGAATTCTTAAACCAAGAATTCCCTCTACCTCCTAATCCACCCTTACGGATAATTATTTCTTGACCATGATCGGTAACTTCAAAAATAATTTCTTGAGTTTCTGCATCACGAACAACGGTTCCTAAAGGAACATCTATGTATTCATCTTTTCCGTCGTCTCCAAAACTATTATTCGAAGAGCCTCCTCCTCCAGCGCCACCTTTTACGTGTCTTTTATACTTGAGGTGGAGTAAAGTCCACATTTGATTGTTTCCACGAAGGTAAATATTACCACCGCGTCCACCGTCTCCACCATCGGGACCACCTTTAGCAGTTAGTCTAGAGCGATGAAGGTGTACAGAACCAGCACCACCGTGACCGGCAGCGCAATGAATCTTTACATAATCGACAAAATTGGATCCGTTTACAGCCATTTTAATTAAACTAGTGCGTCTATTACTTTACATAGGCTGTTGGTAATAGATTCTATAGAACCGATTCCTTTAACACCTACAAATTTATTTTGGGCAGCGTAATAGTCTTTCAAGATTGCGGTTTCGTTTTCGTAAACTTGAATTCTATTTTTTATAATTTCTGGATTTTGGTCGTCTGCTCTACCGCTAGACTTCCCTCTTTCCAAAAGACGAGTAACTAATTCTTGCTCGGCTACTTCTAATGCTAACATAGCAGAAATAGAAGTTCCTTTAGAACTTAAAAAAGCATCTAAGGCTTCAGCCTGTGCATTTGTTCTAGGAAAACCATCAAAGACAAAACCTTTAGCCTCTGTATTAGAGTTCACTTCAGCTTCTAACATTCCAATCGTAACTTCATCGGGTACAAGTGCACCCTTTTCGATATACGATTTAGCTAGTTTCCCTAATTCGGTACCTTCTTTCATATTGTAACGGAAAATATCTCCGGTAGAAAGGTGTACTAAATTGTACTTATCAATTAATAGGGCAGACTGAGTTCCTTTTCCTGCACCTGGAGGTCCAAATAAAACTAAATTTAGCATACATTTTTTTTAGGCTTTCGCCAATTGATAAACGTTTTTCAAATTCCGACCCAAACCATTATAGTCTAAGCCATAACCGACAATAAAATCATTGGGGATTTCGAATCCGACAAAGTCAATTTCTCTTTTCCCTTTATAGGCTATAGGTTTAAAAAACAAACTTGCAATTTGCCATTCTAAATCTTGTGCCTTAAAGATTTCATCAATCTTTAAAAGTGTTACGCCAGTATCTACAATATCTTCTAATACGATAATTGCTTCTTCCGTAGAAACGTCTTTTAAACCGATCAACTCGTTTACTTTCCCTGTACTTACCATACCATCATATGAACTCAATTTCACAAATGATATTTTACAATCGCCAGGATAAGCGCGAAGCAAATCGGATGCAAATACAAAAGAGCCATTCAGGATAGCAACAAAATGGGGCGTTTTTCCTTTCATCTCTCTAAAAATATCGTGTGCCATTTCTGATACACGCTCTTTCAAGGTATTCTCTTCGAGATAAATTTCAAAGTCCAAATCGTGAACCCTTAGCTTTTTCATACGGCGCAAAAATACAAATTAATGAAGGATAATAGTGTGCACAGCACTTAGATTTAAGATTTTATCTTATTCTTTTATATACATCCCACTATAAGGGGCAATAATTTATTTTTTAAATTTCTCTTCATACAAACTTACCCAATCCAAAACAGTCATTTTACGGACTAATTTGGCTAGTAGTTCATATGGAATATCGTCTGTTTTTTTAAAACGAATACAGCTTTTGCCCATATCTAATTTTCGCGAACAATGTTTGGGATATTCTGTAACAAACCAATCATATAAATTTTTATCGGCATACATCCCCATATGGTAAAAAGCAATGAAATTCTTTTGGGAAGCGATATTTATAAATGGCAATGGTAAAGAAGGATCGCAATGATAACCTTCAGAATACAGTGAATGAGGGACTATATACCCAATCATGCCGTAAGACATTTCTTCGGTAAATCCTTCAGGGATATTCTCTTGAATAAGAGACCTAAGTTTAGAAATGACTATGGCTCTTTCTTCTGGTAGTTGAGACAAATAATCGTCTGGACTTGTTGCAGTGTATTTCATTAACCAATGCTCAATATTACTACTGCACTAACAATGGTTGGCAAATACGCGAACCATCAGCTACTAACTCAATAATATACATACCAGAACCTAAGAGTCCCTTCTCTAAAGTATATTCGAAATCATTTATAGCCTTATTAAACAAAACTTTACCTTGTAGATTGTAAATAGTTAAAGTCTGTATCTTACTAGAACATTTAAGAATAGTAAACTCGCTCATTGGATTCGGGCTCATAGTAAACGACGCTTCCTCTACACCTTCATGAACCGTTAACATACCATTAAGAGTGTATTGTTTAAAGAAATCCCAAATTACTTCTGAGGCAATAATATCGTGATTAGTACTTGGTAAAGGAATGATACTACCAGGCCAAGTATGACCGCCCTCATTTATTCTATAATGCTCCACAGAAGAACCATTATCGCCACCTGTGTATTTAAAATGTGTTACGGTAGACATGTCGGAAGTTGAAATATCTTCTAGCTCAAGTTCAGATTCTAGCGTACAATTATTGTGATTAACCCAAAAGTCAACAACTTCTTCAATAGGCATCATCGTTTGAAAACTACCCGTACTACTCGCTCCATTATAAGGAACAGTTCCATCGGCAGTACCGTGAATTTCTAAAACTGGCACCGCACGTTCAGGATTACAGTTGTCTAATATGGCATTATTCATAGTTCCGGTTACAGAGGCTATGGCAGCAATTCTATCAGAAAGCTCACAAGCTGAATAGTAACTCATAAAACCACCATTAGACATTCCACACATATACACCCTGTTAGGATCTATATTGTAATTAAGAATCATAGAATCGATTAATGCCTCTAGATAACCAAGATCATTTACTGATTCGCCTAAAATTTCTGAATTCCAAAAAGTAATTCCGTATTGATCTGTAGTACCATCAGGAAAAACTACTACAAAATCATTCTCCTCAGCAACAGCATTCATATTAGTGTAAAAAACTTGCTGAAATGCATTGGAAGTATAACCATGTAAATTGAGCACTAAAGGGCTGTTATCTGAAAAATTAGCAGGTAAATACACTTTATGCATACGGGTAGCCCCTTCAAACTCAAAAGTTTTATCGATTATTTGGGCAAATGAAAAAAGAGAGTTGATCAATAAAGCGACAAAAAGGTAGTTGGATTTCATAAAATAAGTTTAGCTCAAAAATACGTTAGTTTTATTTAAAGAGGGTACAGGGAAACTATATTTTTGATTTTAGGAACTTTTGAGTAATTGCTTTTTTAGCAGTAAAATGATTTACAGAATGTTAAACAAAACCTTAATAGGTATCGGTATTACAGTTTTGAATTTAACGACATCCACCCACCGCCATTATGTGCGTCTATACCAGCAGACTTTAAAATGAGTGTTGCTTTTCCAGAACGCATCCCAGAAGCACAGCATAAAATTACAGGGCTATTTAAGTCAGTAAGCTTTTTAATATGCAATTGAATTTGTTGTAAAGGGATGTTTTCGCTACCATCGATGTGACCTTGGTTGTACTCTACCACAGAGCGAACATCAACTATAGTTGCTCCTTTAACTCTAAGAGCTTTATAGTCTTTAGCTTGGAATAACTTTTTAAAAAACGCTAACATAATTTATAGTTTTTGTGCGTTTACATTAGTCCAACCACCACCATTATAGACTTCTTCAAAACCTTGAACTTGTAAGTAATCTGTAGCCTGACCAGACCTACCACCCGAAGCACAACATAAAACTAAAGGTTGCATTCCTCTTAATTCTTCAACTCGTTCGACTAAATCATTCAATGGGATGTTAATAGAGCCATTCACATGCCCTTCTGTAAATTCCATAGGTGTTCTTACATCTACAATACTTACTTTATCTGAATTGATTAATTCTTGTAAATCCATTTTTATTTGTTTTTTGATTCCACAAAAGTCGGAATAATTATTCACTTGAATTGTGACTAATTTATAAATTTGAAATATCTCAATTATGACTAATTGAGTTCAAAAACCTCGTCTATTTCAGACTAGACATACTAAAAATTGGGTTTTTAAATATTGGTGAAAAAAATAAACCTTATGTGCGTATATTTTAATATTATATAGATATTTGAGTAAATTCCAACAAGAAACAAAACGCATCTCATGATACACGACTACATCATAATAGGTGGAGGTTCAGCAGGGTCTGTCCTTGCCAACCGCTTAAGCGAAGACGCATCGACTAAAGTCTTAGTGCTAGAGGCTGGAAGACCAGATTACACTTGGGATTTTAGAATTCATATGCCGGCCGCATTAACTTATTTACTTACTGGAACCAATTATAACTGGGGTTACACCTCGGATCCGGAACCGTTTATGTACGACCGTAAAATAGCCCAACCCAGAGGTAAAGTTTTGGGCGGTAGTAGCTCTATAAATGGGATGATATGGATACGTGGTAATGCAATGGATTTTGATAAATGGGCTGCAGATGATGGTCTTGATAAATGGGATTATGCACACTGCTTACCTTATTTCAAAAAAGTAGAAAACAGACTTATCGGAGGTGATGATTACAGAGGAGATAAAGGAAATTTAAAGTTGACGACTCCAGATTGCAAAAACCCCTTATTTGATGCTTTTTTCAACTCTGTACAAGAAGCAGGATATCCATTAACAGAGGATGTAAACGGACAACAACAAGAAGGTTTTGGTAAGTTCGATCAAACAATTCACAATTCTAGAAGGCTGAACGCGGCACGAGCTTATATTCATCCGATAAAACATCGCAAAAATTTAAATGTAATTACGCAGGCAATGGTAATGCGCATTCTTTTTGAAGGGGATACAGCCGTTGGTGTAGAATACAAAAAAGGTAGAAAAAAATACAAAGTATACGCAAAAGAAATTATTTGTTGTGGTGGAGCCATTAATACACCTCAATTATTACAATTATCAGGAATCGGAAACGCCGAACATTTAACAAGTTTAGGTATTCCTGTAGTAAAAGATTTACCTGGAGTTGGTGAAAACTTACAAGATCATTTAGAGGTTTATGTACAATGGGCTTGTAAAAAACCTGTAAGTATGTATCCAGCGCTAAGTCCATGGCGTGCACCAAAAATAGGATTCGACTGGTTGTTTAGAAAAAAAGGAATTGGAGCGACTAACCACTTTGAAGCAGGAGGATTTATCCGAAGTAATGAGAGTGTGGAATACCCTAACCTACAGTTCCACTTCCTTCCATTAGCAATACGATATGATGGAACTGCACCAAGTGTAGGTCATGGTTTCCAATTACATGTTGGTCCTATGGGAACAGATGTAAGAGGAAGAATAAAGATAAAATCTGCAGACCCACTTGAATACCCAAGCATCTTATTCAATTACTTATCTACTGAAAACGAGCGTAAAGAATGGTGTGAGGCAATACGGTTGTCCAGAAAAATTATAGAAACGGACGCAATGAGTGACTTGATGGGGGAAGAATTATCTCCCGGAAAACATGTACAAACAGATGAAGAGATACTCGACTTTATTGCAAAGGAAGGCGAGAGCGCCTACCACCCTTGCTCTACTTGTAAAATGGGACTTGATGCTATGGCTGTAACAGATGCTAATTTAAGAGTACATGGTATAAAAAACCTTAGAGTAGTCGATGCTTCTGTATTTCCTTATGTAACAAATGGAAACATCTACTCGCCCGTAATGATGGTAGCAGAAAAGGCCGCAGATCTTATATTAGGTAAAGCCCCTTTAGCTCCAGAGTACCACGCTTATCATAAAAAGAATAGTTAGATTATTCTACTTTGCTCTCTGAATCTACTTGGTATTCGCGGAGCGCTTTTAAAATAGAATAACATAAAACTAACATGAGTACGCAGACAGGTAGCCCAGTAACCAAGGAACCTGTTTGCAGTGCTATTAAACCACCTCCAAACACGAGTGTAGCAGCAACAACTCCTTCTGCTAATGCCCAAAAAATACGCAACCACACATCCGTTTTTTCTCTTCCACCACTTGTTATAAAATCGATTACAAGAGAGCCACTATCTGATGAGGTTACAAAAAATATTATTCCGGCTATTACTACAAACAAAATACTAAAAAAGGACAAAGGGAAATGTTCTAGTAAGCTAAACAAGGCAGTTGTAATATTCTCATTTACGGTCTCGGTAATTCCTCCCTGTCCAAAAAGCTCAATATGAAAAGCGGTACTTCCAAAAATTGAAATCCAACCAATATTTACTACTGTTGGCGCAAGTACTACACCTACAATTAATTCTTGAATTGTTCTTCCTTTAGATATACGAGCAATAAATAGCCCTACAAAAGGTGCCCATGCAAACCACCAAGCCCAATAAAAAACGGTCCAGCTAGCCATCCAGTTTGTACCTTCATACATTTCCATCCAACTAGCTGTACTTATAAGGTTTTGCAAGTAATAGCCAGTACTTTGAACAGTAGACTCCAAAATAAATAAGGTAGGACCTACAGCTAACATAAATAGGATTAATACAATTGCCATTCCGGAGGCAATTTTACTCAATATTTGAATTCCTTTATGTAGACCTGAAACAACCGAAACTGTTGCACATACTGTAATTATTGCAATTAATAACACTTGTATGTTGGTGTTCTCTGCAATACCGAATAGGTAATGTAAGCCCGAATTTATATGTTGAATTCCTAAACCTAGGGTTGTGGCTAGTCCGAACATCGTTGCAACTACGGCAGTAACATCAATAAAATGTCCTATTGGACCTCTTAATCGTTCTCCAAGTAATGGATACAATACCCAACGAACACCTAAAGGAAGACCCCGATTGTAACAGAAAAAGCCAATAGACAAGCCCATTAAAGCATAAATAGCCCAACCGTGCATACCCCAATGCAAATACGAAATATTCAAAGCGCTTTGTGCAGCTTCTATAGTTCCTGCTTCACCATAAGGTGGATTTGAAAAATGTAAAATTGGTTCTGCTACACTGTAAAACATCAATACCAAACCGATACCTGCGTTAAACAACATACTGAGCCAAGCCCAAGTACTAAATTCAGGCTTACAGTCAGGACCTCCAAGTCTAATATTCTTAAATCGACTAAAAGCAAGATATATACAGAATATGAGGATTATATTTACTGATATTACGTAAAGCCAGCCAAATTTTGCTGCTATAAAATCTTGGATAGATTCAAAAAGCACACTTATTGACTCTTGGTATATAAGTGTAAGAGTTACAAAAAGGACTATTAAAAATGCCGAAGGGAAAAACACCCATGGTTGAATGCTTTTATAAAAAGGTCTGGCAGTGGTCTCTTGTTCTTCGATAGTGGTTTTCCTTAAATGTGTGTAGTGTGTGATAATTAAGGCTAATCAGGAAATAGTTACTCGAATTCGATAAGAATACAACCATATTTAAGTCTTACTAAAACATTTCGCTAAAGTAGTAAAATGCAATAGATCGAACGATAAACTAATAAAAAAGGTGTTTTTTAATGATTAAATCGTAAAAAGAGGAAGAAAAGAAAACTAACTACTTACCAATAGACTGTAAAAGTGTCGATGCGAAACAACTCGAATTAAATCTATCTTAGTCAAACAAAACAAAAACTATGCTTTTTGATATTTTAGATATTTTAGGTACTGTCACATTTGCAGTTTCGGGAGTACTTACAGCACTTCACAAGCGCATGGACACATTCGGTATTTTCATAATCGCCTTTGTTACTGCAGTTGGTGGTGGAACCTTAAGAGATGTATTAATAGTTAATACTCCAGTAAGTTGGATGCTTGATGTTAAATATATTTATTTCATAGCGCTTGCAGTGCTTTTCGCACTAGTCTTTAAAGACCGACTGAAACACCTTAGAAATTCACTTTTTCTTTTTGATACTATTGGATTAGGAGTATTTACTATTATTGGAATTGAAAAAGGATTAGACATAGGGCTCCATCCTATCATCTGTATTGCTTTAGGAACGATGACCGCATGTTTTGGTGGGGTTATACGAGATATTTTAAGTAATGAAATTCCAATTATTTTCAGAAAAGAAATCTACGCAACAGCTTGTATTATTGGTGGAGCGAGTTTTTTAGGCTTAACAAAAATTGGTGTATCAGAAAACTTAACCTACTTGAGCACTGCTTCTATTATTATACTTATTCGAGTTTTAGCTATTAAATACAATTTAAGCCTGCCTTCATTTTATAAAACAACAAACAGCTAAAAGACCAATTCCTCAGTGACTCTCAGAGGATACTTGCGGGAAGTGATTAGAAAGAATCAAATCGTTGATTCTAAGAAATTCTATTTAAAAACTAACAATTCATTAGTCGCATAAATAGTAATTCAAATTGAATTTTTAGAAGGTGCACAAATTAATGCGATAGAACCGAAAACTACAGCTAAATAGAGGTCCATTAAAATCCGTTTGAAAATCAAACGAGTTTTAATAGACTTTAAATTCTACTCAAAAAACAAAGAATATCCCTCTAAATGCAGTTTCAGTTTTTCAACTGCAAGAGCAGAAACTTCAACATCATCTTTAGCTATATCTTCAAATATTACAACCATAGGAATTAGGTAATTGTGCAATTGATTATGAGCTTCACCTGTCATAGAACATTTGAGAAACAAAATCTGAAATTCATATTCTAAATTAGACTGTAATACTGAATAATCGCGCGAAAAACCTTGAACTAAGTTTAACATTTTGGCTACACCTTGGGTAGTTTCAATATTGGCAATCCATGGCTCATCATTTTCTAAACTAATTTCCATATAATTTAAATCGGAAATACTTACAGGTTTCGATTCCTGGGAATGTGTATTACAAGAGGAAGAAAATAGTGTAATCGCGAATAGGCTTATTAGTGTTTTCATCGTTCTAAATTAAAAGTTAAATTTTAGTCTGCTATAGACCATGTCATTATCGTTAAACTGTCCGAATAATCCTTTTTCTCCAACAAAAATATTTGCACCTAATTCAAAAGAATATGCATTAATGGTTCATCAAATTTAAGATAGAAGCATAGTTTTCACTTTATATATCTTACTTTTTTAGACACTAACTATCTTTTGGAATGATTCTTGATATATTAAAATTGTTCAACAATTACTGCTATTTATTAAACAAAAAGCCTTTTAAGGCTTAAATTGATGTAATGTTGAAATACCTAAAATTAAAAAACTTTAAACGACCTCAACTATGAAATTTTCTACCATGATTTTAGGATTCCTAGTATATCTAACTGCTTTTGCTTCGTCTTCAGAATGTGATTTAAACTTTAATTATACCAACACGGGTTCTAACATGACTTTTGCCTTACCTAACTCCTCGATTGAATCGATTGAAGAATTAGGAACTGGGACTTTAGGTGCCTTTTTCTTAAACAATCAAGAAAACTTGGTTTGCGCTGGCTCAACT
>Ga0115004_10003169_pt1 | contig 13446 bp, 6 predicted proteins | sample ArcticOcean_MG_C_10_FD_88737 | JGI IMG/M metagenome (GOLD analysis project Ga0115004, IMG submission 88737) | Marine microbial communities from western Arctic Ocean - ArcticOcean_MG_CB11_90 | ecosystem: Environmental > Aquatic > Marine > Oceanic | place: Arctic Ocean: Canada Basin | collected...
CCGGTATGAGTACTGTCTATGGTAACATCGCATCCAGTTGAAGTGATCGATAAAGTAAACGCAGCCGATGAACCGGTACCACTAGTGCATGAATCAGGAATAATAGATTCGTCCAAGGTGCTTGGCGATGACCAAACGACATAGGAGACAATGCTCGTACTAGTTCCTTGCGATGTGATTGGATATGCGTTTACTAAATCCGCTTGCCCGATGGAGTCATACAACTTCACTTTCCTAGAGGAAACAACCAATCCAGGCTCTAAACCTCCTGATGGAGCGCTGCGGGAGTACGAATTCACGACACTCGCAGTTCCTGCTTCGACATAAGAGCGCAAGCCCCAGTTTGCCATTTGCCTAACAGAACCAGATAACAAACCTTGGTCGCAATTCAACCAAGAACTTCCAGCCACGCACGCATACGTTCCAAAAGTACTCGTGTACGACGTAATTTTTTGCCTCAAAGTAATTTCTCCAATTTTTAATTTAGTTCCCTTCGTTTGTTCTTCTAAAACATTTGTTGAGGGAGATAAAAAAACGATCGATATAAGGTAGCCTGGAATGGATTCAATCGCTTTTGCTTGCCAGAGACCGCTCGACGTAAAACCAACATAATCAAATGTTGAAGCATCCCATTGAGCTCCATTTCCTGCATCGCTGAATAAAATTTCAAAATCCCCAGCATACAAACCGTAATCTCCAGTGTTGACGAAAATTTCAACAACGCTTTTCTCTCCGGAAAATATGGGATATTTCGCCGCTTCCAAAATAATAGTAGGCTCAGTTACAGAATCGTGGTCGTAATGTTTCTTGAGCGTGAACGTGAAAGTTAGGCTCGTTCCATAGGTCACTGAATCGTACTGAAAAGAAATCGCACCTGAACCAACTTGTTCATTAGATGTAGAAAACCACTCTGAAACTGGTTGGACCTTGCACATACCCGCTCCAGTGACCGCACTTGGAGTTTCACACTCGCCCTTGGTAGTAGCACCGTTCAAGTTCAAAGTCATGGAAACAGTCAAGCCGCTGAGTTGAACTTGATCGCGCCCGTCTGAATCAGAAAGCTTATACCATACATTAGCTGGAGGACCAGTTTTGTAAAGAACTGGATTCTTCACGTATGTTTCGATCAAAGCCGCCGGGTTCGCAATTGCTTTGTAAATTGGGGTTGTAGAATCAAACCCAACATCACCAGAACACGAATTAGATCCTCCCATATAAAACTGAGCAGACCCAGTACTCGAGACAGGAAGATTTAAAAGCGAACCGATGGGTCGCTCCCACATCCCGCAACCACTCGTGCCAGACGTGCGATTGAGAATGACCCCAAAGTGTTCAGGACCGCCTACGCAGCGACCAGCTGTACTTTCTCGGACATCCGCGGTAGCATAACCAATAGAACCAGATCTAAGTTGGATGTTTGGCAACGCAAATGCGTTGTACGGCGGAAGACCGTCGAGTGCTAAACTTTCTTCGCAAGAAATAGAGATAGAGTTTGTCGACCAGTCGTACGCTTGGAGATTCATGACTGAAACTGAAGCGCAGTTGGAGAAGAATACTTGCAAGTTTTCGCGAGCTTGAGATCTGTAAGACGAAGTCAAAGCTCCAATTGGCGCAGAGAACGTAACCGAGATATCGGTATATCCAATGCGATCAGCAGTTACAGAGTTGATTGTGAAGGATGAAGAAGTGACCGAAGCATCGCCCAAGTATAACTGAGCGTTGCACGTCAACACATCAATCAAGTCTGCCAAGAAATTCGCGTAAAAGTGCGTCGTAGGATCACTAAACAACGAATAATCGATGTCAACATTCATAGAATGAGTGATTGTATCGACGAGACCAGCTTCGGCAAAACCGTCGCACGAGAAACCGTCGTCAAATCCAGGCTCTTTATAGGAAAGAAGCTCGTACACTGCAGTGTTTCTACCATCTTTAGAACGGATTTGAATCAAGTTGAATCCATCTTCCAAACGCATGTAACCTTTTTCACCAGAATTGACAGTTTCGCAAGCAAACGCGTTATCGTAGAAGTTTTTGCGAATACGCTTTCTCGCCCACATTCTTTTCATCTCTTCAGAGGACCCAGTCGTGATTCGACAAATCTTGACATCGTTACCGGATAGAGAATGCGGCGTGATTCCAATTCTGTGATTTGAGGAGTCCAAAAACGTCGAGTATTTGAAAATATCCGGCATGAATGATGGTTCAAGCTCGCCGCGATCGAGTTGAATATCGCCGAGAGAGGCGCCTTCTTCTTCGTCCATCAAGACGTAAACTGTAATGATGTAAGTTCGAGTGGATAAACCGTTTGGCGAGGTGACGACAATTAACGCTTTGTTTTCACCGAGTCGGACTCCAATTCTAAAAGTGTCGCCCGATCTTACTTGCTTGCCGTACAATCCGCCGATGCGAATGGTTGCGTCTGGTTGCGTCGCGACTGGAGTCAACGCGACTCTCATATCTGGTAAATCATCAACCGTCAACAAAACAAAGTATTCAAACGTTCCTGAATAGAAAGGAGGTTCAATTACACCAGGTGTAACCGCAATACCGGCCAATGAGGCAAAATCACCATTCTCAAAGAATACGCAATACTCCGGATGGAACGGAAGATAGTCAAATTGCAGATTATCAAACCAGTTATTGAATTGCTTCGGAGCAGGAATCGTACTAAGAGAGGTCTTACCAGAGCCGTAGCGGACCATGACTGTATCGTCTGAAAAAACTTGTCCATCCAAAGAAATTCTAAGCTCAACGTTAGCGCTGGAGGCCGATTTCGTAATTTGTTTCAAAGAAGGCGCGAGGCAAGTCAATTGTGACTTCAATGCGTCAAACTCGCCATCTACTTTCATTGAACCAAAATAGCACGCGGAAGGCACGGTAACAGAGCTCGGGTCAAAACCAGGACCGAACATGTAGTCGCCCAAGGTGAAGCGAATAGCAGTCCCGCCTTCGGCTGAAACCTTTGGCGCGGATGGTTTAACGTCTGCGACGCTCATTTTTGAGTGGTAATGATACTGAGCTCCATTGACAGAGTAAAGCGATCCATCCAATGAAATTCGCAATGTGACATCTTCATCGTCCTCCATCGGCGGTGCTTCGCAAACAATAACCAAGACGCCAGATTCATCCATGATTTGGGCGCTCATGGCTTCGACGGGTTGTTCGCCAAACTTGCAATAAAAAGAGTTATGGTCTCGCGCGACGTGCCCAGACATCATCACGGAGACCTTTGTACCCCCTTTATCTGAACCAATGGCAGGAGAAACTGCAATTTCGCAAAGCTGCAAAATGCCTCCATCTGGACCAGTAAATTCTTTAAACTCGGCATCAACTTTTTGATCGTAAAAATCATAAAAGTCATAAAAAGAGTAAAAGTCATAAAACGAATAAAACGCTTCGTAAAACTGGGGGGAGTAAAACGCGAGTGCTTCATCAACGGCATCTTCTTCCCATCCAATAACTTCAGGAGATAACGGACTGATAAAATGACCATCTTCCGTGAATTCATTAAGCGTTCGAGATCCCGAACCTCTTCTCACGATATTGACGTCTTCCGAAGAAACGACGTGGACGTCGCTTTGATCGTCATCGTTGCTCGTCGAAAAAAATCCGCCCTTCTCTTTGAAATCCTCGACGCGAGGTAAATCAGAGCTAAGCGATTCGCGATTGTCCGCTCTCGCAGAGTCTGAGAATCCTTCGCGGCTCAAGTCATCCGAGCCGTAGCGATGCGCCTTTTGTTGTGAAGGCGCTCCGCTTCCAAACGCTACTAAGCATAGCGCGAAAACGGCAAAAATAAGCGTTTTCTTTCTATTAACAGTAACAACAATTCCCCCGCTTTGTTTTGACGATTTCATTTTGTTATTGATATTTCTACGCTACGTATGTACTATATTCGACTTTTCTTTCCTTAAAAAATATATTTATAGAAAATTAGTAGAGGAGGAAGAAGTGACGATGTGTCTTTTGTCGCTCTCCTTCCTTCCTTTCTTTCTGTTTGAATATAAATATCTATATATTTATATATACTCGTCGGTCTACGCTATAATACGATCTATTCTATGTATAGATTATATAAACTACAAAGAGAGAGAGAGAGGTTAGTTAATAAGCGCCCGTGCTTTAAAAAAGTGACCGATCGTTATGCACTGCACTGGTCTCTGGAAATACTAAAGAAAAAGAGGGCAAAGAGAGACGTTTGAACAAAAAAAAGGGATTCGAGATCTCGATCAGGTCTTCGCTCGCGCGCGAACTCTCTCTCTCTCTCGATCAAACTAAATCAAACAAAGATATTCACCTATATATATCTATAGATAAAACTATGCGATCCAGCTCTGTTTAAATCTTATTCAGCGTTCTTTTGATCAACGAACTGAACGAAAGATCGAGAACGTTCTGGTGCGAAGAGTACAGACGCGCGCGCTCTGGCCGAATTCACGATCAAAGAGACGCGTGCGTTTGTTTCTCGCGCGCGTTGATCTAATACCTAAGCGCTCTCTATTTGCTGTTTAGCTCTATGAACACTTCGTCTTCTTATATATATGTGTGTATATGTATATGAAATATATCTCCGTGTTATGTAATTAACTATTATATGTATGTGTACTATTAATAAACGAACGAATAGATTCTTCGCTCGCGCGGTTCTTTTTAATATTTTTGTGAGGAAAAATGGAAAATGCTCTCCTATGGATCGATCGTGTGTGTGGTCGTGGTTCTGTGACACAAAGCCCTTTTACGTTTTACGTAGCCATCAGAAAATTTACATATTTATCAGACTGTCAGACCATTTTGGCAAAAGCACACAGCAGCACGGTCCATAAAAACGTTGAGACTAAAAATAGTTCTAAAATCATGAGAAAATTTACATATCATCAACTACGACGGCGAAAGGCCTTTTGACGTTCAAATCAGCTCGTGTATTTACGCAGTATATGCGCATCATCATCATCATCATCATCAAGATCAAGATCGTCGTCTTTGATTTTATCATCAGTGTTATTAGATCCAAGACCGTTGTTATTGAGTTTATTTTTCACTTTTTCTTTTTCTTCTTCTTCTTCTTGTACTTCAAAAAAGCGAACGGTTCGAGCGGCTGTCGAGAAGTTATTGATGATGTTTTTTTTTCGTTCTTTTGAAATAAATCGGTTCGCGAGAAAAGAGCGCTCTGCTTGTTTGACTAAAGCAGTCGCCAAGGAACGCGGAGAATTGCTACTATTATTATTACTATCGTAATCTTCGTAGTCGTCAATATTGCTTCGAAGCGCTTTTTTCAATGCTTCAACTTCTCTTTGCGCTTCAACCGACGCGTTTGGAAAACTATTACTATTATTATTATCATTATTATTATTATTCTTGTTTGTTGTTGTTCTTCTTCGTCGGTCTTCTTCTTCTTCAAAAGTGTCGCCTGCGCGATAAAAATTGTCACTACCAAAAAGTTCTTCATCTTCTTCTTCGTCATCTTCGTCGTTTAAAAAATCAATCGATGCACGCTCAATTTCTTTCACAGCACCGAGAACGAAACGAGAGGATTTTTCGTTTGAATAAATGTCTTTGTTATTCGTTAGTTCAAGCGTTACATCGATTTGATGCGCCACAAACGGCTCTTTTCCCTGCGTCGCAACGCAATCATAGCATTCGATAATGTCAGAAGAAGAAACAGCAATCTCATCATCATCGTCATTATCTCTTCCATTATCGTCGTCGTTGTTATCGTGATTATTATCTTTTGCGTTGTTCACCAAACAAAGTAAAAAGCTCCCGTTTTGAGAGACTTTTCTCAAAACGGAGTTGGAGGCATATCTTAAGCAAGCGGCCCATACTTCACTCGATCGCAAAAAGTTATTTCGTTCATATTTGCTCGTGTTTTTTCGTTGCACCCACACGCCCACTAAAGAAGTCTCTAAATTTTGAACTCTTTTTGACTTTGTTCTGAGAAAACACATTCGCCGCGCGCGATCGAGCGTCAGAAAACCCGTTTTTGTCTCTTTCTTTTCTTCTTCACGTTTCTTTTTCTTACTACTATTATAATTATTACTTCTATTACTGCTACCAATACTAATGCTATTCCGTGTCGTTCGATTCTCCAGAGCGGAAACTACTTGTGATGATGTTGAAAATTCTTTTGAATATCTCAAAGGACGAATAGGAGCGAAGCGGAACGCGCACGAGGGCATTTCTAAAGCAATAGTAATGTGTACTTTCCACTTCTTTTGCTTATTATTATTATTATTATTGTTATTGTTCTTGTTCTTTAATTGTTCAATGACAGCTCCAGCTCGCATTGGCCACATATCGAGTGGTGTTGCCGTTTCGTCTTCTTTTTCATTTTCTTCTTCTCGCGCTCGATTAGTCAAAGGCAACGTATCGCACAAAGCGTGAAACGATTCTCTCACGCTCGTTAAACTCTTCCCCCACGCGTTTTTTTTTGACATTCTTTCGTACTCGTCGTCTTCTTTTTTACAATTTCTATCTTTTTTGCGATGATCAAGAAACGAAATCTCGAGCGGTATTTTCCTTCGCCTCCGAAGATGTCTCGTATGCTTTGGTCCCCCAGCTCTTGAAGTCGTCGTCAAAGTAGGCGCAGAGATTCTCACCACCGCACTATTAGTACTATTTCCATCGTCATCGATTGCATACTCTGCATACAGACATCTGTTTTCTTCTTCTTCTCGTTCATCTTCTTCGTATAGAGTAGCTTTATTGAAGTATTTTGAAAGAATATATTTTGCTATTTCCGATTCGTCTCGAAAGTCGAAGACTGAAGGACAGCATTCGCTCGACCAAACTATGATTTCATTATTATTCGTAGTATTCGCAGAGCAGTCCCATAAAATATTACTCATTCGAGGAAAATTCTGTGCATGTTCATCATCATCATCTTCTGTAATAGTAATAGGAGTACTTCTTCCTCTTCTTCCTTCTTCTACTTCTTCCTCTTCTCGTTCAAATTCAAAACCATCGTCGCGAGAGTTTTGTAACGACACTTTCGTCGTTCGATTATTATTGTTAAATGAGAAATATGCCGAAGTCATTTGATCTATATATTTCCTCTTCTGTTCTCTCTCACTGACTCATCATCACTGACTCACTTATTATTATTATTATTATTATTATTATTATTACTCGTACTTGTATTATTATTATTTTTATTATCAGCAAGTGAGACGAAGATATAGAAATGATGAAAATATTTTCGCGCGATATTGAAACGATTATTATTTCAATTATTGCGATAATAATATTTAGTACAATATATATATATATATTCAATTTCTGGCTTTTGCCTTCCTCGTGCTCATCATATTCTTCCTCAAAAAATGATAGTCAGTAGTAGTCGTAGCAGTAGTACTAATCGTTCATCGCGTTCGTTTCATGGATATCCAAAATCGAGAGCGATATTAATAAGAAAGAGTATTAATAATAATAATATTAATATTAATAATAATAATAATAATAATGCTACTAGTGCTCAGAACTCATCAGCATCGATCGTTAATAACGATAAATATATCAGGCAAGAGCGATTAGAGAAACTACTCGAAGATTTATTCACTTGGTTAAATAAGATGGACGATGATACTTCGCAGCAGTCAGCAAAAGATAGTAATAACGTCGAATTTAAGGAATCGAAGACGGTTCAACAATTTTTATCATCATCATCATCATCACAGTATTATGGAAAAACGAGCAGTAATATGAATAGTAATAGTATTCGAAAGAACGCAGTAGGCGTGTTTGCAAAGCAAACTATTAAGAAGAACGAAACGGTCTTAAGAGTGAATGAGAGGTATTGGTTAACCGCTAAGAAGGCGAGGGAGGATAGTGTTATGAAAGACGATACAGATTCTACGTGCGCGAAGATTTTCGAAAAGTTGAAATCTACTAATAATAACGCACTACCGGCGTGGGTTGAGTTAAGCATCTTCATCTTGTGCGAATTAAAAAAGGGAGAAAAGTCATTTTATTACCCATATTTGAACTATTTAAGAGAAGCAACGGTTTTAGAGTCGCCTTTGTTTTGGACTAGCAAGAACGTTCAGAGGATTACTGGCTCGCAGTTGTTAGACGACGCGGCTGGATACGATTCGTACGTTAGAGGGATGTACGAGTCTTTAGAATTGAATACTTTTGAAATTTCAGAAGAGATGTTTTTATGGACGTTTGGAGTCTTGCGCTCGCGAGCGCAGCAACCGTTGAGAGACGGCGCAGATGTTGCCTTAATTCCAGGCTTGGATATGCTTAATCATAAAGCGAGATTTTCTGATGAGCAACAACGACAACAGAAAGTCATGAATGATAGTAAGAAAAAGAACAAAATAAACGCTGCTGATTGGAAGATCTCGTCCTCAGATTTCAACGATAATGGAAATGCGGCGGCGGCGAGCGTTTTTGAGGGTGCACAAATGATCACAAATTTATTTGGCGGCAACAAACAACGACAAAAACAAGAAAACAACAATAAAAATAACAACAACAACAGGTTTGCTTATTTCCAAGCTTTGAAAGATTACGCTCAAGGCGAGGAGATATTCATGGATTACTACGCGCAACAACAATCGGATTCGATGCTGATGAGACCTTTAGATGGAAAAATGGCCGTCGATTATGGTTTCGTCGATCCAATTGAAAAGAATGGCGGCTACGAATTACGAATACAAATCCCAGATGATGACGTTAACAGAGACGATAAAATAGACGTATGCGATATAAGTGGTCAAATAATCGGCGGCGGCGACGATCCGACGTTTTATTTAAAAGCGTACGAAGATCCAGACCAAAATTTAAGAATTTTCGCTCGATTGTTAAATTTACAAGGCACCGATGCCTTTTTACTCGAAGCATTGTTCAGGAACAATTGCTGGGAGTTGATATCTGAACCTGTATCGAAAGAAAACGAAACGCGAGCGTGCGAGACTATGATTTCTGGATGTCAAGAAGCTTTATTGCAGTACGAAACGAGTATCGAACAAGACGAAGATTTTTTAAATAATAATGACAGTGACGACGGCGACGACGATGAACGCTTATTGGCCGTCCGCCTTTTGATCGGTGAAAAGAAAGCTTTAAGGAATACGTTGAGATATTTTGAAACCATTCGGGCATCCGTAGATCGATTAGAATATTACCAAGAAAGACGTTTGAGACAATTGAATTTATTAGACGAAGACGGGTCGTCGACGTACGACCCGTTTAACGATTTCGGCATTTAATTAATATGGATTTTATTATATAGATTATCATCATTATTTACATATTTATCATCTGTAGTAGACTTTTAATATACATCCGTTTATTATTATTATTATTATTCTCTCACTCTGAACTGCTTCTGCGAAAATATCAGTCTCTGTGAGCGAAACTATTCGGAACTTCTCTCGAATCAATCGCAAAATATGCACACAAACCGCGAATGGCAAAAAAATGTTCAATTTGGGGGTCGAACCCAAGATCTTTCGCGTGTTTGCCCGTACGTTTTGTAAAGCGAACGCCGTAACCACTAGGCCAATCGAACATATAATGCAATTAGGGTTTAGTAGATAAAATATATTTTTTAAAATTTTGCAATCTAGGAAGTGCCAACATTATGTTTGCGCGCGACTTCTTGATCTCAGCTCTGATGAAAAAACAGATCTCTGCATCTCTCAGCAGTCTCTCTCTCTCATTATTATTATTATTATTACTATCAGTTACTATTATCATAGATTTGTTATTACTATTATTTTTGCTTTTTGTAAAAACGAATAAAATAGTACTTTTCTCTCTTCAAACGTCAAACGTGTCAAACGCGCTTATTATTACGAGTCCCGTAATAATATATATATATTAATAGAAATAATATAAAGAAGAATAAATAATGCTCCTATCGAACCCGATCGATGAAGACGTGTTTGAGAGAACTAATTTAAACGAAGACGAGGAGAAGAAATACGAACGGTTAACTAATAGAAATAGAAAGAATAGTACCACTAATTTTGATAACACGACGAGTTCTTCTTTTTGGATCGGATGTGACGAAGACGATGATGAAGATGAAGACGATGAAATAGTAAAGAAGAAAAAGTTTAAGTATAATGATCATCATTTGATGATATTCTTAAACTCAAGGATCGCTTTAACGATCTCGAAAGGGATAAGAAGAAACGAAGAAACGAAGAAAATGTGGCTTAAGAGAGGACAAGTGAAGTGCTCTCGAATATCCGAGCGCGATGATTTCTTATGTTCCGATGATGAGCACACAAAGACTTGCGACGTGTTCGTGAACGAACAAAGTCGAACGATCATGGTCGAATGCAAGATAGACGTACCAATGGAAAACGCGAACGAATTTGCTAAAACTTTAATAGACTCTATTATTATCGATGATCATACGTTTTCTGAGCAGTTATCGAGGTGTACGATTATAACCTCGTTCGTGAGTTCGTTCGCCGATGGTGAGGATTTAGATGACGAAAACGACGAACGTGCGAGGTTTTGCTGTCGATATGTCGGTGATTGTGTTACTGAAGATGAAGATGATCATGATAATAGACAACAAAAAAAGAAAAGCAGCAGTACTGTTTTGCGACCGTTACAGGTCGGTCGCGCTCTAGTCGGCTGCGAAGCCGCTTTGTTCAACCAGCTTTGTTTCAGGAGAAGTAAAAATAATAATGAAAAGGAGAAGACGAAAATAGCCATTTACTCTGTACCAGACGAGCGTTCGTTCTCTGCAGCAGCAGATGATTCAATCGATTACAGAGCTCTCGAAAACATCGTAGATATTTTGCGCCTTTGCGACGAAGATTATGAACAACAACTGTTCGCGAAAATTACGCCAGCATTAATTCGCAGTCAATGGGCGCGAAATAAGAATACTCATAATCTGCACAATACTAATTATAATAATAATTTCATCGATGAGAATCTTTTTTCTTAATAAAAGAATTATTATAATAGCGCTGGTTGTAATAAACGTAATTCTATTTACTATTTATTGTTAAACTTTAAAAACTGGCTCTTCTTCTTTTTACGCTTTAATAAGAGACAGATCGATCGATCGAGAGTTCGATTAATTAATAAAACGTAAATTATTACACACACACACACACACAAGAGGAAACTACGTATTTACTGAAATAATGATGTCAACGTCAACGTCAATATCTTCTTCTTCTTCTTCGTTTTTATGTCACGGACAACAAAATCATCCTCATCCTCATCATCCTCATCTTCGTCGTCGTTCTGAAAAGATGATTATAAAAAACGTAAAGATCAATAGCTGCAATAATAGAAGAAGAGTAGCGGGAGTTATTTTATCTTCTTCTTCTTCTTCTTCTTCTTCTTCTTCTTTTGCTAATCAAAATAATAATAATGATCATCAAAAGAATATATTATTATTTCCGAATAGGACAAACGTTGTTAAACAGAAAATCCACGTGTTACCTTTAGTAGTACTTTTGGTTTCATTATCAACAGCAACACCGTTTTCGTTTTCTCGAGCGCATGCAGCGAATAATAACAATAACAATAACAATAAATCATCATCATCATCGTCATTATCGACATCATCATCACAAAGAAAAGAACCTGCGAATTATGTAGTGAAGAACATCAGAGCTTTATCGAAAGATTGCGTTAAACAGTCTTTGACGTATGCGAAAACTACGATTGAGAAAATAGATCGTAAAATAAACGACCCATGGAACGTCGAAGATGTATGGACGATTTTCGCTTTGAGATATGCAATTAGAAAACGGAGAGAGATTTTCTTATGGATCGAAATCAAGAAATCGAAATTGTTCAAGAAAAATGATAATAATAATAACGACGATGTAACAATCGAACAATTATCACGAGATGACGATCAATATCGCAAAACGTTTCAGTATTGGGTTGGAAAGCCGTTAGGTGTCTTGAGCTTTTTATGGATCGCTGGCTATATTTTTGATGTCACTTGCGAGTTCATAGACGCCATGTACGTAGATTTTGCCGTCCCATCAGCAATCACGAATGGGTTCGATAGAGGTTCTTACATTTTATCTGGAGGCGTAATGGCTTCAATGTGGATCACAAAATACGGCTCGCAAGTTTTAACGAAATTATTCCCCGACTCCGAAGTCGAAGAAGGAAAGCAATTGATTTTGGTACGATTTACGACGATGATTACTTTATTTGCAACTTTCGCGGCGACGTTAGTCACTTTTGGTTTACCAACTTCGCTTTTATTCAGCTTTGGAGGCTTGGGCGGTTTGGCATTCGGTTTAGCAGCCAAAGATTTCATCGCGAATTTAATTGGCGGCGTCATCATAGCGGTAACGTCACCATTCTCCGAGGGCGATAAGATCGTTTTATTACCCTCTGGCGGGAAGTTTCGAGGCTCGGACGAGCCAAACATTTCAGAGTACAGAGTTCAGAAAATTGGATGGTATTCGACCTTATTAATGCCCCGCGATAAGAAACCCACGATTGTACCAAATGGCTACTTTCTCGGTAACGCGACGATTAATCACTCGCGTGCGACTCATCGTTTTGTTCGCGGAGCGTTTGAAATTAGATACGAAGACGTGAGTCAAGCTATTAAAATCAAAGAAACTTTGAACGAATTTCTTGCGAAACATCCAAACGTCGACGTTAAAGCAGGATCGAAATGTTTAATCACAAAACTTGGAGGGGCGAAATTGCAAATGGAAATCAGAGCGTTCATACCAATGCGAGCCGGAGGCTCGGAGGACATTGGAGGCGCTTTATATTACGATTTAAGACAAGACGTTTGCTTGGAAGTTTGTAAAGTTCTTGAAAAATACGCACCAAAGAGCGCCGGGACGACGCCGGTCACGATTGCGTATGATCACGATGGATACGGTCCGTTGATGTTGTTATCTTCTTCTGATTCGGGAATCCAATGATAATAATAATATAATCGAATATAATTTCTGTGAAAGAAAAAACGGCGCATAAAATCAAAATGTAGTAGTTGTTGTTATCAAAACGTATATTATTATTATTGTCACCACACTAAACAACAACAACAACAACAACAACAACAACAACAACAACAACAACAACAACAACAAAATTAATTTAGCAAAGTTGGTTTACCTGTGTGGAGGGTACCTAGATGCGCTCGAAGAGACACACCAGGGACCTAACAAGAAACTCAAGCTAAACTAAGAAAAAGAAGCTCGCGCCGCGGTTGTTTTCGAACACCACAGCACTTGAGCCAAAGCGCGCAGTCGGGGTTGTCTCATAGCTAATACGCTGCGCATCAATGAAGCAAGCTGGCTTAATCAGCTTGCAGAACCGTGGTTTGAACTTTAAACATGAAACATGCAGTTGAATGACCTTGGCTCTTAGCCAAACAAACAAACATCTAATTCTATACAATCGGTAATCATAAGGATAGAGGACTGTAGACCAAAGGTACTACAAGGAAACCCGTTTACGATCTAGGAGTTTAACAGAACTATA
>Ga0115004_10003171_pt1 | contig 13446 bp, 10 predicted proteins | sample ArcticOcean_MG_C_10_FD_88737 | JGI IMG/M metagenome (GOLD analysis project Ga0115004, IMG submission 88737) | Marine microbial communities from western Arctic Ocean - ArcticOcean_MG_CB11_90 | ecosystem: Environmental > Aquatic > Marine > Oceanic | place: Arctic Ocean: Canada Basin | collected...
AGTCAGTGCGTCAGTGAGTCAGTGAGAGAGAGTTTATTGAGAGAGAGATTTATGACTATAATAAGAAAGTTTGCTGATGATGTCTCTTCATTACGTTTTGACTTTCCGAATTCTGATCTCGCTAAATTAAAATCTGTTCTCGGAACCGCGCGAAGAAGAAGAAGAAGAAGAAGAAGAAGAAGAAGAAGAAGATGACGAAAGAGAAGAAAGACGCGCGAATGATTAAGAAATTAAGGAAAATTTCGCAGAAGGCTGAAAAACTTACTGACACGTTAAATAAGCTCAATAAGTCCACGGAGAAGATCGCGAAGAAAATTTTAAAGACAGTGAAGAAGAATAAGAAGGAGTTCACAACGCTTAGAGCACAAAACGATACTACATAACCAACGAGTGACAGCCGTTTAGGATCGACAGTTCCATCGCAAGGAGGAGTAGGAAGGTCGCCATCGACATCGAATTCAGCTAAACCGGCAAAGAAACGAAATTTTACGCATATATATGCGAAAGGTGCTGATGGGAAACCGTACAAATGCGGCGATTGTCGAACGTGCTTGAATCCATTACTGAAAAAAAGATGCATGAATACGCCCCTTCTAGACACTGAAAAGGCGGCTAGCAATTCGCGCAAATAGGACTTTTGTAGTGCCAGCAGACGACTGAATATAGTAATACCGTAGTAGAACAACGTAAATATACACAAAATACCTAAGCGAAGAAATCTACACCGGTCAATTCTGCGCTTCTTTGCCAAAGCCATTTCGCGTCTTCTTCATTTCGCGCGCTCTTTGTTGGAATTTTTTCTTCGCAGTTATCAAAATATTTGCCTCTGAATTCGTTCGCGTTGATATCTGAGGCGAGATAAACCGAAGTCTCTGCGCCTTGCGCCGGCGTCTTCATTGTTTGACGAATAATGTTGAATATGATTTCTTCGTACCATTTCGGTTTAGAGTCCATATCGTATAAATATCTACCTAACTCTGTGTTCACAGCACCTGGATGGAGAGAGTTTACTGCGACATAATCAATGCCTTTTTCTTCTCTTAATTTCTTTTGTAACTCGTTCGCGAACAAAACGTTTGCGAGTTTACTTTGCCCGTACGATTTCCAGTTATTATAGCTTCCACTTTTCTTATAAAACAAGTCATCTTTGCTCAATTTTCCAAATCTATGCGCTTCAGAGCTTACGCATACGATGCGAGCGTCTTTATCATTACTAGCGATTAGTTTCGGTAATAACATGTTCGTAAGCTTAAAATGCCCTAAATGGTTCACGCCGAGTTGGTACTCAAACCCGTCCTTCGTTTCCATCTCCGGAGTAGCCATAACGCCCGCATTATTAATTATCACATCTATTGATTCATTCGTTGAATCTAAAATCTTCTTCGCACACGATTCGATCGATTGCAAATCCCCCAAATCCAAGGACTCGATTTCAATCAATAATCCATTTTTGTCTTCCTTGTCGTTTCCTAGTCGTTCTAACATCTGAACCTTCGCTGATTCCATTTTCTTCAAGTCTCTGCAACAGGCGATGATCTTATACTCTTTCTTCAACAACGCTATTGCTGTCTCGAAGCCGATGCCCGTGTTCGCACCAGTAATCAACGCGGTCTTCCTTTTTTTTCGCGTTTCACCTGATGTTCCTGATTCCACTAAAACGTCTGCAACAGATCCGGTCGACGACGCAGATGAACGAGATAGTTCTCTTCTGTTATTCGATCTCGCCCTGACGCTATCGTCGTTCATGTACACCAGCTTTGGCGATTGCACGACTGAAAACATTTATTGTTATTTGTAGTAGTAGTAGTAAAAGTAGTACGGTGCTTTATTATTATTTATTATGATATTATGATATTATTATTATTACGAGTACTCGTAGAGACGAAATTTCTTGAGCATCAGTAGAGTACAACAGAGTCGTTATTAAAAATGACTACTTTTGATACTGAGGACGATAGTGGTTTGTGGCAGTTGAAGGTCTCGATATCGAAATTACACGACTACTTATTGCGAGCGCGTAAACTCATATGCGAACTCTCCGTTCAGTTTCAAGGGTTCGATAGTTCTACTGTCTGCGTCGATAGAACGAGCGCGTTAAAACAAACCTGCGATGATTTGGAAAGTTTAAGGCGAACGTTGTTGAAGTGTAGGGAACTGTTATTATCAACGAACGAATACGAGAATAATTATGATATTAATAACGAGAAATCATCGCAATCATCATCGTTCGTGATGATGAAAAATGAAATAGAAACAGTGCGAAGAGAGTTAGAACAGTGCGAAGCTAGTTTACTCATGTTGCAGAGGGGAGAGCGAATACAGTTACTGCCAGAACCGCAGAAGAAGAGGTTTATAGAGAAGAAAAAGAGAGTAGAAGAAACGAACGATGATGATGACGATGATGATGATAATAATAATAACAAAAGTTTTTGGCAACACTCTCTGTTCGGGAAATCGGCAAAGACGTACTTGCAAAAGGCGAAGAAGAAGATCGATTCAGTAGCGTCGAAGACGAAGAAGACGATTAAGAACGCCCTGAACGAATATAACAACAAAGACGAACAACAGAAGAAAATAGAAGTAGAGGAAAGATATAGCGAAACGCAAAGAGAAAGAGAGAGGAGAGATGAGGAGGAAATTAGAAAATTGAGGCAATATGGATATAAAAGCGATAATAATATGAGCTATGATGGAGATGATGCTGATGACGACGACGATGAAGATGGCGAGGCGAGGCGAAGAAAGCAATTATTTTCCACGCGAGGAACAGGAACGACTACAACATCATCAACAACAAGAAATAATAATTATAATAATAATTCATCAAAATATGATATGATGATGAATTCTGCTCGTGAATCAACCGAAACCGCGAATCGTTCCGCAATCGCTTTACAGAAAACTCTCCAAATAGCCGAACAAGCCGAACGAGCCGGTATCGACGCGCTCGAAAATCTCAGAAAACAACGAGAAACTCTCAAAAGCTCTTCGAATTCGCTTAAATCGGCGAATGATACGATGGATCAAAATCAGAAATTGTTAAAGAAAATGGGTCATTGGTCTCGTCTTGGCTGTTAAAACTTTAGAGCGCGAGAGTATATTAATAAAAAAAGGAGGGCACCACTTACCTAGACACCTCATAATATTCACACGCACATACACACACACAAACAGAATGGACATCGTTCAAAAAATGCGTTTGCACTCTCAAGTCGACTCCTTATTAGTCGATGACACGAAAAGCGCGAACATCCATGCGATGATAGTGTTCGCCGAAAGCGATTGTTCTAAAGTGAGGAAGGAGTTAATCAGTTCAATATCCGAGCACGTCTCTAGAAGGATACGAAATGACTCTGAGAATATTAGGACGAAAGCGATTAAATTGGCACAAATATTAATACAGAAAGGACCTAAAGAGTTCAGATTAGAAGTCACGAAGTTCAGTAATGAAATCGTGAGGAGCATAGTGAACGACGAGGGAGTGAATTTTGGGAGAAGGAGTTTCGAATTAGGAAAAGAGTTGAACGAGATCATGTTCAGTAGTGGTTCCTCTTCTTCTTCTTCTTCTTCTTTTAGGCAGACGATGACGAACAAAATCGTTGGTATATCGGGCGCTAATAGTGATAATAGTAATGATAGTAATAATAATAGCAATGCAACGATAGCCAATAATAAAAAGCAGCAACGAGACGCGACGAGAGTTGGCGGTGTCTCTTCTTTGACTGGCATCGAACACGCTTCTGGTCTATTTAAATTCGCCGGCGAAGTAAGTAAGAACGTTGCGATGAAAGTCGGCAATACTGTAAACGAAATAACGAAAGAAAATCCGAGACATAGAGACCTGATTGATGAAGAATATACAAAATCTGAAATGAGTGGAGGTTCTTTGGCGGATTCGATGAACAAAACTAAGATGAATGCGATGACGACGACAAAAGGCCCATGGGGAAGAGAAGAATCAGCAGTGGAAACAAAACCAACGACGACGGCGACGACTTCATCGTCGTTTCAAAAAGATAGTGTAGTAGGAGCACCTTCTTCTTCTTCTTCTTCCAAAGATCCTTTGGCAGATTTATTAGGTATGATGGCTGCAGAAAGCGTTCCATCAGTAACAACAAACGTTTCTTCTTCTTCAAAAATTTCATCCGAAGTTTGGACTTTAAAAGGCACAGGTCCATCGAGAGAAACGAAAAATGAAGTGCACATATCACCATTACCTCATCAACTCACGCCACTGGAAGGTTCTGAGGAACAAAAGAGAGTCGATTCGTTATGCGGCGTTGCGGGAATTAAATTAGTTCCAGACGAACAAGAATTATTGAAACTGTTCGAACACATCGAAAGAAGAGGACTTGAACCGTCTCTTGTCGTTCAAGCTTTCATTGCGGTATGTATTTTGTTTATGCTTTGTTTACAGTATATGTTTTCGATCGTTTTGTATTTGTCTTATTAACAATCTTTTCATTTCTTTTTCTCGCGCAGAAAATAGCATTAGCATATAGCGTAGAAGAGGAACAATTGGGTTGGAAAGCTTCAAAAAAGGCGCTTTTGTGCGTTCAAAAAGCGCTCGAGCGAAGAGACTCGATTTTAGAAAAAGCTCTCAAAGCCGATGATGGAAATCTATTGTTCGTTCTTCGCCGAACTGTTGATGAGACGAATAATAATAACAACAACATTAAAGAAACGGTTAAGAAAACAGCCAGGGAAATTTTGAAAACCTATTTCGAGAACGATGATAGAAATAATAATACTAGCTCGTCGATCTTCGGCGGCGCAGCTGCTGCAACTGCAACTGCGACTGCGACGACCTCTAACATTACGAATATGTTAGATTCATTGAATTGGTCATAAAAGCGCGAGCGAGAATGATATATTCAGTAAAATAATAATTATAATAATACATGTTTGCTTATATGCGTATCTCAACTCAACTCTCTTCTAATAATAATAGTAACAATAATAATAGAATTAATCCGCTTGATAGCGTCCAACGATTCTATACTTTGACTTAAACTTCTTCTCCCAATCGTTCAAGGTCTGCTCTTGTTCATCCGTTAAATCTGCCAAAGACGGGTTCACGCAGTCCTCTAACTTTAAGGACATCAACGCGAGCGCTCTCGAGGCGTCTCGACCAGCGAAATTCGCGTAGGGACCATCTGGTCCATAGAAATCTCGCCCTTGCGTGACATCGTATACGATCTGTTTACAACACAAATATATCCTCTTCTCTTTGTTATTATGTTCGCAGTGATTCCCAGTGAATTTCGAGAGCTCTTCTTTAGTGACGATAAAGTCTGGCACTAACGAGACGGAGTCCAATTGATCTTCCAAGGAACTCCTTTGAGATTCCGATTTTGGCCCATCAATCGCTTTCGTTCTTGGTTTAGTATTAGTATTATTATTAGTATTATTACTATTATTATTATTATTATCAGTAGTGGTACCACTTATTACACTGTTACCATCGCCGCCTTGGCTTTGAGCGTTCCCCATGTGTGATTATCGACGCAGACGATTATGATTATGATTTTGATTGTTCAGAGTGCAGATATGAAGTTCAAAAAGCATGGAGTCAGGAAAGCATCAGAAATAATAATTCAATATTGTACGAAGAATATATAAAATTATCTAAATAGTACTACGATACGTGCGTGTTCTGTTTTTTCGCAATCACAACGTCGGTAAGGGTAAGAAGAATTAAAAGTAGTATTATTTATTACACTAAAAAGCTCGCGGTATGCAACTTTTCGGCCAAAGATAACTGAATCTTCGTCGCGTTCGTTAAATACGAGATCATCATACAATCTTTACCGTTATCTCCAAACACGCGTTCGAACTGGTCGTTTGTTAGTTCGGGAGTCGCCCTTAAGACCTCGGCGACTAACCTCCCTACTCTAGAATTACCGACAGCGGACACATCTTCGTTTTCAGTAGCGCGTTGTTTACACTCCTCTAACAACATTTCAATCTTCTCGACAGTTTTCTGTAAAGCTTCGGTTGCAGTTTCTTTCAAAGTCTTTTCGGTCTTTGTTTTGCTCAAAGCGTCAAAGCCGACTCGTTCGGCTTGCTCAAAATTCGTTACGCACGAGATTTCTTGGAAACAAGCTGAGGACATGCCGTAATCATCTTCGTCATCTTTATCGTTGTTGTTATTTTCGTTTGTACTTTCCTTATTATTTGTTTCTTCTTTCTTTGCGTTATCCTTAGTACTCGCGTTCGCGTGTTTCTCTTGTTCTTTTTTCCGCAACGCTGATGATACGCCAAAATCAAGACTTCTCCCTAACCACGCTCGCACTAACTTATCCGTATCTTTAAACTCAACATCGAAGGTTAAGTGTAATGGTGCCGATATGCTCATGCCCATCTCTTTCGCGTAAAACTCGTGTATCAAAGACGACGCCGACGAGATCCCGTCTCCACTCGAATACCAGCCAAGCACGATCTCTTTTTGGTTCACTCTTTGATGTAATTCGATCATCGCCCTGTGGAACTCGACGTCCAGTAATACTTGTCCATTCTGTTCGTTATGTGGTACGCAAAACGAGTTCGTCACCTCTAGACTGTTCTTTTTTTGATCGTAATACCCTAACAAGGTTCCGATCACTCTCGTCACGTTAGAGTTGCGGCGCACGTACGAATCGCAGACGTTGAAGATAACTATTGGATTAACGACTGCCTTTGAGACAGAGCCATTGATTGGGAGGAATTGATTGCGATGATGCACTGGTGCTGCGGTTATACTCGTAGTAGTTACTTGTTTCGTTTGCATGACTATCAATTATCAATTATTTGATTTATATTATTATTGCATGAACGAATGAAATGAATACTAATGAGTGAAAAGAAGAAATATTTTGGTCAGTAAAGAATTTGCACATTTGGTCACTTATTATTGTTGTTTGATGGAAATAAGGAAATAGAAGGCGCTTTTATACCATCAGTATATCGTAACAATAAGTAAATATTTAGTCGGCCCATCGATGAAAAAAGAAGGCAAGGTCTGTTAATATCTATTCGTACGTAGAAGCTTTCTTTTTCTTGCTGATGAGCACGCAGTCAATTTTACAGTACTGTATAAAAATTTCCCTTCTGCACATGCTGCTCGATGATAATACAACAATAATTAAGACAATAATAATATAATAAGAATAATACTCTGCTACTAATGAGAGAGGTTCAAGAGGTCAAAAATGGAGTCACGCAAAGAGCACGCGTCTTCGACTAAATTGATTTGTTTTTCGCAATCAGACACTCGCGTATTTAATTTGAGCGATACCTTCGAACGAATGCTCGTGAAGTTTGTATCAATCGCTAGTATGATCGCGTCCTTGAGCGCTTGTGGATCTTTGATGTGTGAACTTTGTAAGTTCAAGAGTTCATCCATGCTAGCGTCTTTCTCGCCTTCTTCGACGGCACGTTGTTTTTGTTCCACGGAGACAACGTTCATGGTATTGTTTCCAAAAAAAGTCATCTGTGCCGCGATGTTATTTTGAGTTGACAGCAAACTAGAGATCATCTCCAAGCTATTCATGTTATTACCTGGTTGAATTGATTGTTGTTGTTGAATTTGTTCTTGTTGATCGAGGTAACTTTGTAATTCCGTGAAATTTTTTTGTCGCTCTTGGAGTTGCTTTTGTTTTTGATTCTCAAAGAGTTCCTGCTGTTTTTTTTGCGATGACGATGATAAATTTTTTAGTTCTCTTCTTATCCCGACTTTCTCTTCCTCGAGTCTCGCCAAGTTTACAGACATTATCGGGTTCTTTTGAAATCTCGACATTTGATGATTGCTCTCGCGCATCTTTTGCATTATCGCTGTATATTGGTCGTGTATAAGATTGTATTCCGGTGTAATCTCTATTTCTGGCTGATTCACAATCTCCTCATTTTCTTTATTTCTCAACCCTTCCAACGCGGCTAAATACTTGTCTTTCTTCGTCTTTTTATTTTCCTGTTGATGTTGATTCTTTTGCACTGGCTGCGGCGGTGGGTTTTGATGTTGCGGTAGTTCTCTTTTACGTTTCATTATATTTGCCTCTCCTTGTACTTGTTCTTGTTCTTGTTCTTGTTCTTCTTCTTCCTCTCCATTAATAATAGTCTCTTTATTATTAGTACTACGTTGTCGTTGTTGTTGATGTCGTTGTTGTTCTTCTTCTTTCGACGCTGCTGATGCTTCTCTTCCTGAATCAGAACTTTGGTCACTTTGAGAGGTCCTTCGGCGAGGAGCAAGCTTTGTCGCTCTACGCGACATGATCGATCAAAATCAAACAAAGTACTTTACTGACCGTCTCTTGCAGTGCTCTCGATCTCTTTCCTTCTTTCTTTCTTTTTCGCGCTCTCGATTATCTATGTACGATTACTATTATATTTTTATTTTAATAATAATATAATAAATATTCAGTTCAATTCAAATCAATCGTGTTTTGATTATTACTGAATTAATTTTTTGTGCGCTCGTTTTCTGCTAAATAATTATAATAAACATTCAATGTTATTTATTAAAATTGTTATTAATTGATAACTGTTAGTGCGTGTGTGTGTGTGTGTGTTAAGCAATTAATTAATTCGTTATAGCTATCGATCGATCTTTTGATTAAATCAAAGATAAGTTCTCGTCGATATTTTTAATTCGTCGATAATTTCCAATAATCTTATTAAAAGTCGCTTAAAAGTTGCCGTGACCTTTGTTCAGTTGTACGTTTAGTACGGAGGTTTTTTTTCTCTCTCGCTCTATTTCTACTATTTTATAACTAGTATATATATGTTCTCAAATTAAAAATATGCACACGAAGTCAAATCGTAGTACTACTCTCTAGCTTATCACACAGAAGCGAACTCGAAATCATTTAATAACGATTAACCATATTATAGCCCAACAATTATTTCTCGGTTTTAACGCGTACGTACGTACGCGTACACAAAAAAGAATTTTACTTCTCATCATTCATTTTATCAAACGCCGCGTGCTCTCATCGATGTAATAATAATTATTATTACATCAAATTACAACACTGATTTTGCTTCCTAGCCTGCTTATAAAACATTTGTGAAGCTAACGATAAATCGGTCGACTTGTCCACTAAGGCGTCCAATTTCTCCCCTCTCGCCAAGACGCTATCGATCGTCTTATGCAAAACGATCTTCGTATCGTCGAGCTCGCGTTGGATCTTCAAAATCTTATCTGCCGCCATAGGGTCTTGATATTTCACTAGGGCTTCTTCTAATAACTCGTTCCCTCTCTGATCGTCCTCCTTAATCTGTTGCCAATCGATCTTTAACAAATCGCAGTAGTCGTCGCATAGTTTCTGTAAAACACAGAAAGCAGATCTCGATGGGTATTCCTTATCCATCACCGCTATCGCTGCTAGACCGTTCCTATTTATGACATGTACTAAATACTGATCTTGTTCTACTGATTGTCTCTGTCCAGGTTGTGTCCTGGCCACGATCGTTTTTGATATGAACATCAACATCTCGCGCACCGCGCTTCTTTGGAAGTATCCAAACTCTTCGACGTCTTCGGCTTTGCCTAAAACTACGGGGTCTTGGTTTTGGCCTTGCCATTTCCATACGGACAAAGCGGTTACTTTCATTGCGATTTTTTCACTGACGCGTGCGTTTATTTATTACTATTATTAGTATCACTCTATTATTCGATTACGATTACGAACGAGTAATGAAGTGGCTCAACTGATGGCTGATGTGTTTCTTAATGCTGATGAGCAGATGAGAGAGTTATTTTTTGAGCGATCTTTGACCTGCTGCATCAGCCAGTCAGCTGCTGAACCCCCAGCTGTAAGGAAAAACCCTGCTGTGCATATATTTAGGGTTTCAATGGAAACCTATATTTAGGGTTGCAAATCTTAATAGAAGAAGTCAAAGAAGAATTTATTGATGAGGGCGGTATCCATAGTCGATAGCATTCATCCATAGAATAAGAAGAAACCGATGAAGACGACGCAGATATCAACGGCTAGAACACTTAACAGTACTAAGACGAGTGCGAACGATAACGAGAAGAAGGGGAAGAAGAAGAGGAATATATTGTTATTACTATTAAACAATAATACGAATAAGAATACGGATACGAATACGAATAGAAATAATAATAGAAGAAATACGGACGTGATAAGAATATTTAACGCAATGCGCGGCAGTAAAAGTAGTGCAAGTACGCGAGCACTTCAACGAGAACGAGAGGCAATAAATAAGGAAATAATAAAATGGGAAAGAAAAGATAGGGCAGATTGCGAACGATTCGGATATCCAGAACTAATCGTGTTCGATCTCGATGCATGTTTTTGGACGAAAGAGATGTACCAATTACAAGTAGTATGTACTGAGCGCGATAGAATATTCTGTGAGAGAACGAATACGTGCATCGGTGTTCGATCGGGAGAACGAACTGTGATAGAGTTACACGAAGGAGCCAGAAAGGCTCTGGAGGAGTACTTGGATGGGAAATATCCTGGAGCTCGGCTGGCGACGGCGAGTTCGGCCGATACTCCCTTAGCGGTTTCAATCGGGAAATCGGCTTTGAGTTTGTTAGAAATCATACCAGGAGTATCGTGCGCCTCCGTGTTCGCTATTGGGTTCGAGCAAGAGTTCGCAGGGAATATGCAAATAGGAAGAACGAAACCGTTATCGTCGAATAAATCTGAAACGCATTTTCCGATTTTAAGAAAAGAAACGAACGTTCCCTATGATAAGATGTTGTTTTTCGATGATTGTAATTGGGAAGATCATTGCGCTGCAGTAGAGAGTAGGTGTGTTGAGAATGGTTTAGGACCTTGCGTGAAACGAACGCCTAAAGGGTTAGGTATTCAAGAATGGGAAAGCGCTTTAGCGAAATATAAAGCGAGACATGAACAATACAACAAATGAGCGAAAAAATGATGTGTATAATTATTAATGTATGGGCAATCGTCTAATTAGGTAGTACTATTTTATATTTTATTAGTCCGAATCGTCGTCATAGAAGTTCAGCTCTTCCTCAGTCATCGGCCCACGATCGGCGCCGCGATTGTTTCTACGCTTACCTCGCGTAGCTCTAGAACTTCCTCTACCGGCTGTACCTTGCGCTTTTTCCATTTGCGATAAGCCCGCTCCCCAAAACGCGTCGTCGCGCATTAGTTCTCCAGCAGGTATCGATGATATTCCCTTCAAAGCCTTTTCCCTATCGCCGAAAGATTTCAAGACCTTAACAGACATTGTGTTCAACTCTAACGAACTCATCGGCTGTAAAGCCTTGTACTGAACGTACGTATAATAGCCAAACATTGACAATACAAACATAGCGATGAGAGCGAAGTTGACAATAGGTGGAATTTTCTTGAAATTACGAACGGCGTGACCGGCTCCAAATTTAGCTGCGTCAATCGTGCCTTTCGCAAATCTTTTCGAGTGGTGCGCGCCGAACTGCGCGGCTTTATTCAAAGGGTGTTCGCGATCGTACATGACTTTGTACTTGAAGTTTGAAAGCGCTTCAACGGCAGAAGGTACATTTTTGCGACCATTACCATTACCAAAATTGTTGTTGTTGTTATTACTGCCATCTAAAGTAGTAGTCGATGACGCGGATGATGATGAAGAAAAATGACCCGCAAAAGCGCTTCCTTCGCTTCCAGGGCCTTGGCATTGCCACCATTCATCCACACAACTGCGCGTTTTTGGATCGGACGCTTTACAAGATTCGGGAAAAGAACCAAGAAGCCCTGCAAATTGGTCGTAATTCTCTCCTCCTTCCTCTAAGGCTGTCGCGCACGTAGAATCTGGCGCCTTACAATATTCGTCGCTCTCGTCTATCCAAACTTCTACAATCGCTTTATGAGCGTTGAACGCTTTCATGTGCGATGATTTGACATCATCTAACCATTTCGTAGCCTGCTTATACAGCGCCGCGTCGACTTCATTCGAGTCTCGAAGTCTTTTCAATACTGCATCAGGTTCGCTATTCAAATCGACTGCGACGTTTTCATTTTCATTCGCTCCGTAAGCCAAGTCAGATAAAGCGAAACCGCTCATAAAAGTGAGAGAAATCAACCCATCTAATCCACGATCTGCTGGAATTATTGCATCGAAGCGCTTTAGTATTTCCTTTGCCGATTTGCCTCCTCCAAACTTTGTAGCTTGTGGATTATTAACAAATCCAGCGCAAGCGGTCAGGACGGCGAGTTTTGCCTCATCTTTTGCATCCTTGTTTACATTGACCGTTTTCCCGCTCCTTTTATCTTCGCGCATTTGCTCAAACATGGCATCAAAGACGTCGCAATTTGCTAGCTCTGGGAACGGAGATTTGTTCATGATTGCATAAAACGTTGCATTTTCATCCTCTAAATCAGTCGATATGAAATATTCAACAGCGGCGTATAACCGCGTTAGACCATAGATTGCCGGATCCGCAACTTCTCCAATCCATCGTTCTAAATTCAAATGTTCATTGTAGACTAAAGATGGATCGGAAATGACCGATATGCCTGCATCAATTCCGGCATCTTTCAAAGCCAAACTTTGTTTCTCTAAAGAATCTGAGCTCGAACCGCACGCGCCAGCGCATTCGCAAGAACCAGCGCATATACACTTCCCTGGTCGCGCAAACGCTTTTCCGAGCCTTTTGGCAAATCTATACGCCGCGAAAGATAGGGAAGGGTTTGTAAGCGGAGACGCAGAAACAACGCCTAGAGATTTTGGTGGTCCACCAAAAACTTTCCCAGTTGAAGCGGGAGTAATAATACTTGCATCAGTAGTAGTAGTAGTAGTAGTAGTAGTAGTGGCAATAGTTGTTGTTGCTGCATTTGCCGTGCTTTCGATTTTTTTTTGGTCGACACTTTTTTTATCATCGTTATTCTCTGCAGCTTCAACGATAGCTTCGGTCATAGTAGTTTTGTCGCTTTTGTCAGCCTCTAAAATGGCTTCATACACGCCTTTTGACTTTTCCCAATCTTTTTCTTCTGTTTCTGTTTCGCTGCTTTCGATTGGCGCCTCGGCAGCGACATTACTTTCTTCTTCTTTTTCTAAAACTTTTCCGTCATCAACTTTATCAGAATCAGGTGCTATAGTAGTAGTGCTACCGAAATCCATGGAAAGTGCGTTCGCTTCTTGCAGAGCTTCTTCTTTTTTTATTTCTTCTTGTTGTTTCTCTACAACGATGGTGGTAGTTTCTTCGTTATCGGAATCTTCTTCTATCATTTCATCATCTTTTTTTTCTTCGTTGGTGCTTTTTGTTTCCATATCGCCCCTGTAGAGCGGATCGTCGATTTCATGTTTTCCTTCTCCTCCTCCAACTAAAATGTTTTCTTTTTTCGTTTCTTCTTCAATTTCCTCGTTGATTGTTATGATTGACGCCGTTTCTTCTTCCTTCTTCACCTTCGCTTTGTTCATTTCTTTTTCTTCTTCTTCTAGTTTTATAATCTTTTCCTTCTCTACTCTTTCTTCTTCTTCCTCGTCTTC
>Ga0115004_10003172_pt1 | contig 13446 bp, 9 predicted proteins | sample ArcticOcean_MG_C_10_FD_88737 | JGI IMG/M metagenome (GOLD analysis project Ga0115004, IMG submission 88737) | Marine microbial communities from western Arctic Ocean - ArcticOcean_MG_CB11_90 | ecosystem: Environmental > Aquatic > Marine > Oceanic | place: Arctic Ocean: Canada Basin | collected...
AAATGGGAACGACATCGTACTGTCACGCGTAGAGATATACTACTTCTTAGAGAGTGGTTGGTGGAGATTCAAATGGGGGTTACTCTTCACAACGTGGGTCATCGCGCCTATCGCCATTTCAGTTGGCAGCGTTTTTTTCTTTGACTTTTAAAATTAAGAAGCAGACGCGGGTAGCATGTTTGTTAGTAATTTAGGGATTTCTAACATTGTTTTAAGTTCACTCTCACTAGAAAGTTCATCGTACCACACGTGGTTGCCGTTGTGCTTATTGTCCATAAATACATCTCCGAGCGATGTGAATTTTTTTTGGTTCTCATGATAAAACTCCTCTAAATCTTTCCACTTAAGCCCCCAAGTCCGACAAAGCGTCGACAGAGATATGCAATACTTCCTGGCCCTGCTCAACATTTCAGACCTTCTTTTCCGGGCGATGGGTGTTGTGGATTCAGACTCCCAACAAATGATGTTGTCATTCTCTATATTGTGCATCATGTCATCGCTGTTCTCAAAGATTTGAACGTAAACGGGCACAACTCTCGTGTCTATTTTGCCGTCATCAATAGGAAAATAACCCATAGTTTCTGGTAGCTCTCCTCACGAGTATAAATTGCTGAATAATATATATCATTCACAACAGCGAGCATGGTATCTTTAATTATCGACGGAAGGGAGCCCCCGGCTGTGTTTGATGCGTTTGCAGGATGTCCGCACGAACGGCTAAACCTGGAAGTGGGTGATTTCCAGATCTCCTCGCGCGAAGGTATTCCGGTAGTCATCGCGGAAAGAAAAACTTTGCCCGATTTCATTTCTTCTCTGACGGGCTCTCGCCTCGCCGATCAGACGGCGCGACTGATCGACAAGTGTCGGGATACGGGCGCGAGGCCTTTGTTGATTCTCGAGACTGGGTCTGTTTTTGACTGGAACGGCAAGAACGGCGGTCTAAGCAACAAATTCATAGATTGTTGCATTCAAAAATATTGCCTCGAAGGGGTTTCCGTTATGAGGACTAAAAACATCGAACACACAAAAGACGTAATGACCTGGATATTCAAGAGGTGCGAGCAAGATAAAATCCCAACGTTTGAACCAAGCCTCAAGTTCAAGGGCGAGGGAGGAGAAAAAAAGTACAGACGAAAGGACTACGCCAAGCCGTGGGAAGCCATGCTCACCGCTATTCCGGGCATCTCAAAAAAAAAAGCAATAAGCATCTGCGAAAAGTTTCCAAACGCGCGGCAGCTGCTTAAACTGCTAGATAATGGTGAAAAGATCAATATTAAAGGTATTGGGAAAAAAAACGAGGAGTCTATTAAAGAGGTGTTCTCTGGTAACTGAAAAAGGCTGATGTTGCGCGCGGCTATGCAAATAAAAGAGAGTGGCTTTCTGTCCTCATCTATGGGTGGAAAAAATGTATCAATGTCATCTTGTGACATCTCGGTTGGAGAAACGTCGTCTAGTTCTGAAAGTTGTGAAGAAGAAACACCGAACCTAGCTGATTGCATTCGCGCGACGTGCGAGTACTACGCGGGCGGGGAGAAAACCTTAAATCATTACAAGGAAGGTCCTGAGACGTTGCGGAAGACTTTTATTGCCGGCACCTTCGCGAAAATAAAAAAACACCAGTGGACCGAAGAAAGTGTGCGGCTACTCGAAGCTGTTCATTGGAGTGAACATTTAACCTTCAAAGACATCAAGGGCAAAAAAAATAACAGCGTACCACTTTCATACGCTATTCTAGGCAAACCGCAGCTCGAGGAAGCGAATCAATGTTGCACGGTGATCCTGACAAGAAACACCGCGTATGAATGGTGGAACGAGTATTCTCTCTGGAAAAAATTTAATTCTGATGCCAGGACAGAGTTTTTCCTACAGGACCCTGGGACGCACGAGCAATATCGGGAAAGGTTTCTGGCTTCAGGAAAAGACCAGGAAGGTAATTCGTGTCTGACGAAAGTGCTGAGAGAAGAGAAAGGCGCGATAGTCGAAAAGTACGTTTACGTGGAAGAATCTTTTTTCGTGCAGAAAAAACTTCAAGCCCGCCTCGTCGCTGCGCTATTTGAAGTGTTCAACTTTATCCCAAGAATAGTTTCACGAAGTAAGGACTGGATTAACTCTACCCCGCAAGAAAGAGACATATTTATAAAGCAGGAAACAAAATATTTTACGGACATAGTAGAGATGAGTGAACTCATGCACCTCGCGCACAAGTCAGAAATTCCCACGCAGGATAGCAACGGCGCCGCTAAGAAATGCAGACAGTCCGCTTTCACTTGTTTCTGCCAAGAAAAGAAGGCCGGTGAAAATATTTCGGCGGAGGACAAAAAAACCCTGGGCGCGGAGTGGAGGAAGTTAACTGACTCTGAGAAGCAGAAGTACGGTCGCAAGAAGAACGCGCCGGAGAAAAATGAAGACGACCAACAACACGAGAAGAAGAGGAAGCTCGAGTCTGTATCCGACACCGAACCGCCCCCCGCCGCCGACAAGCAAGACACGCCGACGACGAGCGACGGCAAAGGGGTTCTTGTCGGAAGATCCCTCGAAAGCGTTGTTGAAGAACTGCATACGTTTTTCAACTCAAATTTATTCAAAGACGCCAATAAGAAGTTCATGTGGAACCTTTTCCATACAAACATGAAAGCCGCGCAGAAGAAAGGAAAGACCACAAATTTCAACGAGACTTGTTTTAAAAACGCGTTTGACTCTATGCAAACGAATGAAAGTCCCGCCAAAATTCTCAAGCTCATCAGCGCGGAGGAGAAGGGCATCAAGGCGTCCGTTCAGACTTTCAACATTTTGTTTTCGCGACCGGTTGTCCAAAGGGATGAGATCGATGAGTTTATTATTTAATATTATCTAATCCCATTATCTCATTCGTTGGTAACCATCACGCGCGTCACTCTGCACTTCTCGTCCTCGTAGTTTGAAAAAGAACCGTTAATGGTCGGAACGTTCCCGAAAGGCGCGTTCTTCTCAAACAAACTTTTTTTTATGAATTTTGTGCAAGATGAACGAACCCCCTCCTTATAGTTTTTTTTCAAAACTTGCCGAATGTGTACGCAATCTTTGCATAGTCCAGAGGGCTTGCGGCAAGACGCGTTGCATACGGCGACGCTCCACTCCGTCCGAAGTTTTTCCATGCACTCTACGAGGGCCAGTCTCTTTTCATGATCCGAGAATTCGCCCGACGCGTCTTCCATGAGCGATTTGATCTGTAACCTCACGTTCATATTTTCCACAGGTTCTGACCAGTTAAACAAGGCCCTGCCGGCTGTGAATTTCTTTTGCCTTTTCTTTGTCTGGTCGAACTTGACAAAACTTTGTCGGATTTTTATGAAGTCGTTGAAGACGACGACGGGGACAACATCCGAGAAACCTTTTTGCAATAACAGAGGAGCGACCGGGGGGATCATATGATGTTGCGGAATCCGGTTCAAAGATTTCGGCGGGAACATCACGTCCATATCGGGCCAGACGTCTTGATTCTTTTTTATGTCTGAGCCCATCGCCTCCAAAAACTCCCGCCACGCTGACACGCGTGCTACGAAGGCGGGCGTCTGTATTTCATCGCGAGTGTTTTGTCCCCAAAAACAAAAACAAGCCGACTTTAGATTCAACTTGCAGTCAAAGCATCTGCCAGGAAATAGACATTCTTTTAAAACTACACGAATCGTGATGTTGTTAAACTCAAAAACCGCTGCAAATTCATGTCTCCATTTGTCAGCCGTGGCCATCGGTAAAATATTGTTATTCACCAAAGCGAGGTAATCGGTAGAGTGGGGGTAGGAGAAATAATCTTTTTCCTTTTCCTCCTCAATTCCTGCGTCACTATCCAGACCCAGCGACGCCATCTCGTCGGACATGATTTTTTGTTTTACGACGGGCGTTGAGAAGTGAGAAGAAAAACCCACGAAAATGTTGATTTCATAATTCCCAGGTTTTTCGCGCTGGTTTTTCGCGCTGGTTTTTTTCGCGCTGGTTTTTTTGCGCTGGTTTTCTCGCGCTGGTTTTTTCGCGCTGGTTTTTTTGCGCTGGTTTTCTCGCGCTGGTTTTTTCGCGCTGGTTTTTTTGCGTTGGTTTTTTTTGCGCTAGTTTTTTCTCGTTGGTTTTTCGTTTCATTTTTTAACACCAAAATGAAAAAAATTGCAATATGGGTGCATATTTAACGACTATTAAAACAAGCCCCTTGAAGTGTAGCTTTGGAATTGTTTAATTGTTTGAACTTGTCTCCGCACTTTTTCTTTTCCTCGTCTGGGCACTTATCTGGGTGGGTTTTCATGGCGAGTGTCCTGAACGCTCTGTTCAAGTTTTCCATCGTGGGCGACTTCGTGGCGAGGTTCAAGTCGGCCAGGTGGTTTTTGAGGTTGTTGGATTCCACTTCATCACGCACATTGCATTTTTCGTCCCACTTACCTTTCATATACGACTTCGTTTGCTCTTCTTCTTCCCTTTGTCGCTCTTCTTCTTGCCTTTGTTGCTCTCGCCATTGTTGCTCTTGCCTTTGTTGCTCTTCTTGCCATTGTCGCTCTTGCCTTTGTCGCTCTTCTTGCTCTTCTTCTTGCTCGGCGGCTGCGGCTTTGCCTTTTCGCCTAAGTTCCTTGAGTCTGTTCTCTAGACGGCGGGCCACGCGCGTCGCCGTGCCCTTTTTGTTTTTATCCTCCTGAAGTTCCATGTGTGATGACATGATCACACGCGTACGAGTATTATGTTTTTTTGATCAATGACAAATCGTCGGGTTGTTGTTTATACATCTCTTGATTGATTGAATAAATAGTGATTCTCGTATTTTCGTATTTTCGTATTTTCGTTTTTGATCCATGAACCATAAAACCCCCAAAAACCTCTCAGAACCTTCAAAGTTTTCATTCCTTCCAAACCATATTGAGTATTTTCTATCTGTCATACTTTTGAGAGAAGCATGGCGGCTTCTGACGTTCAAAAAATGTTTGACACCATGACTAGTACTTTTTTTAAGTCCCGTGACGCTTCAAGGGTTCATGGGAAACTGAGAGTGGCGACTATGTGTTCGGGGACTGAATCCCCCTTGCTGTCTTTGCGGAAGATTTCCGACTCTCTTATCAGACTCTACGGGATCACCCTTGATGTCGATCATGTTTTCAGCTGTGAGATTGAGCCTTTCAAACAAGCTTACATCGAGAGAAATTTTGCTCCGAAGTTGCTTTTCAGGGATATTAGGGAGCTCGGGTCTGAAAAGGCCGCGACGGCCTACGGAGCGATGCGTCTCGTTCCCGGGGACGTTGATATGCTTGTCGCGGGAACTTCTTGCGTCGACTATTCAAACTTGAACAACGACAAAAAGAGCATTGACGATAAAGGTGAATCTGGACAAACTTTCCGCGGCATGATGGCTTGGGTGAAAAAGAACAAACCTCCCATCGTGCTGCTTGAAAACGTGTGCCAGGCGCCTTGGGAAATCGTGGCGAAAAAGTTCGAAGAGATCGGCTACGCCTCGCACTTTATTCGTCTCGACACGAAAAAATACCACATTCCTCATACCCGAACTCGGGTTTATCTGCTCGCCATCTTATCCAAAGACCCCGACGTCGTGCGGAAATGGAAGCAGTGTGTCAAGTCTTTGGAATCCCCCGCGGCGGGAGCTCTTGAATCTTTCCTCTTCAACTCGGATGACCCGAGGTTGGAGAGTAAGAGAGACTTTGACTCGGCAATAAAAAAAAGAGGCAGGATTTCCGCGGACTGGAGCAGGTGCGAGAGCCGTCATAAAAAGTTCAGACTCGATGAAAAATTAGGAGAGAGTGTCCCCCTCACATCCTGGCCGACTGGATGCCGCCTACCTGAGCACGCGTGGAACGACTGGGGAAAGGCGCAACCCGAGCGAGTGCTCGATCTGATTGATATTTACTTTCTACGGTGCGCTGCAAAAAATGTTGACGCGACGTACAAATCAATGGCATGGAACCTGTCACAGAACGTGGACCGCTCCGGCGGCGAGGCAATCCTCGGCGTGACTCCTTGCTTAACCCCGAGCATGATTCCTTTCGCCACTATTCGTGGAGGTCCTATAATTGGACTTGAGTCTCTATCGCTTCAGGGCATCCCTGTTGATGACCTCGTCATGACGAGAGAGACAGAAACACAGATGAAAGACCTTTCTGGAAACGCGATGACGACGACTGTCGTGGGCGCGTGCATGCTTTCCGCTCTCTGGTTGCACGGTAACTTAAAACCTCCAGACAAAAAAGAAAAAAAGAAAAAAAAGATTGCGATCGGGCTGCAGAACCTGAGGGACGTACGTCTCGAACTTCGCCGTACTTCTCCCGGGGAAATTCTTCCTATCGCGCACGAAACCAGGAGGTTGTGCGGGTGTGAGAACAGAGACCGTTGCGCGGGTGACGTATCCTTTTGCGTCGCGTGTAAAGCCACGAGCTGTGCGGTGTGCGCGGGCAATCCTAAACATGAGGCGAGAACAGGGTTGCCTGCTCGGAAGAACAGCTCCGCTCTGTTCAGGGAAGAATTGCTGAGATCTCTTCCTATGAAGCTTGCTTTCACGCAAAATAATATCTTCACAGATTGTTCCGATTTTGTATTTGAAAAGCTTTTACGGGGAACCCAGTGGCGCGTGATTTACAAGAGCGACCGAAGCTTGCTCGAGCTCCGTTTTGTGAACGAGGATTCTGCAGTGTGGCTATTTTTCACCGAGGGGGAAACTTCTCCCTCGGCTCGTCTTCAAGTAAGCTCAAAGCACGAGTGCCTTTGGAGCGGCGCGTGGGAGACGAGAGTGTCGTCACCTCCCGCGCGTTTAACGATCAAGGGTACCGGCGATTTGGTAGCTTCTTGGAAATCAGTGATTGGTTTGACGAGCGAAGAAAACAGATGGTCCTCGTACGAGATCTCTGGGCATGACGCAGTATCGGGCACGTACGACTGGCTTCCTCGCTGCGGCGCGGCGCAAATGTCTCTGCACAAAAAGAGAGGGGACGATGTTTATTTATTCCTCGATCCGGACGTTTACGGCAAATCAACAGAAGACAGTTTTGTGTTCTCTCGTTATCATCACCGCCTGGTCGCTGATGAACTCAGGCAGAACATCGCCCGTCTGGACAGTTCTTTTAGACCCTTCTCCTCAGACCTTCCTCTGGTTTTGGCCTTCTCCTGCGAGGTTTTGGATGAATACGCCGAGTCTCCACTTTTGGAACTCGTGCCAAAAGAGTCTCTTCGCTCTTTATCCCTTACTGACAACATCGCTCTGGTATCTGAACTTGGGAGCTCATGTGAGAACGGCGTGGCCATCATGAAAATAGTGGCCCCGTTGTCAGACGCTGAGAAAACACGCTGGGTGCACGACGCGTCTGACAAGGAGAAGATGCACAGATTCGCTTGGCTGAACAGTCAGATTAAGTTCCCAGAAGAGTATGAACGCTTTATTGACATACGGGTTCCGAGTGTGGTTTGCAACAACTGCTTTCCAGCCCTTCCCCCCCTGCGATGGGTCCGGAAAGCCGGACAAAAAAAAACAAAGTGTCAGGAAGATCCAGAAGCGGCGAGCGCGTATGAGAAATCCATGAAGTGTCGGCCCGAGGTGTTTGACCTGTTTTGGTCGGTTTCTGATGAGTACAACCTCGGTGAGCTGGTGGTTTCTGTGAACCCAGCAGCATTGGTTCATAGAGCTCTGGGTCTAAAAGAAGGTACTCTGAGGCAGAACGGGTTTATGCCCCTTGACGCTGCCGTGACGCAATGGAGGATTGTACAAACTTCTGGTAATGACTTCGCTTTTGACAGATTCGCGCTGATGTCCAACAAAGAAGATGATTTCTACTACGGCGCTCTGCCCGGTTGGAATTCTCAATTTCCACTACGCCCCGAACAAAACCGCTCACTTTCTTGGATGGTGAAGCAAGAGACCAGCGGGAACTACTTTGAAGAGGAAGAAGTGAGTGAGAAGCTTTTTCCGCTTCTGAATATTCGTGCAGAGGGTCGTGCCTGCAGAAAGAGGTTAGTCAGGGGAGGCATCGTTGCTGATCAGGTTGGATTTGGCAAAACAGCTATTGCCGTGGCCGTGATATCAGCTTTACAAGGGGTGCCGACGTCGACGTCTGATTGCACTGTTTGCACGAAGGCTACGCTCATCTTAGTTCCGAGCCAGTTGATGAAACAATGGCCTAATGAGATTGAAAAGTTCTGCCCTTCGCTCGAGAAGGTGGTGATCAAGACCATGGCCGATCTCAACGCACTGACCGTGGAACAGGTCAAGCGATCAGACGTGGTGCTCGTGAACACGTCTATTTTCCGTTCCGCGGCGTACTTTTCAAGACTGGCGCAGCTTGCCGGGGTCCCAGAATTACCTCAGGATTCTTCTCGTCAGTTCACCGCGGCTTACGATGAAGCGGTGGAGAAACTTCAAGAGAGGATGCCCCGAATCCGGGCGGGAGACTTGAGCGCTGAACCGCGAGAGAGCACAAAATGCGTCACCGTGGTATCGAACAGAATTAAGGGGGCTAAGCTGATAAAAACTACCATCGCGGCGGGGGGGGAAGGAATGAATTTTGTGGAGACTCTCGACGCAGAGAAAGTACCAGACAAAAAACCTCCCTTTGTTTTCTTCAAGGAAGGTTCAGAAGTCCTGGATAAAATGTGCTCGCCTCTTTTTGAGATGTTTCATTGGAAAAGGGTTATTGTCGATGAGTTCACGTACCTTCAAGATTTTGACAGGCGCGTCGCGACGGCGATGGTGGCGGACGCAAAGTGGTGCTTGTCCGGAACACCTCCTATTGCTGACTTTACAGAGATTAAGTTAACGGCCGATCTGATCGGCATTAACCTCGGCGTTGACGAAACGGCCACCAACCTGTCCAGAAAGGAAGTTACGAAAGTGGAATCTTTTCATTTTTATAGGGAAACTTGCTCTGAAAACTGGAGGGCCCGGAGAAACGTACTGGCTCAAAAATTTCTTGACGCGTTCGCGCGCCAGAACATCGCGGAGATCGATGAAATTCAAGTTGAAGAAAAAGAAATGAAGGTTCGTTTGAACTCGGAAGAAATGACTCTCTATCTTGAACTCGAACAACACATCAAAATATTGGACATCAAGGCCAGTGTCAGAAGGGGAGCGGGGGACAGAGTTTCTCGCTTGGCCAAAGCCCTCGACGGGTGCAGCACGCCCCAAGAGGCTTTGGTTAAGAGATGCTCTCTGTATGAAGATGATGTTCAAAACACGCTCAGTCTGAGAGAAGAACAATATCTCGCGTGCGAAGAAGACTTAAGAGTGCAGCTGAGAAACACTGACGCCCTGGTTGAAAACATTCGCACGCACTGCGGCGGGTGGCCGGAGAAATATGAAAACTTTTTTGAAAACTGGAAGGCGCGCACAATCTCCAGTGGCACGGGAGATCCGGACGTTACTCTCGCGCTTCATGCATTACTCAAAAACTCTCAGTCATCTCACCTGACAGAGGGGGGGGGGCTACCTTCCGTTGGAGCCGTCATAAATATCGCCGGCATGGACGCGGTCGTGAAAGCTTACTTGGGAACTTGGAAGCAAAGAACTCTCTTGGGCTTCGAGGACGGCACGCAGGATGAAATAGAACTCAAGACGGTTTCGTGGACATTCGTGGAAAAAGGGAATACGTCTGATATGGAAGCGCAGATGGGAAATAAAACGTGGGAGACAAGAGAACTCACGCACGGCGGGGAGAGGTTGTTGAAAGAGTTGGTATGCAGAAGAAGATCACTTCGGTTTTTTAAAAACCTAACTCTTCCTGCCGACGATCTGGAAGGCGGGTATATATTTTCTGCGTGCGGCCATTGCGGCTCTCGTGAAAAAATGCTCGAGGGGGGCGAAGCTCGTGTTTGCTTTGAGAAAGCGTGCCGGGCCCCCACGACAAACGTGTCCGTGATACAAAGAATTAAGAGTGCGGTAAGTTCACCAACGCGACACGGAAGCAAAATCAGGGACGTGGTCGACGTTGTGAAAAATATACCGGCAGATGACAAAATTATCCTTTTCGCACAATTCGCAGACTTGGCCGCCAAACTCGAAGAAGCTCTGGTGGATGCCGGCGTGGCTACCCTCCGGCTATCGGGAGGCGTACATCATCAGACCAAAACGCTAGACGCGTTTCAGAATAATTCTGAAACGCGCGCGCTTGTCATGCTCTGCCGCTCAGAATCCGCCGCCGGCGCGAACCTCACCCGAGCTAACCATGCTATCTTTGTTCATCCTCTTATCACGGATTCTGTGGAAGAGTACGAAGCGAGTGAGACGCAGGCTATCGGTCGAATGAGGAGGTACGGTCAGAGCAAAAAAGTGTTCGTGTGGCGATTCGTAGTAGAAAACACTCTCGAAGAGAATCTTCTGAGAGACAAGGGACTCAACTAACAAACGTTTGCCATTTAATAACAATCTTTCGGTTTTGCCGCATCCCTAAAGTCAAAAGCGTATATATAAACGTACGGTTATTGAATCTGTAAACAAATAATATGTCGTATGACGCCGACCCCTCGACGATTGATTTTAATAATCTTTCTGTCGCACCTCGCGGCGGCAAAAGTGCCAATAAAAAACCACTTGCACCGCAAGGAGTAGCAAAAAAAAGGGAATACAAGCCTGTTAAAGTACACCGTCTAAGAGACATTTTTGGAACCAAAAGTACATGGAAACTTCTGAAAGAGTCCGGTCCTCTACACCTTCATGCTCCGGTGTACGTACCACCGACTCAGCCTGGGACGGTGCTAAAAGAGTATCACATAAATTATAAGAAAGAAACAATAGCCGAGGCAGAACGACAGAGACGCGCTGAAGCCTTCATGCCTAAAGTATTAGGCGTATATTACGATGCTTCGTCGGTGTACATTCACATGCAAAAACTCAAACAGACTGTGATGTCAAAAATAGAGGAAGGAGGTCTGGATTTTGTGTGTAAAAACGTTGAAAAGTTCAACAAATTGTGGGAAGACACCACCCTCTACGATCGAGGGTCCATGTGCAGAGTAGATAACATGATGCTCACCGAGGAAGACGAGGTGAAGTTTATCGACGCTGAAAAAGCCGAGGAAATAGGAACATGGAAACAGGTACATTATGAGGACATGTTCGATTGTTTCATGGATTCGGCGCTAGGAGCGTATCTTAAATTCCGCGCCTTAGAAATCTTCGCCTTAAAAAAAGAAGTTAATCTCGAAGAAATGGGACGTCTCTACGCAGAAACAGGTGCAAGATTTGAAGGTATGCCGAGAGAATGGCAATTCACGATAGAATTTTGCAATGCAATGACGGAGTGGTTTGAAAAATATGAAGGTATTTACCAGGAGTTGAAGACAAATCTTATTGAAGAAAAACAGAAGTTGAGAAAAGCGTTCGGTCGAGGAGAGGATAACAGATACTACGGCGTGCAGTCCGTTACTTTAAAAACACCTCACACGGAAAAAAAGGAATTCCTTCATGGAAAAACCTTTCAAACAATCAATTTTCTTGGTTTGCCTTGGTCCTATGATAAGTCAATGTGGTTGAGCGAGCGAGCAAGGAAAGAGAATCTTCAGAGAGACAAGGGACTCAACTAAGTATATATGTAGAGCTGTTAAGGGGTCTCTAAAAAATAATTCATCTCACCCCATCCTCTCTTCGCCCGGCTCGCGTCGGATTTTGGGCCGTTCAATATGTCCTCCACCGTCGATGTACCCATTGACGTTGAAGCCCTAAAACTTCCGCAACTTAACGAGGAGGGAGTGAAAAATGCCGTTAAGACGACTTTGAGCATCATCAAAAAGTTATGGGGAATTACGGGAATTGTCCGGTTTGTTTCAAAACTTCCTTCTCAATCTCTGGAGGACAAAAATGCTATCATACACGTCGCGCGCGATCAAGATTTATGGGCGAAAGTGTGTAGCGAGCTGAGCAAAACGTGGAACGGTAGTCACACGCAACTGTGCATGTTACCGCAGATCATTCGACAACAAATATTGGATAAAATCGCCATTCGTGGAGTTCATTACAATGAATCGAAAAAAGGGGAGATTACTCCCATATATGCTTAGACTTATTTTTGTTTTTGATAAAATTTGACTTTTTATCACAATCATAGTAAAAAAAAGTGTTCGTGTGGCGATTCGTAGTAGAAAACACTCTCGAAGAGAATCTTCTGAGAGACAAGGGACTCAACTAACAAACTTCCCCAAGGATTTGTAATCCAACCTTTTCCCCCATCACCACCGTTAGTGCGAGAAGCCGCTGCGCGAAATGTTCGAACCAATGTGCGAATCGCTACAAACGTCGTTATACAAGCCGTTATATTTTATATTACTCGTCTACGTTTGTATTCAGAAGTCTCACGTTTGTATTCAGAAGTCTCACCACCTGCGCGTGACCGATAGAGTCAGCCATTCTTATCACAAGGTTTGCCAAAGCTTTATCCATTGTCGCGTAATCGACTCTTCCGTCCTCGATCAGAAGTTTTACCACCTCCGTGTGACCGTTCTTGGCAGCATTTCGTATTGCGGCGTTATCCACTGCCGTGGGATTGACCTGCTCGCCGTTCGGGCCTCTCCACGCGAGGAGAAGCTTCACCACCTCCGTGTGACCGTTCTCGGCAGCATATCGTATCACAACGTCAGTTATTATCGTGGGATTGACATACTTGTCGTCCGGGCCTCTCCACGCGAGGAGAAGTTTTACCACCTCCGCGTGACCATTCGCTCCAGCTCTGTGTATCGCCCAGTCATTCATTATCCAGGGTGCCACCTGCTCGCCGTTCGGGCCTCTCCACGCGAGGAGAAGCTTCACCACCTCCGCGTGACCGTTCTCGGCAGCCTTTCGTATTGCGTCGGTGGCATCGACTCGAACGTCCGCCAACAGAAGTTCCACCACCTCCGCGTGACCGTTAGAGGCAGCCTTTCGTATTGCGTCGTTCTCCCTTGTCGTGGGATTGACCTGCTCGCCGTTCGGGCCTCTCCACGCGAGGAGAAGCTTTACCACCTCCGTGTGACCGTTAGAGGCAGCCTCTCGTATTGCGACGTTATCAGTTTTGAAGCGAAGATGGAAAACATCCTTGTGACCGTCAGCAGTCCTTGTCGTGGGATCGACTCGAACGTCCGCCAACAGAAGTTCCACCACATCTACCTGACCACTCTCACACGCGTCCATGAAGGCGTTGGTCAGACCTCTCGCATCGGTAAGCCGGTTGGAAATCAAGCTCTTAAGCTCTATCATCCTTAAGTTCCCTGCGCTCTTCGAGTCTAGCTTCGCCCCCGCACACTCCCTCAGAAGATTTTTATGATATTGGTATTCGTCCAAATCACCGTATTTTATTTCCTTCTCTTCTCCAAACGCGCACTTTGCTCGGTGCAACTTTTGGAAATCTTCGTCTTTGCATTTCGTGTATCCCTTCCTCAACAATGTGGATCTGCAATACGCCTTCCTGTCGTCGCAGCCCAAGAGATGGACGTGATCGAGTCCGTTAATCTCATCGAGGGGGGAAGGAT
>Ga0115004_10003173_pt1 | contig 13445 bp, 10 predicted proteins | sample ArcticOcean_MG_C_10_FD_88737 | JGI IMG/M metagenome (GOLD analysis project Ga0115004, IMG submission 88737) | Marine microbial communities from western Arctic Ocean - ArcticOcean_MG_CB11_90 | ecosystem: Environmental > Aquatic > Marine > Oceanic | place: Arctic Ocean: Canada Basin | collected...
AGCTTTACTAGCTGAAAAACAACAAGGTTCTAAAAAGAGATTCGTAACCTTAATAGTTGATACTGATTTTGCAGACGCTCCTTATATGTCAACAATTTGGCATAACGATCAAGTTGTTGGGGAAACTACATCTGGAGATTGGGGCTACCGAATAAATGCTTCTATTGCATTTGGCATGGTGCAATCAGACCTTGCTGCACCAGGTTGCGAGCTTCAAGTTGAAATATTTGGAAAACGATGTAAAGCAATTGTTCAAAATGATGAATCCTTATGGGATCCAAAAAATGTAAGAATACAGGCATGAGTATAACTTTTCTTGATGGTGGGATGGGCCAAGAATTAGTTGCTCGTGCAGGCAGTTCTACTTCATTATGGTCTGTTCAGGCGTTGCTGGACAATCCTGAAATGGTACGTTCTGTACATGACGAATATTTTTTATCTGGAGCTGATGTTGCAACAACAAACACATATTCTATTTTGCCAGATAGGCTTGAAAAGCATGGTTTAACTGATAAATTAGAAGAACTGCAAAATTTGGCTTGTCAATTAGCTGTTGATGCACGTGATTTTAATGGAAAAGGTATTGTTGCTGGATCATTAGGGCCACAAGGATTTTCGTACAGGCCAGACTTAGCACCTCCTGCAAATGTAGCAGCTGAGATATATTCTAAATTATGCAAAATCCAATCTAATTATGTCGATGTATTTATTGCAGAGACCATGTCTTCCATTGACCAAGCAAGAGGTGCATTAATGGGTGCCTCAGGTTTTAACAAACCAATTTGGTTAGCTTTATCTGTAAATGATAAAGACGGTACAAAACTACGTTCGGGTGAAAATATTAGTGATATTTTGCCCTTATTAAATGAATACAAACCTGCCGCTGTTTTGATAAATTGTTCTGCTCCAGAAGCTGTATCTACTGCTTTGCCTTTATTAAGAGAGGCTAAAATTCCAATTGGAGGTTATGCAAATGGATTTGTTGAAATTGCAAAAGATTTCAACAAAATTGGTGCAACAGTCGATATGTTAAAATCTAGATCTGATTTAAACCCTGAGGAGTATGCAAATTTTGCAAAAGATTGGATTAATTCAGGGGCTACATTAATTGGTGGATGCTGTGAAGTGGGCCCAGCACATATTGCTGAACTCAAGCGAAAATTTGGTTAAAAAAGATTATATTCTTAAATTAAAACCTTATGGGATAAGGCAATGAGTAACGATGTAAAACAAAAAGATATGAAAGTAGATATTATCTTATCTGATGGTTTTGTTATGACTGAACTATCAGGGGTAGTAGATGTTCTTCGATTAGCAAACAGAGTTGTTGATAAAAAATTATTCACTTTTCGATATGTAAGTCCTGAACCAGGGATTGTTAAATCTAGTGCGGAAACTTGGTTAAATGCTTCAGCATTATCGAATAATCCAGATGCAGATATTGCAGTATTTTTAGGAAATTCAGATTTAAATTTTACATCACGTGAAATAGAAAAAGCAGTGCATAAATATAGATATACAAATGCAAAAGTTGTTCTACTAGCAGAAGCAGCAGCAATTTATATCTCTGCTAATTCTGATGATGGATTTGGTCATACAACGCATTGGGAAAATCGCTTACTTTTAGAGGAAAGAAGTGGGCTTTATGACATTGCGCCGTCCCTTGCAGTTTCTACTGATAAAATTGTTACGTGTGCAGGATTGGTATCAACTTATGATATTATGCTTCAGATTGTGGCTGGATATTTATCAAAAGCAAAATTATTAACAATATCGAGTATTTTATTATTAGATAAAGTTAGGTCTTTTGAAACTAGGCAACCTGGTGCAATGGATGCCTTAAGTGCTGGTAAGGATAGTCACATCGATCAAGCGATTAAAATGATGCAGTCCAATATAGAAGAACCATTAAAAACTACCGAATTAGCAAAGGTTTTAGGTCAGACTACTCGTTCTTTAGAAAGACAATTTTTACGACATTTGGGTAGGAGTCCTGGTCAATTCTATCGTGAATTAAGATTGATCCGTGCACAAAATTTTTTAGTAAATACTGATATGAGTATTTTGGAAATAGCCGCTGCATGTGGATTTGGAAGTAATTTTGGAAAAATTTATAAAGCTTATTATGGTAAAACACCACGAGAAACTCGAAAAGAGCGTTTGGTTTGATTGAAGGAAAAAAAATGACAAATATCCCAAAAAATGCACGAGTAGTGATTGTTGGTGGTGGAGTAATTGGGTGCTCAGTAGCCTATCATCTTGCCAAAAAAGGTTGGAATGATGTCGTTCTTTTAGAGCGCAAACAACTTACATCAGGTACTACATGGCATGCTGCTGGATTAATTGCACAATTACGTGCCTCTGCAAACATGACAAAATTAGCTAAATATTCCCAAGAGTTATATGGAAACTTAGAAAAGGAAACTGGAGTTGCTACTGGGTTTAAACGCTGTGGGTCTATAACTGTTGCCTTAACTGAAGAAAGAAAAGAAGAAATATTTAGACAAGCTGCAATGGCACGTGCTTTTGGAGTGGATGTTGAAGAAATTTCTCCTGAAGAAGTTAAAAGTAAATATGAGCATTTAAATATTGATGGCGTTAAAGCTGGAGTTTGGTTGCCTAAAGATGGCCAAGGTGACCCAGGAAATATTACTCAAGCCTTGGCAAAAGGTGCTCGTAATAGAGGAGCTAAAATTTTTGAAAATACATTGGTAACTGGAATAACAAAAAAGGGAAGGAGAGTTTCTGGAATAAACTGGAATTCGGAAAACGAGAGTGGTTATATTGAAGCTGATATGGTTGTAAACTGTGGTGGTATGTGGGGCCATGAAGTTGGTCGAATGGTAGGTGTAAATGTTCCCCTACATGCTTGTGAGCATTTTTATATAGTAACCGAACCGATCAAGGGATTAACACAATTGCCAGTGTTGCGAGTGCCTGATGAATGCGCATATTATAAAGAAGATGCAGGTAAATTCTTATTGGGAGCATTTGAACCTGTATCTAAGCCATGGGGAATGGGTGGAATTCCAAAAGATTTTGAATTTGACCAGTTACCAGAAGATTTTGATCACTTTGAACCAATCTTAGAAGCAGCATGTAAACGCATGCCCATGCTTGCAGAAGCAGGAATACAAACATTTTTTAATGGTCCTGAGAGCTTCACACCAGATGATGCATATCATTTAGGACTTGCACCGGAATTAGATAATTTTTGGGTGGCTGCTGGTTTTAATTCAATTGGAATACAATCAGCTGGTGGTGCAGGTATGGCATTAGCTGAATGGATGGATACTGGCTCAAAGCCATTTGATTTAGGCGATGTTGATATATCAAGAATGCAACCGTTCCAAGGAAATAAAAAATATTTGTTTGAGCGATCTAAAGAAACATTAGGGTTATTATATGCTGACCATTTCCCATTTTTACAAAAAAAGACTGCTCGAAATATTCGTCGAACACCATTTCACCACCAATTGCTAAGCCAGGGAGCAGTTATGGGAGAAATAGCAGGTTGGGAGCGGGCAAATTGGTTTTCTGAAAAAGATCAAAAAGCTTCTTATGAATATTCATGGAAAAGGCAAAATTGGTTTGATAACGCTGCTCGTGAACATTGTTCTGTGCGTGAGAATGTTGGTATGTATGACATGTCATCATTTGGAAAAATTAGAATAGAGGGTCGTGATGCGACTAAATTTTTAAACTTTGTTGCAGGTGGCCAATATGATGTAGAAATTGGAAAAATAGTATATTCGCAATTTTTAAATAATGCTGGTGGTATTGAAGCTGATGTTACAATTACTAGACTCAGTGAAATTGCTTATTTAGTGGTAACTCCTGCAGCAACAAGATTGGCTGATCAAGTTTGGTTAACACGTAATGCAATTAATTTTAATGTGGTAATTACTGATGTTACCGCAGGTGAAGGCGTTTTGGCTGTTATGGGGCCAAATAGTAGAAAATTATTACAGAAAGTTAGCCCAAATTGTTTTGATAATGAGATAAATCCTTTTGGAACTTCACAAGAGATCGAAATCGGAATGGGCTTAGCTCGCGTGCATCGTGTAACTTATGTTGGCGAACTTGGATGGGAGATTTATTGTAGCTCAGATCAAGCGGGTCACATTTTTGATACATTATTTGAAGCAGGAAAAGATTTTAATTTGAAATTATGTGGCATGCACATGATGGATAGTTTGCGAATTGAAAAAGGTTTTCGACATTTTGGCCATGACATTACATGCGAAGATCACGTTTTAGAAGCTGGCCTTGGTTTTGCAGTCAAAACAAATAAACCAAATTTTATAGGGCGTGATGCAGTTTTACGGAAAAAAGAAAGTGGTTTAGATAGACGGTTACTTCAATTTGTTTTGACTGATAGTGAACCATTACTTTATCATAATGAGCCAATTTTACGGGATGGTAAATTAATAGGCCACTTAACTTCTGGAAATTATGGCCATACAATTGGTGCGGCAATTGGTTTAGGATATGTTCCGTGTAAAAATGAGACAGTTGCAGATATTCTGGCATCAAATTATGAAATTGATGTTGCCGGGTCAAAGATAAAAGCAAATGTGAGTATAAACTCTATATATGATCCAAAATCAGAACGTGTAAAAATATGATATAGATGTTTATTAATCCTAAAAAAGTACCAGTGACATCAATGCTTTTGTGACTTAACTAAGATTTATGAAGTCTTTTATATATACTCCCCCACAGGCATCTTTGGATATATTATATATTGATCAGGATATTTTAGTCGTTAATAAACCGTCTGGGTTATTATCAGTCCCTGGCAAAGGCTTATATCATCAGGATTCATTAGAATTACGAATAAAGGCTGAATACACAAACTCATTTTTAGTCCACAGATTAGATATGGATACAAGTGGAGCAATGATTTTTGCACTAAATAAAGTGACACAGCGATCATTAAATATGCAGTTTGAGAAGCGTATAGTAAAAAAAACTTATGAAGCTAGAGTTTTTGGAAATATAAAAAATGATAGTGGATCTATTAATCTACCGCTCATAGTGGATTGGCCTAATAGGCCATTGCAAAAGATAGATATCAAGATGGGTAAAAGTGCATTAACCCACTGGCGAGTTATAAAAAGAGAAGAAAATGTAACTCGAGTTGAGCTTATACCAGAAACAGGCCGTACTCACCAATTAAGAGTTCATATGATGGCATTGGGCCATACGATCTTAGGGGACCGTTTTTATGGTAATAGTAATGAAATAAATTTAGCAGATAAATTGCAACTGCACGCAAAAAAGTTAGTTATCAATCATCCTAAAAGTAATAAAGTGCTGACATTTGAAGCTCCCTTACCATTTTGATTTATTATAGCTTATTTTAAAGAGCTTATTATTTTTATATTAAGACACTTGCTGATTTATATTTGAAAGGATAATTGGGAGGTAATAGAAGGTGACCTATGACAACTGATCCAGTAAACTTAACGGCTGATTTAATTCGTTGTGAGTCTGTAACTCCCAAAGAAGCAGGCGCTATAGTTCTTTTAGAGGAACTATTATCACAAGCGGGTTTTAAATGTAATCGCGTAGATCGTGGGGAAGTATCTAATTTATTTGCGCGTTGGGGATCAGGGAAAACAATAGGATTTAATGGTCATACAGATGTTGTGCCTGTTGGATCATTAGTTGACTGGAGTGTTGATCCATTTGGCGCAGAAATAAAAAATGGATTTTTATATGGTCGTGGCTCTACAGATATGAAGTCCGGTGTGGCAGCTTTTGCTGCTGCTGCCATAGACTTTGTTCAAAATTCGCCTCCAGATGGTTCAATAGTATTAGCAATAACTGGTGATGAAGAAGGTCAAGCTAAAGATGGAACTCTTGCCTTGCTTGATTGGATGAATAAAAATAATGAAATTATTAATCATTGTATTGTTGGAGAACCTACTTGCCCAGAAAAGATGGGTGAAATGATGAAAATTGGTCGTAGGGGTTCAATGACAGCCTATTTTACTGTCCGTGGTATTCAAGGTCATTCAGCTTATCCACATCGTGCAAAAAATCCATTACCTGTCATGGCAAAATTAATATATGATTTAACATCTCATGAATTAGATAAAGGATCAAAACATTTTGATGCTTCAACTTTGGCAGTGACAACAATTGATACAGGAAATACTGCAAACAATATTATTCCTGCTGAAACTAAAGCTACAGTAAATATTAGATTTAATGATAAGCATACTTCTGAAAAAATATCAGCCTGGTTAAATGAAATCATTAATAAGATTGCAACTGAAAATAATATTGAAATTAATATTGAAATACAGGTTTCTGGTGAAAGTTTTGTCACGGCACTTGGAGAATTTTCTAGTTTAGTTTCAAACTCTGTTTATTCAGAAACTGGAATCTATCCTGAACCATCAACATCTGGTGGAACTTCTGATGCTCGATTTATAAAAGATCACTGTCCTGTCGTGGAATTTGGTTTGGTTGGAAAAACGATGCATCAAATAGATGAGAGAGTATCAATTGACCAGATATATAAATTAAAAGCTATTTATTTTAATATAATAAAAAATTATTTTGCGTGATTAAGTCCCAACTTTTTATAATGCTGAAAGAACCAATTCCAGGGGAGGTAAAAACTCGACTTGGTAAAGATATTGGTATGACAAAAGCAGCTTGGTGGTTTAGACATAATGCCTTAAATCTAATAAAACATTTATCTGCTGAAGCTACATGGGAAACTATTTTAGCTGTATCGCCTGATAAAGAGGGAATGGATAGCCGTATTTGGCCAAATGGTTTACTGCGGTGGCCGCAAGGGAGTGGTGATCTAGGGGAAAGAATGGGCAACATTTTTAGAAATGCTCAAAAAGGACCTATAGTGATTATTGGTGCAGATATTCCAAATATTAAAGTTCAATACATAAAAGATGCATTTGATGCTTTAGTTAATAACGATGTAGTGATCGGCCCAGCATATGATGGAGGGTATTGGCTAATAGGTATGAAGCGTCGATCTAAATCTATACCAAGCACAATTCTAAAAAATGTCCGGTGGTCTACACCATTTGCTCTAAATGATACCCTAAATAGTTTTGAAGGGCTGAAAATTAAGAAAATTGTTCAACTTAGGGATGTCGATACTAAAGATGATCTTAGTTTTTTAAAAAAATCAACAAAGAATAATAGCGAATGACCTTAATCAATGAATATGTTAGATAATTTAAATGAATAAAACTCCCTCAAAAGAAGACATTTTAAAATGGGTGCAAGAGCATCCAGAAAAAGCGTCAAAGCGTGACATTTCTAAAGCTTTTAATATTACTGGAAATGCTCGAATGGAATTAAAGCGGATGCTTCGAGAACTGCGAACAGATGGTCTAATTTCCGGATCAAGAATTGCATTTAGAAGTTCTAGTGAACTGCCTCCGGTTTCTGTTTTGAGAGTTTCTGAATTGGATAATAATGGTGAGTTATGGGCAGAACCTGCTGAATGGAATTCAGAAAATGATCGTCCAAGAATTTTGTTCGTTCCCAAAAGTAGCGATGCTGCTTTAACTATTGGAGACAGAATACTTTGTAGAATTACTCCAACTGAGAATCAAGAGCATCAATTAGAAGCACGATTAATTAGGCGAATTGGCTCTGGTCCAGATTTGGTCATTGGTATTTATCGCTTAGGTTCGGAAGGTGGTAGGCTAGTACCAATTGATAAAAAAAATTCTTGGGAATATAAAATTTCTAATCAAGATGCTAAGGGCGCTAAAGATGGAGAATTAGTTGAAGCTGAACAGATTGGTCCAAGAAAAAGATTAGGGTTAGCGTCTGCTAGAATTATTGAAGTTCTTGGCGATCCGATGGCTCCAAGATCAATATCTTTAATTGCAATTCATCAACATGAAATCCCTGATCATTTTCCTGATGAAGTAATTTTGGCTGCAGAAAAAGCAAAGCCTGTTGAGCTAGGCGAAAGAACAGATTTAAGACATTTACCTTTATTTACAATTGATCCCTCGGATGCGCGTGATCATGATGATGCAATCTGTGCATTACCAGATGATGATACCAATAACCCAGGTGGACATATTGTTTGGGTAGCAATAGCAGATGTTGCTTATTATGTTCAGCCAGGATCAAGTTTAGATATTGAAGCTCGTAAGCGGGGTAATTCATCCTATTTTCCAGATAGAGTTGTACCAATGCTGCCTGATGCTTTGTCTGGTAATCTATGTTCTTTACATGAAGGTGTTGATAGAGCGTGCATGGCAGTTCAAATTAAGCTCAATTCTAAAGGTGTAAAATTAGATCATCAATTTTACAGGGGCATTATGTGTTCACCTGCATCCTTATCATACGAGCAAGCACAGTTAGCTTTTGATGGAAAATATGATGATGCAACTAAACCTCTTGCTACTGCGTTAAAAGATTTATTCTCAGCATATAAGAGTGCTGAGAAGGCGCGTGATCAACGTCAACCTTTGAATTTAGATCTACCAGAGCGAAAAATAGTCCTTTCAGATGAGGGAAAAGTTTTATCAGTAGATTTTAAAAATCGTTTGGATGCACATAAACTAGTAGAAGAATTTATGGTTACAGCAAATGTGTGCGCAGCAGAAACTTTAGAAGCTGTAAATGAAAGTTTACTTTATAGAGTGCATGAAGAACCAACACTTGAAAAATTAAATGCCTTAAGAGAAGTCGTAGAAGAATCTGGATTTCAATTAGCTAAAGGGCAAGTGCTTAAAACGCAGCATTTAAATAAATTACTTGCTGCAGCAGAAAATTCTGAAGATACTGAAATAATTAATATGATGGTATTGAGATCCATGTCTCAAGCTTATTATTCCCCATCAAGTATAGGGCATTTTGGCTTAAATCTCCGTCGTTATGCACACTTCACCAGTCCTATACGCCGATACGCTGATTTAATTGTACATCGTGCTTTAATATCTGCACATAAATTTGGAGTTGATGGCTTAAGCTTATCTGAGAAAGACCTTTTAAAAGAAACTGGTGAATGGATTTCTGCCACAGAGCGAAGATCAATGTTAGCTGAACGTGATACTTCAGATAGATATCTTGCAGCGTTTTTATCGGATCGCATTGGGGTAGAGTTTACTGGGCGAATATCTGGAATTGCTAAATTTGGACTTTTTGTAAAACTTGATGAATCAGGTGCAGATGGGATCATTCCATTGTCAAAACTAGGGCGAGAATATTGGCAATATGATGATCAAGAACGCACATTAAAAGGTCAGGATAGTGGCCGAGTAATTTCAATTGGAATGTCTTGTAAGGTTTCACTTGTTGATGCAACGGCTATCACGGGGGGAATATCTTTAGAAATGCTAGAATTAGAGGGTAAAGCAATACCAAAGGGTTCTAGCAGGCAAGCTAGCCACAATGGACGCCGAATAAGTCGTTCAAAAGATAAAGTTAAACGAAAGAAAAAATATAAATAAATGTTTTAAAATCACTTTATTGTTTTAATTTTTTTTGTGGATTACTGTATGTCTTAAAACATTCTCGGGCAGGGGGAAAAATGATCAAAACAATAATGGTTTTAACCAGTAGCATAATTGCATTTTCTATGCCTTTATTTGCAGAAGGCACTGATAATACTCAAACTATTTCAGTTCAAACAGAAAAATTATTTAAACAATGGATTAATAGCTTTAAAAAAGATGCAATTTCAAATGGAATAACTAATACAATATTTGATACTGCTTTTAAAAATATTCAATTAAATAGTAGAGTAATAAAAGCGGATAATAAACAAGCAGAATTTTCACGAGAAATTTGGGATTATCTAGATACTGCTACTTCCCCTAAGAGAATTACTAATGGTAAAGAAAATTTCAGTAATTATTTAAATACATTAAGAGAAATTGAGTTCAAATATGGAGTTGATGCCGAAGTTATTTTGGCAATCTGGGGGCTGGAAAGCTCTTATGGGAAGCGCATGGGAGATATAAATATTATTGAAGCTTTGGCAACATTAGCATTTGATGGGAGGCGTGAAACATTTGGTAAACAACAATTATTAGAAGCTTTAAAAATTATACAGCGTGGAGATATAACGCCAGATAAAATGATGGGATCTTGGGCTGGAGCAATGGGCCATACTCAGTTTATTCCAACTAGCTATCAAGCATATGCTCAGGACTTTACAGGCGATGGAAAACGAGATGTCTGGGATCCTTCAGATCCTTCAGATGCATTAGCTTCTACTGCTAACTATCTTGCTGAGTTTGGTTGGGTAAATAACCAACCCTGGGGTATTGAAGTAAAGTTGCCAGAAAATTTTAATTATAGGAATGCTGATTTAGAGGTGAAAGCAACCCCTGCGCGCTGGTCAGAATTAGGATTGAAAACTATTTCAGAAGGGCCAATTCCAAATTATGGTGAAGGCTCTGTATTTTTACCTGCAGGAGCAAAAGGCCCCGCTTTTATTGTTTTTAAAAACTTTTTTGTAATTAAACGATACAATAATGCAAATTCATACGCCATGGCTGTTGGTCATCTTGCGGATCGAATTATGGGAGGAAATTCATTTTTCAATGAATGGCCAAGAGGGCCGGGCGCTTTGAAGTTTAAAGAAAAAGTCGAATTACAAGAATTGCTCAGCAAACATGGTTATGATGTAGGAGAAGCTGATGGAATAATCGGCCCTAATTCTATTTCTGCAATTAGAAAGTTTCAAACTTCAGTCGGATTAATTCCTGATGGGATGTCAAATAAAGATTTGTTGTTAAAATTAAAAGAATCTAAAAAATAGGCAAAGTTAAATATTATTTTATAAGAAATTTAACTACCCCAATTTTCAGATTGCATTTCTTTTAGTCTACTTGCTGTTCTTATAAATTCAAATGAGCCTATTCCATCTTGATATAATTCTTCTGGTTTTGTTTCAGAACTTATTATTATCTTTATTTGTTTTTCATAAAGAGTATCTATTAAAGTAACAAATCTTTTAGCTTCGTTGCTGTTCTCTGGCCCAAGTTTTGGAACGTTTGTAATCATTAAAAGATCAAATGTTTCTGCTACTAACAAATAGTCACTTGGCCCTAAAGGTTTTGCGCACAAATCATCAAAAGTAACTCTAGCTATACCATTATTATGGTGTGGTATTTTTATATCACGCTTTTTATTTCTTAGAATAAGAGGCGAAGAATTGTCTTTTGAAAGTTGGCGCCATAAATTATCAATTCTTTTAAATGTTTGTTCATTAAGTGGGTAAAAAAAACAAGTATTGTTGGCTAAAGTTTTTTGCCGATGGTCTGTAGTACTATCTAAATTCAGAATATAAAGTTCTTGCTTTAACATTTTTATGAAAGGTAAAAAAAGCGCTCTGTTTAATCCATTTTTATAAAGTTCATCTGGATGACGATTTGATGTTGATACAATTATTATGCCTGCATCTAAGAAAAATTCAAATAAACGGCCGACTATCATTGCATCTGTAATATCAGTTATTTGCATTTCATCAAAACACAAAAGATTTACTTGAGATATAATTTTTTCTGCCACGGGCCTTATAGCTTCTGTGACATTTTTCTTTCTAGCTTCATGAAGCTCTTCATGAATTTTCTGCATAAATTCATGAAAATGAACCCTTTGTTTTTTTTCTATTTTTGATGACTCAAAGAACAGATCCATTAGCATAGATTTTCCACGCCCGACCCCTCCATAAATGTATATACCTTTAGGTTTTGATTTTTTTTTATGAAATATATTAAAAAATGACCATGAATTTTTAGGCTGATAAACGTTAAGTATTGTGGTCAAATCCTGCAGAGCTTGTAGCGTTTTTAGTTGGTCAGTATCCGGTACTAACTCACCTGAATCGATACGCTTATTGTAGACTTCTATTAGTTCCAAATTAACAGCCTCAAAAAACCTTTGACCTGAGATAACAATTGTTTCAAAGATACACAACCAAAGAGGCGTCCTAATGCAAGATCAAGATACAAAACTCATAACTCCAGTCCTTATAGCATCCTCCTTAATATTGATGATTGGTTTTGGCATCCGTGCTTCGTATGGTGTTTTTCAGATACCTATTGCTGATCAATTTGCATGGGCGAGGACTGAATTTTCAATGGCTATTGCAATACAAAATTTAGCATGGGGAATTGGCCAACCAATTTTTGGTGCGGTTGCAGAGAAAATTGGTGATCGAAAAGCAATATTTATCGGTGTATTATGTTATGCTCTTGGCTTAATTTTTTCAAGTTATGCTATGAGTCCAGGCGAGCATCAATTTTATTCAATATTTGTTGGTTTTGGTGTAGCTGGTACTGGATTTGGTGTAATATTAGCAATTGTTGGCCGTGCTACATCTGATGCAAATAGGTCAATGGCCCTTGGAATAGCTACTGCTGTTGGCTCGGTAGGTCAAATTATTGGCCCACCAATAGCTGAGTTTCTTCTAAGATATCTTAACTGGTCAGTAGTATTTCTAATATTTGCAGGAATTATCATTTCTACAATAGCTCTACTTCCAGTTTTGAGAGCTCCCTCAAAAAATATAAAGCATGATTTAGAGGAAACTTTAGGCCAAATACTGAAAAAAGCATTTTACGATCCAAGCTTTTCTTTAATTTTTCTTGGGTTCTTTTCTTGTGGGTTTCAATTAGCCTTTATTACTGCTCATTTTCCAGCTTTTGTTACTGAAATGTGTGGTTCCATATCTACTGATGGTTTGCTTGCAGATATAGGAGTAAACAGTACAAGCGCGTTAGGCGCATTTTCCATAGCTTTGATAGGTGCAGCTAACATAGTTGGTACCATATCTGCGGGCTATTTCGGTAAGTACTATAAAAAGAAAAATCTATTAGCAATTGTTTACACAGGGCGAACATTAATCGCTATTATTTTTATAATGGTACCAATGACACCACTTACAGTTGTAACCTTTTCTATTACAATGGGTTTATTGTGGCTTGCAAGTGTTCCACTTACATCTGGTTTGGTAGGTTATATATATGGATTGCGATACATGGGCACACTTTATGGCATTGTATTTTTTAGTCATCAATTAGGTAGCTTTTTGGGTGTATGGTTGGGTGGCGCACTTTATGACTTGTATGGAAATTATAATATTGTTTGGTGGGTTGGTATTGGTGTTGGTGCATTTAGTGCAATTGTGCATATGCCAATACGTGAAATACCTCTAGGGAATCGCATAAAGGTATAATTTTTAGAAACAATGTGATTCTTTAAGATAAATTTTATACTATTTGAAAAAAAATTATAATTATTTTACTAAAATTACTCAATTTGATTGCCTAAAAGCTTGTTATAGACGAACGAGTCGCCAAAACTTAAGATAAAAGTGAATATATTGCTATGAATTGGATTATATATTGGGATGTAAACGAATAAAAAGAGTATATAAATCAGTATGTTGAGTATGAATTAATAAAAAGTTGTATTTTTTGCAAAAA
>Ga0115004_10003175_pt1 | contig 13443 bp, 9 predicted proteins | sample ArcticOcean_MG_C_10_FD_88737 | JGI IMG/M metagenome (GOLD analysis project Ga0115004, IMG submission 88737) | Marine microbial communities from western Arctic Ocean - ArcticOcean_MG_CB11_90 | ecosystem: Environmental > Aquatic > Marine > Oceanic | place: Arctic Ocean: Canada Basin | collected...
CTAGCCAACAAAATAACAAAGGCAGCAAAAAACCAATATCTAATCATTACAACCATCATGACATTATACTCGTTGGCCAGATAACGAGAAATACCATCTTGGATTGCAAAACTAGATGACGCCAAAATCATAAAAAGAATCCCAAGACGCCAGTTTTTTTGCATTAAATTAGAGTTCCTTTACACATATGCCGTTTCCGGCCAAAACCTGCCACTTTTTCTACGAAAAAGCCAGAGTTGGATAAATTGCGTCTTACAGCGCCAGCTGCGGTATAGGTAGCGAAAGTTCCATTTTTTTTTGTTTTAATTGATACATTTTTTAGTAAGTTAGACTCCCACAATTCTGGGTTTTTTGCTGGTGAAAAACCATCCAAAAACCAAGCGTCTGCTTTTCCATCCCACTCTTTCAATGTTTTCCTAGCATCTCCAATAATTACAGTTGCAATTACACGATCTGAGATAATCTTAAAAGTTTCCTGACTCCACTGATCTAATAAAAAGTTTCTATTTAGTGTTGGAAAACTTTTGAGAGCCTTTTCAGCCTGATTTTTATTTAGAGGGTATTTTTCAAAGGACGTATAATGTAAAGTTCCTTTTATATTAGCCTTAAGAAATGCTTCGATTGAAACCAACATGTTTAGCCCTGTTCCAAAGCCTAATTCAGCAATTTGAAATCCATCACAAAACCTGACTGGTAAGTTATTCCCAGAAAGAAAAACAAAATTTGTTTCCTCTATACCCCCGTAAATTGAATAATAGGAATCGTTAAATTTACAAGAAACAGGAATTCTATTATCTATCCAACTAATAGGAGGTTGAGTGTCGATCATTTTCTTAAGCCTTAAAGTAGATTTTAATTTAATAATGATGAAAGGGAATAAACTTGTCTACGGCTGATGTTACAATTTACGGTGCTGGTATCTTTGGTCTTAGCATAGGTTGGTCATGTGTAACTAGGGGTGTAAAGGTTCGAATAATCGAAAAATCGGGTATTGGTTTTGGTTCAAGTGGGAGCTTAGTTGGAGCACTATCTCCTCATACCCCTGATAATTGGAATACAAAAAAACAATTTCAATTTGATAGTTTAGCAATGTCAAAAAAATACTGGACTAACGTCGAGTATAAATCTGGAAAATCAACTGGTTTTATAAACTCAGGAAGACTTCAATCGATACAAGATCAGCGGCAAATGGCTTTGGCAAACGAAAGAGTTGAAGGCGCCAAGACTAGGTGGGGGGGAAGTATGGTTTGGAATATAGTGGGTGGCGAAAGGTTTGGAGAATGGAAGCCATTATCAAAAACTGGATTATATATATATGATAATCTAAGCGCGAGTATAACTCCGAGCGCAGTGCTATCTGCACTAGCTAAAGCTATCACAAAATCTGGCAGTGAAATAATAATTGGAGATGCAGCTGAGCAAGGAAAAGTATTGTATGCTACGGGCTACGAAGATTTAGAGAATATTTCCAAGGAATTGACTCAACCTGTGGGCAGCGGTGTGAAAGGACAGGCTTTGATAGTAGGATATGACGCTTCTGATATGCCACAATTATCTGCCAATGGAATTCATGTTGTGCCTCATCTGGACGGAACTGTAGCGATAGGGTCGACAAATGAAAAACTTTTTGTTGATGCGAATACCAATGACTCTTTGTTAGATGACCTATATCAAAAAGCGATTATTAATGTTCCAATACTTAAGTCAGCTAAAATAATCTCTCGATGGGCTGGCGTTAGGCCGTCTGCTAGAAAGAGACTGCCTATTTTAGGTAAACACCCTCTTTATAAGGATGCATATATTGCTAATGGTGGGTTTAAGATTGGATTTAGCCTTGCTCCTAAAATAGCAGAGATAATGGCAGACTATATTCTTTATGATATAGACAATATCCCAGGAACTTTTAAAGTATGACAAAAATGGAGTTAAGAAAATGGCGTTAAGACATGGTGGGCATATTCTTGTAGATCAACTTAAAGTTAATGGGATCAAAAGAGTGTTTTCGGTTCCGGGTGAAAGCTTTTTGGCTGCACTTGATGGACTTTATAATAGTGGTATCGAGAACATTGTCTGTCGACAAGAGGGTGGAGCTGCCATGATGGCAGAAGCAGATGCAAAAATTACGAGTAGCCCTGGAGTAGTGTTTGTAACCCGTGGCCCTGGTGCTACCAATGCATCTTCTGGTGTCCATATCGCAATGCAGGATAGTACTCCGTTAATTGTTTTTGTTGGGCAGGTCCCTTTAGAGCATAGAGATCGAGAAGCTTTTCAGGAAATAGATTATGAGAGATTCTTTTCCCCAATAGCCAAGTGGGTGGCGGAGGTAAAAGACCTAAAAAGGTTACCAGAGTATATTTCTCGGGCCTTTCAAGTCTCTCAGGGAGGTCGTCCAGGGCCAGTAATTATATCTTTACCAGAGGATATTCTTTCAGGAGTTTGTGAAGTACCAGATCGTCCAAGGGTAGTTTTAGGACAGCAATTTACTTCAGATAGTGAAGTCAAAAAAATAGAAAAGGCGATAATTAAAGCAGAGCGTCCACTGGTAATTGCTGGAGGTACAGGTTGGAGCAAAGAAGCAGTGAAAAACCTTGGAGTTTTTGTCAAAAATTTTAATTTACCAGTCGCAACAACTTTCAGACGACAACATTTAATGGATAACCGTCATGATTGTTATATTGGAGATTTAGGAACTGGGATGAACCCAGCTTTAGCAAAAACTGTTAAAGAATCGGATCTCATAATAGCTATTGGAACAAGGCTTGGTGAAATTGCAACTGGTGGATACGAGTTAATCGACCCTAAAAAGCCTGAACAAAAAATAATCCATATTCACAAGGATCCTAATGAACTTGGTCATGTTTACCAACCGACCTTATCTGTGTTGAGTTCAACAGAGAACATATTAAACCAGTTTATTGATCTACCTAAATTAGTTAACCCAGAATGGAGTGCTCGGACCAATGAGGTAAGAAATAATTACTTAAATTGGATCACTCCAAAAGAGACCCCTGGGTCAGTAAAACTAGAAAAAATTATAGAGTGGTTGTCGAATAACTTACCAGAGGATTCAATTGTAACAAACGGTGCTGGAAATTACGCTGCATTTTTACATAGATACTTTGTATTTAAAGAGTATCCAACCGCAATAGGTCCTACGTCGGGAAGTATGGGTTACGGATTTCCTGCCTCTATAGCGGCAAAATTAAGGTTTCCTGACAAGACAGTTATATGTATGGCGGGAGACGGTTGCTTTCAGATGACGCTCAACGAGATGTCTACTGCGGCGCATAATAAATTAGCAATAATAGTAATTGTTGTTAATAACGGCAAATATGCTACGATCCGTATGCATCAGGAAAAACACTATCCAGGTAGAGTTTCTGGTACAGAGATTCATAATCCAGATTTTGCTGCTCTTGCTAAGGCTTATGGTGGTTTTGGTGTAAAAGTGCAAAAAACAGAAGATTTTGTAGCAGCTTACGATCAGGCCGTAGCTTCGGGCTTATTGTCTGTTATCGAGCTTAAGATTGATGATGAGGTTCTTTCAACAAGTCAAACTGTTTCCGAGGTTAGAAATAATAGTAGTAAATAATGCTAGTACTCAACACCAATTTGAGCTTTTATTCCTCCCCTAAATGGGTGTTTTACTAACTCCATTTCTGTAACTAAATCTGCAATTTCAATTAATTCTTCTTTTGCATTTCTACCAGTCAGTACGACATGGGTCATTTCAGGTTTTTCATTTAATAGGAACTCGGTAATATCTTTTACATCGATATAATCGTATCTCAAGGCGATATTAATTTCGTCTAGTAAAACCATAGTATTTTTAGGATCACGAATTAGGTTTTTAGCCTTTTCCCAAGCAGCGCCAGCCATTTCCATATCTCGCGCTTTGTCTTGGGTTTCCCATGTGAACCCTTCTCCCATTGTGTTAAAAGAGCATGTATTAGAAAAATTCCTCAAGATTAGATCACGTTCCCCCGTACTCATACCGCCTTTTATAAACTGGACCACAGCGCACTGCATTTCGTGTGCTATACAACGAAAGATCATACCAAAAGCGGCTGAACTCTTGCCCTTTCCTTTCCCAGTATTGACAATAATCAAGCCTTTTTTTTCAGTTTTAGTTGCCATTATTTTATCTCTAGCAACCTTTTTTTTCTGCATTTTTAGATTATGTCTATCGGTATCTTGAGGTTTAGTTTCAGTCATCTTCTCTTATCCTAACGCTTATACTTTAGTTTTAACGGTTACTATTATGTATGACATTCAAGGTTTATTAGTGCCAACTATAGTTTCTATTTTCTAATGTGTCTAACGACAAGTCTTGGCCATAAAAATTTATTTTAGAATCAATTTTTCTAGCAGAGCTCTTGCAGAATTAGACTTTGGCCTCCATAGGCCTCTGTCTAAAGCCTCTTTAAATTTTTGAGCCATTTCAAATAGGGCTGACTGGTTGTTATCTTTTATGAAATTAAAGGTTTCAACGTCTTCAAGATATGCTTCGTAGGTCAAATCAAAGTGATGGCTTTTAACAGCTCCAGTCGTGGCGGAGAAAGCAAATAAATAATCCAATGTGGCAGCCATTTCAAAAGCGCCTTTATAACCATGTCTTTTGACGCCATTTATCCATTTAGGGTTTACCACTCGTGATCTTACTACTCTAGATATTTCTTCTTCCAGCGTTCTAATTATTGGTCTTTCGGGCCTGGAGTGATCGTTATGATAGATGGGTCTATCAATCCCTTGTAAAGTTGAAACTGCAGCTGCAGCCCCACCTTCAAACTGATAGTAATCATCACTATCTAGTATATCATGCTCTCGGTTATCTTGATTTTGTACTATCGCTTCGGTTTGTTTCAGTCGTGTTTCAAAATCCTCTGTTTTCTTTTTACCATTAGAATCCTTCCCGTAAGCATAGCTACCCCACTCTATATAAGCTGCGCCTAAATCACTTTTAGAGTTCCATATCCTTTCGTCGATCAACGCTTGTAGCCCAGCGCCATATGCGCCGGGCTTAGCCCCATAAACTCTAGTTCTGTCCTCACCTGATTTAAATCTAGCGGCTGCTAGATTTTGTTCAACAGGCTCATCTAAGTTCATTATTGCTGTAGCTGCACTATCGACAAGGGAGATTAACTGAGGAAATGCATCTCGAAAAAAACCTGAGATACGTAAAGTTACATCTACGCGTGGCCTTCCCAAAACACTTAAGGGTAGGATTTCAAAACCTGTCACTCTCTTGCTCATATCATCCCATTTTGGTTTTGCCCCCATTAAGGCCAAGCATTGAGCTATATCATCTCCACCAGTGCGCATATTTGAGGTGCCCCATGCAGATAGAAGTATTGTCCTCAACCAATCACCATTATCTTGTAAATGCTTTTCAAGTAATAAGTTTGCTGATTTCCACCCTATATTCCAAGCTGTAATGGTTGGCATTGCACGACTGTCGACAGAATAAAAATTTCTTCCGGTTGGTAACACATCTAACCGCCCTCTTGTGGGCGCACCTGACGGGCCAGGCTGGATGAACTCTCCATTTAATGCATTTAGTATTCCCAAAATCTCAGATTCTCCGCATCTTGAAACAGTAGGTTGAACTTCAATATTTATCTTACCTAGAACGTGGTTGGTTTGGCTCCCTGGAGACTTTACTTCACCCTCAAGTAATTTTTGTGCAAAGATTTCCACACGCTCGATAGTATCTCCAAAAGACCTCCATTTATCTTCTATAATATCCTCTAATTCCCTTGGAAATGGACCTTCCCATGACTGAGCCATATTAGCATCGAGCGTATTCATATTTAAATTTAAATCGTTTGCTATAGCTTGAGTGAGGGAAGCGTCCCCCTCGCGCCCATCATTTCTTGGGAGCCTGGTCAAAGATATTATGAGATCCCTAGCTAAGCTCCCAGATGGTGAAAGGCCAAAAATATGTAAGCCATCTCTTATTTGAGCCTCTTTGAGATCACATAAATAAGCATCTAATTTAGCTAAATCATTCTCATCACCGCCTCCTACAAGGCCTATATCGTCGGAAAGGCCTGATGAACCAGTTAAACTTAATATTTCTTTTTGGAGGATGGTTGCTCTTCTTTGATCAATCGAATGTGCTTCGTAGTATTCGTCAATTAGACCTTCAAGTTCTCTTAAGGGTCCATATGTTTCTGCCCTAGCCATTGGGGGAGTTAAATGGTCAATTATAACAGCCTGAGACCGCCTCTTTGCTTGGGTTCCTTCACCTGGATCATTTACTATAAATGGATAAATATGTGGAGTTGGGCCTAAAATGGCTTCGGGTGCACAAGAGTTGCTTAAAGCTAGTGATTTTCCTGGAAGCCACTCTAAATTACCATGCTTGCCCATATGGACAATTGCATGAGCTTTAAATTCGAACCTGATCCAGAAGTAAAAAGCTATATAATTATGAGGAGGCATTAAATCTGGACTGTGATATGTTTCCTTCGCGTCAATATTGTATCCTCTGGCGGGTTGAAGTCCAACTATGACATTATCAAAGCGATGTATTGATAGTGCAAAACCTTTAATTTTCTTTTTATGTAATTTTTTCGATGAGAACTTAATAAATGGGTCATTTTCAGGGGATCCCCAACGGCTTTCAATTTTAGACCTGAACTCATATGGAAGTTTTTTATATTCATGTATATAATCATCTAGAGGATAAAACTCACCTCCCAATCTTTTAACTCGATCTGGGAGCCAATTAGTTGGCCCAGACGTTAGTTTTTTCATTAGATCTGCAGAGGACTTTGGAAAGTTATCCAATTTGTAACCATGTTTAGTTAATTCTTTTGAAACTGTTATTAAGGATTCAGGAGTATCCAAACCCACTCCATTAGCTAGCCTACCGTCTCGGTTCGGATAGTTTGCCATTATGAATGCAGGGCGGGAATGTTCATTTTGAACTTGTCTTAAAGCACACCAGTTCTTGGCTAAACTGCTAACAAATGTTATACGATCACCTCTAGCTCTATAAGTTGTAATAGAACATTCCGTCATTTCATCATAAAAAGACTCCCCCTTAAAGCTTACAGCTCTAGATAGAATCCTTCCGTCAACTTCAGGAAGCGCAACATTCATGGCTATATCTCTACCTGATAAGCCATTTAGTTCAGACTCCCATACCTCCTCGGTAGATGACGAAAAAATAACTTGAAATACTGGAGCCTTATTAGCTGATACTGAGGTTAATGGGTTTACGGGTCTTACGTGGTCTGAATTAAGAGAGTTAACTGAAAATGCCGTACTGTTAAGAATAACAGTAGGGGGATGTTGATCAAAAATTGTTTCAATTGTGGCCTGACATAGGGGATCTTTTAAAGAGGCTACAAATATTGGTAAAGGATTCAGATTATCTTTTAATAAGGCTTTTACCAGCCTATTTACTGGATTTAGTCCGACCCCCTGAATAAGCGCCCGGTAGAATACTATCGGCACGACGTGTTGATCAGGTTTCCAATGCTTGTGAACTTCTTTGGGTGTAGTTATCCCTTCACCAGGCCAATAAACTCCGGCCTTTAATACTGGCTTGGGGCTAGGAGGATGCATATTTCCTTTTAGAATTGAGTTTGTATATTTTAGAAAATTACCAGTATTCTCTAACCCACCTTCTACCAAATAGCCCCAAAGCTGGTCGTAGTCTGTGTCATTTAAAGTAGAAAGGCCACGCAATTCTGGATCAGGTTTATCATCACCTGGTAAAAATGCGATTGGAATATTATTTTCTCTTAACACGGAAGAGTATTGCTCTACCCCATATTGCCAATACCCCAGACCACCTAAAACTCGAATAATTACCAATTTACACTTAGACACTGTTTTTTCTAAATGTAAGTCAACAGACATCGGATGTTGCAGATGATTGAGGCTGGCAAGCCTTACACTAGTTTGATGATTTGTTTCTGTGATGGCTTCACTTATAGCTGTTAATTCAGAGTCTGCAGATGAAATAAATAGAAGATCTGCTGGGGTTTGTGATAAATCAAATGGCTCCAGGCCATCATCAATTGTACCAGATTTTGCGGCTAATAAGTGCACTATTTTATTTTCTTAGACATAAAAAAGCTGTGGGGACTTTCCTTATATTCTCCAAAGGGACCACACTCTTTGAAATCAAATTTTTTATATAGACTGATTGCTGCCAGAAGATTAGCTCCAGTCTCTAGATATAGTTTTTTCAGTGAAAGCCTCTTAGCCTCTGTCTCTAGACCCATCATAATTAAGTCACCAATACCATTTCCCCGACTTATTTCATCGACATATATTGACTTTAATTCACCATAGTTGGATTTAATTGCAAGCGCTCCACAACCACAAGGGACACTATTTTTTTCAGCTATAATAAAACGTATGTTTGGTTTGTTAAAATCGTCGATAGAAAGAGCATGATTATCTTCGGGAGGGAACAGGGAACTCATTAATGAGTAGCTATCCTTCAGAAGTTTAGTTCCTTCCTTGGAGGACGGATCACCTATACGAGTTTGGAGCTTCATCCCTGGAGTGAGTTTGAAATAGCGTCTTTATTAAGCCCACTATGACCTATGACCACTAATTTTGTTTCTCGGGTATTATTTTGGTTTGGAGAATTTTCAAAATACGTCTCTATTCGAGGACCCACAGCTTGAACTGTCATTTGCATTGGCTTTCCTTTTATCGCGGCAAACCCTTTCAATCTAAGGATATCATGGTCTTCTATCACGCGTTCCAACTTTTTTATAAATTCTTTTTGGTTTGTTATTTCTGGTAATGTTACAATAAAGCTTTCAAAGTCATCGTGGTGGTGATCATCGTGGTGGTGATCATCGTGGTGGTGATCATGGTGAATTTCATGACGACTTTGGATATCCTTTTCTGCACTTACATTTTGTCCCAAAAGTATTTTTGATGATACCCTTCCCATGGTGGATTGAATTATTTGGACGCCTGCCCGGGCATTTAAACTCAATTCAGCGCGTAAACTTTTCATTTCAGAGATTGATATTAGATCAGATTTATTTATAATTATTAAATCTGCGCACGCCAACTGATCTTCAAATAATTCCGATATTGGTGTGTCGTGATCGATATTTTCATCTTGTTCCCGCTGTTTTTCAATAGCGTCTAGACTACTGGAGAATTGACCTTTATGAGCTGCGTCGCCATCCACAACTGTTATTACGCTGTCAACCGTAACCTGGGTAGATATTTCTGGCCAATTGAATGCTCTTATAAGTGGTTGGGGTAATGCAAGGCCAGACGTTTCAATTACGATATGATCAGGTTTTATCTCTCGTTCTAATAGTTTACTTATGGTGGGTATAAAATCTTCAGCAACAGTACAACAGATACACCCATTTGAGAGCTCCATGATATCATCCTCAGAGCATGTTTCATCACCGCAACCTTTTAATATGTCCCCGTCGACTCCCAGATCTCCAAACTCATTAATTATTAATGCTATTCGCTTTCCTTCGGTGTTTTGCAATAATTCACGAATAAGTGTTGTTTTACCTGAGCCTAGAAAGCCGGTTATAACGGTTGTAGGTATCTTCATAATTCCTTAATCCTTTTCTAAATATTTCCAAAACTGACTTGCAGTAAGCCCTAAAACTATCCACGAGACTAGGCTAACTGCCAAAGCTCGCGAGGCAAACTCTGCTGCTAGTTCTGGAGGAGCGACACCAAAGTAAGTTTCCAGTTTGGGGTGCCCTATCAAATGAGGAATTATAATAAATATAATACCAAAACCTGTTAGTATTTTATGCTTTGAAAGGAAAAGTAATAAAATTCCTATTGTCGTACAAAAAATAGTAGCTATCCACCAGGTTTGCTTAAGTCCCACGGCCACACTAATTGTTCCAGGAAGCTCCGGTGGCAGACCCACTGCGGGAGCGAGTTGGAAAATAAAAAAACCACATACTCCTGCAACGATACCCTCTGCTTTACTTATGGTAAATCCACGTTTACCGAAAAAGGTTATAGCCGCTAAAAGTAAAAACCCAAAGCCTGTAAACGTTACAAGATTAAAGCATAGGGTCATCAGATGACGGTACGGGTCTTGCCAGATATCAACGTGCTTTACAGGGCTCTCTGGAGAGCCATCAGTGATAAAGTGAATACTTTGCCCTGTCTCAAAAAGCTCAGCCTCTAATAAAAGTGGAGTTATTAATAGCATTTGCATCACTGTCGCTAATGCTCCTGCTACTGTACCGCAAAACACGGCACTCACAAATATATTTTTGAACATTTTCTAGTGGCAGGGAAATGCCATAGAGTGCCTTAAATCATGAGCTGAGTCATGCACTATAGTAGCCTGAGCAAATCCTGATGCAAATAAAAGGAAACCTCCAATTATAATAGCTCCAAATATTGCTCCAAACTGGCTGCTAGAGTTTGTAATTTCAGTGGGTAGTGTTAATACTTTTGTTTGACCTTGCATTTCTTTCTCCTATTACCGTCACACCCGACGGCTGGGGTTTAAACATTTCAAGGCTGGTCTCCTGGCTTGCGGGTCGTGGCTACGTATCTGTCTTCCCAAGAATAAATCCCAGTGACTTTTAGATAGTTGCTCACCGCTTACAGTCGCGGGGGCGGCTTTGGCTTTGAGCCCCGATTTGGGTCACTCTTACCATATTCCCATTTCATCATAAATTGCTTTTGCAAAATAAATTGAACCTTGTAAAAGCAACATGCGCTTTACGAGAATGAATCGTCAAGCATTATCTCTTAGTTAAATAAAAAAAGTTGTAACAGGGTCAGTCGTGTTGATTGCAAATGCATACATTGTGTATATAAAGTAGTTGTTCTTACAACATGAAGTGTTTATTATCTAATAGTGGGCTTTCTCCACTTTATTCGAGGCCTAAGCAGAGAGAAGGGTTACTTGCGATTTTCTAAACTAAGATTAAATGGATTTAAAAGTTTCGTTGATTCCACAGATTTGGTAATCTCAGACGGTCTTACCGGTGTTGTTGGGCCTAACGGCTGCGGAAAATCAAATCTGCTTGAAGCGCTCCGATGGGTTATGGGAGAAAATCGTCCTACAGCAATGCGAGGTTCTGGTATGGATGATGTTATTTTTTCTGGTACTGCCTCTCGTTCAGCAAAGAACTTTGCTGAAGTAGCTTTAAAAATTGATAATTCAGATCGATCAGCGCCTGCTCAATATGCTGAATTTTCTGAATTTGAAGTGGTACGGCGAATCGCAAGGGACTCTGGTTCTGCGTACAAAGTTAACAGTAAAGATGCTAGAGCTCGCGATGTGCAGATGCTTTTTGCAGATGCTTCTACGGGAGCTCACTCGCCAGCCTTGGTTAGACAAGGTCAGATCGCAGAGTTAATTAATGCGAAGCCAAAATCCAGGAGACGAATTTTAGAAGAAGCTGCTGGGATATCCGGACTATATCAGCGTCGCCACGAAGCTGAACTTAAGCTTTCTGGGGCAGACACAAACCTTTCCAGATTAGATGACACTATTGAACAATTAGCGTCTCAGCTTGGGCATTTAGCGAAGCAGGCCAAACAGGCGTTAAGATACCGTGAAATAGGAGAAGAGTTAAGAAAACTAGAAGGGCAATTATTATATATAAAATGGAAAGAGGCCGAGAGTATACGAGCCTCAGCTGAATTAGAAAAAAAGAAATCGCAATTAAGAGCGTCAGAGGCAGAAGCCGAAGCGAAAAAGTTTTTTAACGAAAGGGAAGTGTTCGAAGGAACGCTCCCGAAACTTCGTGAGGACAACTCCAACTCTGCTATAAAACTTCAAAATTTGTTGGTGCAGAGAGAGTTTTTGGTTAACAGTAAGAGGCAAGTTTTACAAGATATTAGCAAACTAAAATCTGATATAGATCAGTTGGAGTTTGATATAACGCGAGAAACTTCTTTGAACCAAGATGCTGTGGATACTTTAAAGAGATTAGAAATAGAAAAGCTTGAGTTAACTCAAGCAGGAGATAACTACTCGTCAAGATTAGGAGTAGCTATCGAAGAGTCTAGAGTATCGGCTTTGGATCTACAGGGCTTAGAGCTTCAGCTTTCAAATAAAACAGAGGACAATGCTAGATTAATAGCACAGCATCAGTCGGCAGAAGGGCTTTATGAAGAGTTAAAGGTTACATTAGAAAGAATAAAATCAGAAGAAAAAAAGGCTAATATGGAGTTAGAAGCCTCGAGAATTATAGTGACATCCGAGAGCCTGAAAGCTACTGAGGCTAAAGATAAGTTTAGTGCCGCAAAAATTGAATTTGAATTAGCGGATACTCAATTAGAGAAAATTAATCTTTCACGAAATGATATTCAATCTAAAGAGGCACAAGCTAGAGCTACTTCATCTGAGGCAGAGGGAATAGAAACGGCATTGCGTGCGGAATCAGGAGCTGTTTCTCGGTTGCTAGATAGAGAAATCTCTGAAGTTAAACAAATTATTGATAGGATAAAGGTCCAACCTGGCTATGAGTTGGCTCTTGGAGCAGCTTTTCAGGATGATTTAAAAAATCCTGAAGTTGAAAAAGATTTTGGAACGGGATGGATTAGTTTGAAGTCTGACTATACGTCCCAGAGCCTTCCACCCGATGTTGAACCCCTCTCGTCTTTTGTTTCTGGTCCGGAGCTTTTATCTCGAAGAATCGCACAAATAGGTGTTGTTAGTAATAAGCTAGGCGCAAAGCTTCAAAGCCAATTGATGCCTGGGCAAAGGTTGGTTTCCAAGGAAGGGGCATGTTGGCGTTGGGACGGCTTTAAAGTAGAGGCTGTAGATGCGTCAACTTCATCAGCTTTGCGGCTGCAACAGCTTAATAGGTTGGAAGAGTTAAAACAAGAATTAGAACAAGCTATTTCTAAATCCTTAGGCTCTAGGCAAGCCCATACTAGCCTTCAGGCAGAACTTTTAGAACTAACCAATTTTGATCAAGAGACTCGATTAACTTGGCAAAACGCAGATAAACTTATGATAGAATCAAACCGTGTAATGAGTAGTGCCGAGAGTGAAAAAAGTATAGCAGAGGGTAAGGTTGAAAATTTATTACTAACAGTAGCAAGATACAAAAATGAAACTAATAATATCCAAAATAGACTATTAGAGGCCGAAAAGGCTATTAAGAGCTTAGGTGATCTACAATCTGTGCGAGATGAGCTGGATAAGCTTAAGGAAGAAGTAGTTGTCTCTAGAACCACGATGATTTCAAAAAGAGGCCTTGCAGAGACCCTTCGAACAGAAAACGAAATTAGAGTACAAAGGTTTAAAGAAATTGACGAACATTTACTTGTATGGATTTCTCGCCGTGAATATGCTGAGGATCGTATCAAGGAGCTGAAGTCTAGGCAGGTTATGCTCGAAGATAAATTAGAGATATCAGAAAAAAGGCCTAATGAACTAGTTTTTGAGCAAGATCAGTTGCAAGAGAAAATACAGTCTAGTGAGGTTTTTGCTCATGATGTAGC
>Ga0115004_10003183_pt1 | contig 13423 bp, 11 predicted proteins | sample ArcticOcean_MG_C_10_FD_88737 | JGI IMG/M metagenome (GOLD analysis project Ga0115004, IMG submission 88737) | Marine microbial communities from western Arctic Ocean - ArcticOcean_MG_CB11_90 | ecosystem: Environmental > Aquatic > Marine > Oceanic | place: Arctic Ocean: Canada Basin | collected...
CCGATTCGACATCGTTCATCGCCCGTTTCAACCCGACCGGCCGTTGCCCTGGGATCTCTGGCGACGAGTTGCCCGCCGGGTGGTCATCACCGTGCAGGACCTCATCGCCTACCGCGTCGGGCAGTACCACTCCTCACCCCAGCAGTGGCTGGCCTACCGAACCAACATGGCTCAGAGCATGGCCCAGGCCGACGGAATCGCCGTGTTCCTCGACGACGTGGCTGATCAAATCGCACTCGAGCGTTTGCCGGTGGACCCATCGCGAATTGGATCGGTTCCGTGTGGAACAGACCATCTGACCGGTCAGGAGCCAGCCTGCCCTCCCGCCCCGTTTCTCGACCCCGAGCTCGCCGCCAGTCGCTTCCTCGTCGTACTCGGCTCGAACTATGCGCACAAGAACCGCGATCTCGCCGTGCAGGCCTGGAAAGAGCTACAGCGCCGTGGCATCGAGCGCACGCTGGTCGTCGTGGGTGCACACGTGCCCTTCGGCAGTTCCCGACATGCCGAAGCGCAAGCGTTGGGGGTCGACGACGATGGGGTCGTCGCTCTGCTCGACGCCACCTCGGAGGAGCGCAACTGGCTGCTCCGCCATGCCGACGTCGTCATCTACCCCACCAGCGCTGAGGGCTTCGGACTCGTCCCCTTCGAAGCGGCTCGATTCGGCACGCCGACCGTGTCGGTCAACTTCGGCCCCCTCGCCGAGGTCCACGCCGATCCTCCGGTCACGGCTGCGTCCTGGAGCGCATCCGATCTGGCCGACGCCATCCTCGAGTTGCTCAATGACCCCGACGCATCAGCGGCCGCAATCAACTCGACGCTGGATGCCGGAACCGCGTTCACCTGGGACATCGCCGCCGAGAAGCTGGTTCACGTCTATCAGCGAGCATTAGCCTCACACCCATCGCCCGCGCGACCCGCCGAGGAGCCACGCCCATGACCCAAACGACCGACACAACCGCTGAATCCGAGTCCAGCGCTGCCACCGCGACCGTGACGCTCGACCGTTTGTCGCTCGAGCAGGCGCTGATCGACGTCGAGGTGGCCAATGCTCGAGTCATTGACCTCACGGCACGCCTCTCCGAATCACACCTCGAGACCCAACAACTGCGCCAGCAAGTGCTGGAACTCAGCACACTGTCCTCGCCGACATCGGCCAACAGTCTGCGCGCGCTCGTGGCTGGCCCGATCAAGGCCATTGCCCGCCGTGTTCTGCCACTGAGCGTCCGCACCCGTTTGCGCAGCGCGCTGGGATGATCCGTCCGCGGGTGCTGCTCGCACTCACCGTGTACAACGGCCGCGCCGTCGTCCCCGCGGCACTCACCTCAGTGGCGGCTCTGTCGCAGGCCGTCGCCGACATCGACGTGCTCGTTCTCGACGACTGCAGCCCCGAACCAGGCTTCAGTGACGACGTCGAACGGCAGTGCCGCACACTCGGCCACAAGTACTATCGCTCACCCCGCAACTTGGGCATCCCGCGCAACGTCAACCTCGGCCTGCTGGCCGCATTGGACGGCGGGTATGACTACGTCATCGTCTCGAACTCCGATGTGATCTATAGCGAGATGGCTGTCGATCAGCTCGTCCTGATCGCCCAGACCGACTCCCGGATCGGATCGGTCACGGCGTGGAGCACCAACGTGTCGATCTACTCGATCCCCAACGCTGCGCCCAACGACCACCTCACAGACCAGTCGATCACGAACGAGGTCGGTGCTGCCCTTCGCAACACCTTCGGCACCGGCGCCGTCGACATTCCGGCAGGTATCTCATTCGCCATGCTGATCCCAACGCCCGTGCTGCGTGTCGTCGGCGTCATGGACCCGGTGTTCGGTCGTGGCTACTGCGAGGAAACCGATTGGTCACGGCGCAGCGTCGAGGCCGGATTCCGACTGACGCTCGGCGTCGGTGCTTTTGTGTATCACGCGGGCGGCGGGTCAACCGAGGCAGCGGGCTTGCTCCAGCCTGGGCAGACCACCGTGGCGGGCAACGAGCAGATCATCGACATGCGCTATCCGGACTTCCGCACTGTCGTCGGCAAATTCTTCGAGGCTGGCACCATGCCCGAACTCAACCAGCGAGCACTTGAGGCCATCATCGGGCAGGCGAGCGAGGAACACGGCTACCGCCTCGCCATCGGGCTTCGGCCCGAACGCCCGACCGGCGAGGCCGACCGCGCCGTTGCCATCGACGTCACACTCCATGGCCCGCACAACTCGCTCGCCAATGTCACGACCAGCGTGTTCGGATTCACGTCAACGTTCAGCACGTCAGCCGATGCGGCCGCCGAGATGATTCGAACCGCCCACGGCATGCCGCTGGCGGTCGACGTCTACGACATCGGCGTCGCAGCTGAGCAGTTCGCCCACGCCATCGCCGGCGACGGTGCCACCGTCAACTCCCACAGGAACTATCCCGCACGTGTCTGACCTTCCTCTCATTTCTTACGCCCCCAACGGTGAGGACATCGTCCTGTGGCGCGCTCTCCAACACCTGACACCCGGGTACTTCGTTGATGTCGGAGCCTGCCACCCCGTCATCACATCAATCACCAAGTTGTTCTCCGAGAGAGGATGGCGTGGCATCAATGTCGAGCCGTTGCCCCACCTGATCGAGGCGCTTGACGCCGATCGGCCTCACGACGTGAACCTGCCCATTGCGCTGTCCGACGAGAACGGCGAACTGACCTTGCACGTGGTTCTCGACGACATGCAACGGACCACGCTCTCACAGTCGTTGGCGGACCTGTATCGCGCCGACGGCTACAACGTCGAAGAACGGACGACACCGGTCCGCACCCTCACCAGCGTGCTCGACGAATATCCACTCCCCCGCATCGACTTCCTGAAGATCGATGCCGAGGGGCTCGAAGACCCGATCGTGCGCGGCCTCGATTTCGACAAGTACCGCCCGCCCGTCATCGTCGCCGAGGAAGGCAGCCACCAGGCGTACGCGTTCCCGGAGCTGCTTCGCGCCGCCGGTTACACCGAGACATTATGGGACGGCCTCAATCGGTTCTTCGTCTCAGCCGATGCTGATGACGAGCTCCGTCACAAGCTGAGCTACCCAGCCGGTGTTCTCGACGACTACTCCAAGCTCGACTTGGCCGAAGCCCGTCACGAAGCGGCCATGGCAACGCACCGTGAGAACGAACTTGCGGCACAGATTGCGGCCATCCACGAATCATCCACGTGGCGCGTCGGCAAAGCCCTTCATGCCCCCGTTCGCCTCGTGCGGCGCTTCACTCAGCGCTGAGGACTCGTCCGTCCACGACCATGACCGCGACCGCACCGGTTCGACCGGTCACCACACCAGCCGCTCAGAGCTGGATGCCCGGCATCGAGATCATTCGGGGCGTCGCCGCGCTGGTCGTCGTGGCCCACCACATGTGGTCGTTGTCGACGCTGCCCCGGTTCAGGTGGTATTGGATGGTCGAGGGTTTCGGATCGTTTGGCGTCAACATCTTCTTCGTCCTGTCGGCATTTCTGCTCAGTCCTCCGTCCTGGGCACTGCGCACGCGATCAGACCTGGCGTCATTCTGGGGACGGCGGGCGGCTCGGATCATGCCGGCCTATTTCGTCAACGTGTTCCTGTTGTTCTTGTTCTTCGTCCCGGTTGGTGTGCTGTTCAGCAAGGTCGGGCTGAAGCAGGTCCTTGCCAACCTGACATTCACGCATCAGCTCTTTCCTTCGACCATCGGATCACTCGGAACCAACGGCGTGCTCTGGACGCTCTCGGTCGAGTTCTTCCTGTATCTCTCCCTGCCGTTCATCGGTTGGTTGTTCAGCCGGGCACCTTTCGCCACCTTCACCGCAATGATGGCTGCCGGTACGGGCTGGCGTCTCCTCATCGGCCTGAACGGCGACGGGCTGCGCAACTTCTACTTCGGTGACAGCGGTGTCGGTATCGAGTTGCAGAGTCTTCTCGTCGCCAGACAGTTCGTCGGCTACCTGCCGCTCTTCGCGATCGGCATGGGGGCGCGATGGGTCTACGAGAACAAGCGCAGCTGGTTCGAAGCTCGTGAATTCACGATCAACCTGCCCATCGCCCTCGGGCTCTTGTTTCCGGGCATGCTGTTCCTGGTCTTCGTCGAGCGTGCTGCCTTCTACACCCACTGGGTTTGGTTCTCCACCTTCGACACCATCGTCAGCGTGCTGATCGTGCCGGCGCTGCTTGTGGCGGCCGCCGGGACGCTTGCCCCAAGCCGCGTCAACCGGCTCGCTGAGTGGGCCGGTCAGCGGAGTTACGGCCTGTACCTGTGGCATTTTCCCGTCATCCTGGTCGCCTACGAACGTGGAATCGCGTACGCTCCACCCGTGCTCAGCTACTGGTGGGCACGAATCGCCTTCATCCTCGTGATCACGGCCATACTTGCTGACGTGAGTTACCGCGCAATCGAGATGCCTGCACAGCGATGGGCCAAGTTACGGCTACAAACGGTCGGGAGACCGTCATGACCCCCAGCCTGTCCGTCCAGGTCGTCGTGTTCGACAACTCGCTTGCGGAACTGCAACGACTCGTCTCCGGAATCAGCGCGACCGTTCGCCACGCCCGAGCCGCTTCAGCAGTCGACGTCGTCGCCATCGCCATCGGCGACGCATCGGCAAACCCTTCACTCACCGATCCCGAGATCGACTTGCTGCGAGGCGCGGTCGGACCACACGTCGATATCAGCTACGAGTTCTTCGGAGAGAACCTCGGCAGCGGCGGGGGATCGAACCGGCTGATGGAGCGCTCCGACAGTGACCTGATCTGGGTGCTCAACCCCGACACGGTGCCGGCGCCGAATGCGCTCGGTGAGCTCGTGGCCGCGCTCCAGCCCGAGGACGTCGCCGCGGTCGACGCACGGCAGCTTCCAATCGAAAGCCCCAAGGGATTCGACCCCGAAACTGGCGACGCTGCCTGGGTGTCGGGAGCGTGTCTGCTGATGAAGCGGGCAGCTGCCACCGCTGTCGATGGTTTCGACGCGCACTTCTTTCCGATGTACTGCGACGACGTCGACCTGTCGTGGCGACTTCGACTCACAGGCTGGCGGGTGCGCCATGCGCCCACAGCTGTGATCTTCCACGACAAGCGACTTGGCGCCGATGGCCGACCTCTCGCCTCAGACTTCGAACACGAGTCCGGCATGCTGTCGCGTCTCTTCCTCGCCCATCGCTACGACCGCCCCGACGTGGTCCAAACCACCCTCGCGTGGGTCGACGAGCATGGCACCGACGCACACCGACGCGCGGTCGTTACCTATCGGGCCCGGCTCGACGCCGGCGATGTCCCCAAGCCGATCGCCGATCCGACCGGTGTGGCCGACCTCGACACCGACTACTACGGCCCCAGTCGATTTCGCTACTGATCGATCACTGATGAGCTACGCCTTCCGCTACACCGACGACTCGCCGTACGGCCACATCGTCCACCTCCTCGACCAGCACCTCCCCGACCGCGGCCTAATCATCGACCTGGGTTGCGGGCACGCGGCGATTGCCGAGCCGACCCTCAAACTCGGATTCTCCTACGCCGGCGTCGACGGCGACGCGGCCACCGTCGACGAACTGAACGCGAACAGCCCTGTCGACGCCTTTGTTCTCGACCTCAACGACCTCGATCGGCTTGCCGAACGGCTCGACGAGATCGCAGCTGGACGCCCGATCGCTGCGGTCACGGCGATCGACGTGCTCGAACATCTGCCACGCCCAGACGACACACTCCGCACGCTGCACGTCTGGATGCTCGAGCGCGACGTAGCAGCGCTGGCGGTGAGCATTCCCAATGTCGGCCATGTCGATCTCGCCGCCAAGCTGGTCACGGGCCGCTGGGACGTCACCCCGACGGGGCTGCTCGACGAAACCCACCTACGATTCTTCACCGACGACTCCGTGAGAGCGTTGATGGAGACGACGGGCTTCGACGAAATCGCGCGTCATGACTTTCGGTTGATCTTCAGCGATCAGGCGTGGCCGCCTGACCATCCGACACAGTCGCCCGAGTCGATGCTCGGCCGCTATCTCCGCACCCTGCGCGAGCTCAGCGATGATCACGCCGAAACCAACCAATTCGTGCGCATCTACTCGCCCGCACCGACACCGATGTCGACACCGCGTGGCGGGGCGGTGCGCTCGTCGTCCTTCGCGACCGAGCCGGTGACCGAGCGGCGCACGCCATTTCTGTCGATCGTGACTCGCACCATGGGCCACCGCCACACCTTGGTCGACACGCTGGCGTGCCTGGCGGCGCAGACCGACGACGACTTCGAAGTCCTCCTGATGGTCAATACCGATGACGACGACGCATCCGCAGCGGTGGCCGACCTGGTTGCCTCGTTCGACGATCGATTTCGTTCACAGGTCCGAATCGATGTGAGCACGGTCATGCACCGCGTGGCGCCGCTCAATCGGGCCCTGGATCTCGCCGCCGGCCGATATCTCACTGTGCTTGATGACGACGATCTCGTCTTCGGCGACTGGGTCGAACAGTTCCATAGCGCCGCCAACGCACATCCCGGCGCCGTGATCCGATGTCGCGCCGTCGACCAGCAGATCGACACCGTCGGGCACCATGGTCCGGCAGTGTCGGCCTCGGGCTTCAAGGCGCCCTACCGGGCGACCTTCGACCTCGCGAGCCACCTCGCTGGCGGGCAGTCACCGCAGGGCACGATGGCCGTTCCGTGTGAGGCACTCGACACGTTCCGTCTCAGATTCGACGAGAACATGGTCGTGTGCGAAGACCTCGAGTTCTACCTGCGGGTGGCAAACATCTGCGGTGTCGTTGACACCGGCACCTTCGGCATGGTCTATCGACGGTGGACCGATCGATTCGCGTCACAACACACGGTGTCACCGGAAGTCTGGGAGCAGTCGATCCAGGAAATCGTTCGCCGACTTGACGCAATGCCGCTGCTCATGCCAACGGGCACGGCAAGCCGCCTGTACCAGGCAGCCGTGCAGGAGCGTCAACTGTACGAGCTCGACCAGGGAACGTCCGCCCTCCTGCGACGTGCCGATGTCGCCGAACGCAACTGGGCATCTCTCGCCGACGCCTATGCCCAACTCGAGCACGAATTCCGCAAATTGGCCGACGACCGCAATCACTGGGTTGGACAGGCCGAGCAGCTTGCACCCGCACGATGGGCTTCGCTGCTTCGCCGCGTCGTTCGACGCTGCCGTCACCTGCTCTCCGGAGGATCGTGACCGTGGCAGTCGAACCCGATCCGTCCCCGGACTCCGCCACCGATCTACGCGCGGAAAATGCCGATCTCCGCCGCCGGCTCGAACTGGCCGAGCTGGCGCTCGAGGCACTCGCCGCCGAGGCACGAGCACGCCGAGCCGAGGTTCGGGTACTGGCAGAGTCATTACCCACGGCGGTGAGCCGCCATGCCGTCCTCCGCGAAATGCTGAGCGACGCACGCCATCACCCGGACAAGTCCGGCGTTGTGCGGCGCGGCGTGGCCAAGGCATGTCGAGCACCGCGCAGGGCAATCCGGCTCTTCAGAGGGCGAACGTGACCGCGCCCGTCCGGGTGTTCGTTGCCGCCGACGGCAACGAATTCATGCACGACATCGCCTCCTGGTTCGCCGACGCGGCTCGGCTCGCTGGCCGACACGCCGAACTCATCAGCGACGAACTTCCCGCCGTGGATGGTGCGATCAACCTCGTGGTGGCACCCCATGAGTTCTTCGAGCTGTACGACGCTCCGCAGCACGCGCTGCAGCAGGCTGCGGCTGCGTCGATCTGCGTCGGGACCGAGCAGCCGGATACACCATGGTTTGATCTCACCATCGATGCGTGCAGGCGTGGGATCGAATGCCTCGACATCAACCCACACGGAGTTGCTGCGCTCCGCGGTGCGGGCCTCGTCGCGTCGCACGTCCAACTCGGCGCCGTGCCAGCGATGACCGCGCCGAGTGCGCTGACTCCCACCACTGGGCGGCCGATCGACGTCCTGTTCATGGGCGGGCTCGACGACCGTCGTGGTGCCCTGCTTGCCGACCTCGCGCCCGAGCTGTGGACCGTGAAGTCTGACATTCGTGTTTTCAAATTCGACCGTCCAGTCAGTTCGGCCACCCCGGGCGTCGTCTTCGGCACCGACAAATACGACCTCCTTGCGTCGTCCAAACTGCTCGTCAATCTGCACCGGCAGCGCGAGAATTCATCCTCGTACTTTGAGTGGGCGCGCATGATCGAGGCGATGGCGAATCGGTGCGTCATCGTCACCGAGCCTTCGGATACGTCGGCTCCGCTGGTCAACGGTCGACAATTCGCCGAGGCGCCCATCGAGGCAATGGGCGACACAATCCGCAGGTTGCTCGCCGATGACCAGCGGCGTTCCGACATCGCCGACCGGGCCCTCGCTGCGGTCACGTCTGACCTGGCATTTGCCCAAACGCTCGGCCCACTGCTCGATCGGATCGAAAGCACGGTGCTCCCCCGCATCAGCGACCACGTCGCTACCGACGATCCGAGCGTTGACCCGTGGCGCCTCGGCGCATCCAAGGTGCCTCCGCCGACACGACTCGGCGCCTTCCGGCCGTACGCCCCACTCCAGCGCGCTGCAAAACGGTTGGCGCTCGACGACACCGACATGCTGCGCCGTATCGACGCAACCAGCTGCCTGATCCGCCATGGCCAAGGGCAACACGTCGAACGGATCGCTACTTCGAGTTACCTCGGGCGCACCACAGCACCCCGCGTCTCGGCGGTCGTCACCCTCTACGACTATGCCGGAGTTGTCGGTGAGACACTGACGAGCCTGATCGCTTCGACTGATGTGGACGTCGAGATCATCGTGGTCGACGACCACTCGTCCGACGACGGTCGCCACGTCGTATCGGATCTGTTCGATCGCCACCCCAATGTTCCGATGCTGCTGCTCGGCAAGGATGCCAACGAGGGACTGGCTGCGGCTCGCAACGACGGCTTTGCGGCCGCTGTTGGAGAGTATGTGTTCGTGATGGACGCCGACAACCACGTCTATCCCACCTGCCTCGCCCGGCTGGCCGACACGCTGGACGAGCACAGAGATGCCGCTGCGGCGTATTCGATTCTCGAAGACTTCGGTACACAGCGCAACATTCGGAGTGCTCTGGCATGGGATCCAGCCCGGCTGTGCGTTGCGAATTACATCGATGCCCAGGCAATGTGGCGACGATCGATGTGGGAAGCCCTCGGCGGGTACCGCAACGACGACCGTGAGGTCTACGGCTGGGAGGACTGGGATCTCTGGCTGAGATTGGCCGAGACCGGAGGGCGGGCAGTACTGCGCACAGAGATCCTCGGCCGGTACCGGGTCCAAGACTCGTCGATGATCACGCTCACCAATCTGGCGACCGACGACGCCATCGTCAGTATGCGCAACCGGTACCCGCGCCTGCCGTGGCCCGGCTCCGACGGCCAGTAGGCTCAGCCCAACATGTCGCTTCGGTCGGCGGTGGCCCACCGCAATCTTCTCTATCTCTTCACGCTGAAGGAGCTGCGTACTCGGTATCGCGGGTCAATCCTTGGCTGGGCGTGGAGCTTGCTGAACCCGATCAGTCAGATGATCATCTTCAGTATCATCTTCCTCAAGATCTTCGGCGGCGTGGCACCCCGCGCAAGTGCCAGCGGCATCCAGAACTTCCCGCTCTACTTTCTGTCGGGACTGTTGCCCTTCCAGTTCTTCGTCATCTCCGTCAGCGCCAGTATTGGATCGGTCCAGGGCGGAGCGAGTCTGATCAAGAAGGTCGCGTTTCCCCACGAGCACCTGGTGCTGTCGATCATGTTGGCGCAACTGGTGACGGTCTGCATTGAACTGTTGGTTCTCTCAGCGTCGTTCCTGTTGTTCGGTCATTTCATGTTCCAGTGGCTGATTCCGATGGCCGCGCTGCTCGTGTTGATCTCGCTGTTTACGACGGGTGTCGCTCTCGCGCTGTCGGCGGCGAACGTGTTCTTCCACGACATCAACTACCTGTGGGGCATCGTCTCGCAGATCCTGTTCTACGCCAGCCCGATCATTTGGGTCATCGGCCAGGTGGAAAGCCCAGTGATCAACAAGTACGCGCCGTGGGGTCCAACGGGCAACTTTGTGGATGCCTCCCACAAGATTCTGTACGAAAACGTGTTCCCGAGCCTTGCTCAATGGGGCTACATCGCCGCTTGGGCAGCCGTCGCTTTCGTTCTCGGCGCGTGGTTCTTCAACCGGTTGTCGCCGCGGTTCGCGGAAGAAATCTAGTGCGGGAGACCTGACATGCCAGATCAGCGCAGCACCGGCATTGCCCTGCGAGTCGACAACGTCACCAAGACGTTTCGAATCCATCACGAACGCGCATCGTCCCTCAAGCAGTTCATCGCCACCGGTGGCCGCAATCGGTACGAGGATTTTTACGCTCTGCGCGACGTCTCGTTCGAGGTCGGCGAAGGCGAAGCGGTCGGGATCATTGGGCACAATGGATCGGGCAAGTCAACCCTGCTCAAGTGCATGGCACAAATCCTGACGCCCAACGCTGGCAAGATCCACGTCAACAAAAAGATGGCAGCGCTACTCGAGTTGGGTGCAGGTTTTCACCAAGAATTGAGCGGACGCGACAATGTGTTTCTCAACGCCTCGATCCTGGGCATGGGACGCAAGGAGATTGCGAACCGCTTCGACGAGGTCGTCGAGTTTTCCGGCCTCGGCGACTTCATCGACACCCCGGTCAAGACCTACTCGTCAGGCATGTACATTCGCCTCGCTTTCGCGGTGGCAATCAACGTCGACCCGGAGTTGCTGCTGATCGACGAGATCCTCGCAGTCGGCGACGTCACCTTTCAGAAGAAGTGCATGGAGAAGTTCGTCGACTTCCGCACTCAGGGCCGCACCTTGGTGCTCGTCACCCACGATGGCCACACCGTCCGCGAGTTTTGCGACCGCGCGATTTGGTTGGATCACGGCGTCGTCCGGCGCGACGGCGATCCCGCCGACGTGGTCGATGAGTACACCGAGACCATGCTCGGAGCGGAGACCACCGAGGGGGCTGAGTCAAGCCGTCGTGGTGACGGCAGAATTCGGATCACAAGCACCGAGTTACTCGTCGGCGGCGTTCCTGTCGATCGTTTCCGCAGCAGTGACGACGTCACTGTCCGGATGCATTATCGGGCAACCGAACCCGTTCCGAAGCCAGTTTTCGCGGTGTCGATCGCCAGCCTCAATGGTGCAACCGTCACGGCCCCTTCGAGTCGTGACGCTGGCGATGTGCCCGATTCGATTGAGGGCTCCGGCTACGTCGATGTGCGATTCGAGAAGATACCGCTCATCCCATCGCGATACGTCCTCCATACCGAGATCAGCGGATGGGATCGCCAGCACATCTATGACCACGTGCAAAACGCCCAGACTTTCGACGTCATCGCCGGCGAGACGAACGAGACACACGGCCTCGTCACGATGCATCCGAGTTGGTCGCGCCACGGCAACTAGTCCATCGGACGTTCCATTGCCGCAGCGCCGCCGAGTCCGGCGGCCCAGCGCACGATGGCAACCGACGCAAGGGCGTGTAAAGCAAGTAGTGCCGCTGGCGGCACGGGGGCGCCATACGTGTCCCACTCCCAGGGCAGCAGCGTGCCAGCGATGCCGCCCGCGAACCGGCGCATCATCGCGGCAAGCCCGACATTCGCCACGACCAGACCGGCGACGAGCACGGCCAGTCCGAGGCGCCGAGCTGCAGCAGGATCGAGACGGAGTCGGGCACCCAGAACTGGGATACCGACAAGCAGCGGGAGGAAGTACCGGCCCTGCCAGTACACGCCGAAGTCGTTGTTCTGCAGCATCGTGAGTGTCCACGACACCAGCACGCCCGCTCCAAGGACTGCGACCATTCCGGCTCCGACCTGGCGTTCATCGCCAAGCACCGCCACACCGCCGAGCGCACCGATCGCGAGCACACACAAGAACATCGCTGACGTCGGCACCGGTGTGTCCAGCCACCCCAGTACCCCAATCGCCTGACGCAGACTGTTGCCGGTCTCGCCGATGACGAGCCGCAGAACCAAGCGGTCGAATCCATTTATTCTCGTGCACATAACGGCGATCATCACCATGACACCACCGAGTGCGGCAACCACACAGACTGCCCAACGAAGAGCTGCGCTCCTGTCGCCCAACTTCCACCACAGCCGTCGCCCAACGACCGCCACCACCGGGGCAAGCGGCGTGAGGAAGAGTGCTCGTGCATCGTTGGTCTCGCTCCACGCCGCCCAGGCAAGCGTTGCCAACGTGGACACGCCGATCAGCGCCAACGGCCCTGCCCCAATCCGCTGGGCCAGCGAACGGAGGCCGATCGACATGGTGACCAGCGCGAGCGCCAGGATGAGCGCAGCCCAGACCAACCCATCGCGGCGCGGCAACACGAGGGCTGCCCAACCAATCGCAGTCAGCCACGCCGCTTGCCGATCGGCCGCCATCGGCGCCGATCTATGCCACGCCGTCAGCGCCGACAGGCCAGTCCACGCCGCAAGCCCTCCTGCGATCGCCATCCCACTCGGGTTCACCGTGGCAAAGACGAACCAGGCCATCGGCGTGACCGCCAACATCGTCACTCCCACGCCGAGCGCGCCACGTCGAGCAGCGAGCATGACCGATGCCGCAACCAGGAGAATCGGGAGGAACGCATCGGCAGCTCGCGCCGACCACGGCGAAATCGACGCCGGGGCAAACGTTCCAAGACCCGCTACGAGGTGACCCCACACGGGGTAATTGGCGGCGCGTGTCGCTCCCACGCCGGTACCGGCCGGAGCGGTCAGGTCGGCGGCACAGCTCGCCGGTGTGTAGGACTCGAACGCGAAGCAGTTCGGTGGCGGGAAGCCGATGTGCGCTGGGAGCTCGAAGCCACGCTCGGCGCTGCCCCCTGGTAAGCGGAAGCCGTCGAGCTGACCGCGGACCAACGCACCGGCACGGACGTTGTGTCCAGGCTCATCCGGGCCCGCCGATCGAGGAGCGCCGAGAATCCACGCCGACACCATGAGGAGCAGCGCCAGGGAGACGAGAATGGCATCGCGCGACCGGAGCCCACGGCCCCTCGCGACGGTGTCTGGCGATGAAACATCCCGGAAAGTTCCATTCTCGACCACAGATGAATCCTACGGTCAGGCAACGATGCCCTGCACGCATGTCCACCCGACCAGTATCGTTCGAGACGATGACCTCGACGTCACCACCTGCCGCTGCCAAGACTGACAGAACGACGCAGCCTTTCCCCGCGCCAGTCGAACGCGCCGTGTCGGTTCTCGAACGGCCCGCCACGTGGCTTTGGGACCGCGGCTTTCGGTTCCTCAGCGTGCTCGACGCCGTGGCGCTCTTTTCCTTGATGTTCGTCATCAGCTTGGTCCGCTTTGGGTTCACGCTGACCTGGAGCATCTACCCGATGTCGTATTACCTCATCGGATTTTCGATTGCGACGTTCATCCATCTGACAGTCAATTAC
>Ga0115004_10003184_pt1 | contig 13421 bp, 10 predicted proteins | sample ArcticOcean_MG_C_10_FD_88737 | JGI IMG/M metagenome (GOLD analysis project Ga0115004, IMG submission 88737) | Marine microbial communities from western Arctic Ocean - ArcticOcean_MG_CB11_90 | ecosystem: Environmental > Aquatic > Marine > Oceanic | place: Arctic Ocean: Canada Basin | collected...
AGATTTGACTGGGGTTCAACAGCTTCTGCTGATGCAAACAGAATTGAAACGTTTAGTTTATCTGGAAGTTTCATATGGGATAAATTACTTAATGTAGACGCTATTACATTTGGTAAATTAAGAGCTGGATATTCTGAAGCTCCTATATTTCCTGGAACTTATGCAACGAGTCCTGTATATGGATCTGGAACAGCATATGGTTCTTTAGCTTCTTTAGCGGTTCCAAACACTCTTGCTAATCCAAATTTAACGGGTGGTATGAGAACTGAATTGGAATACGGAATTGAATTGAAAGTTTTAAATAACAGATTAGGACTTGATCTTACATATTTTGACAGAGAAGATTCTAACTTACCAGTATCAATTTCTGCTGCTGGAAGTACAGGATACACTGGATTAAGTGTAAATTCAAAAATCACATCTTCAGCTGGTTTTGAAGTAATGCTTTCAGGTACTCCTATTGTGACTGATGATTTAAGGTGGGATGTATCATTTAACTTCGCTACTGTTAAGAAAACAGTTGATTTTATTTATGATGGTATTGAAAGAAACATTATAAACTCATGGTTATCATGGTCTAGTATGGATCTTCAAGAAATCGTTGGTGAAGAATGGGGTATGTTATACGGAAGGAAAAGAAGACAAGATGCTAATGGAAATTGGATGTACTTTGCAAGTGGAAATCACATGTATGACAACAATCAACTTCTTGGAAACATCATGCCAAACTATACAGGAGGTATAAACTCTAACTTAGTATTTAAAAATTGGGATTTAGCAGTTAATATTGATTTCCAAGATGGAGGTTTATACCATTCTGTTACAGATATGTTCTCAATGGCAGCTGGTCTTCATGAGTACACAGCAGGTTTAAATGATAAAGGAAATCCAAAAAGAGATGCAGTTTCAGCTGGAGGTGGTATTCACCAAGTAGGTGTTTACGCTGATGGTTCTGTTGCTGACATGTATAGAGCTCCTGATTCATGGGCTTGGGGTAACTGGACAAGAGATGATCTATGGTTAGTAGATGCTTCTTTTGTTAAGTTAAGACAAGTAAGACTTGGTTATACATTTGATGCAGACCAAGTAGCTAAAACTCCTTTTAGTTCTATTAGTTTAGCTGTAATTGGAACAAATCTTGCTATCTTATCTGAAACAACTGATTGGGGTGACTATAGAGGAACTAAAAATCCTGGTCTAGACCCTTCAGAATTAGGTGCAGGATGGTCAGGTGGTTCATTTGCTAGTGAAGGAGGACAATTACCTTCAGCAAGATCTTTTGGTCTTAACTTAAGCATGAAATTTTAATTAGTAATCATATATACAATGAAAAAACAAATTCAAAAAATAATCGGATTATTAACAATAAGTAGCTTATTGTTCGTATCCTGCGAGACTGTTGACTTTGGAGATGAAAATCTTAATCCAAACTCCGTTTCAAAAGCAAATACTGGTGCTCTTATAACTGGAGCAATGAGAAACATTCCAAGTCTTGTAAGTAATGTGAATCCAACATTGTTAGTTCAGCACGTTTCTGAAATTACATACAATGACGATTCTTGTTACGAAACAATACAATGGAACTTCGACGGTTTCTATACTGGTCCACTTATGGATCTTCAAACTGTAATTAATTTAAATACTACAGATCCTGATTCTTATACATCTTCAGGTTCAGCTGGTATGCAAATGGGTGTTGCTCACTTATTACAAGTTTACATGTACCAAAAAATGACTGATAGATGGGGAGCAATTCCTTACTCTGAAGCATTAAAAGGTGTAGATGAATTAAAGCCAAAATTTGATGATCAAAAAGATGTCTATATGGGTATGTTTGCTCAAATAGATGCTGCTTTAGGTATGCTAGATGGTGGTGGTTTAAGTGGAGACTACATGTTTAATGGAAGTGAAACAGCATGGAAAAAGTTTGGTAATACTATGAAAATGGTATTAGCCTTAAGACTTTCAGATGTTGATGCTGCTACAGCTCAATCTAAATTTTTAGAAGCTCACAACGCTGGAGTAATTGGAGCTGGTGGAGATATTCACTACCCATACACTGAGGCTGATGCAAATGATAGCCCATGGCAAGATAGGTTCCAAAGTAGAGATGACTTTGCTGCTAGTGATGTAATGTTTACTCACCTATATAATGGGGGTGCTAATATTGATCCAAGAGTACACAAGTTTATGAAGCCTGTTGTTACAGCAGATGGAGGACCGGGAGGTGCTGCAAAAGTAGCTGTAATATATCAATTGGTTGATGGGTTAAATTATGGAGGAATGCCTTATGGTGTTCTAACTCCAGGTATCCTACAATCATGGGTGTCTTACTTACCTGATTCAGTGATTATGACAAGTGCTGCTAAAGCTGGTGGTATGTTATATTCTTATGCTCAAGTAGCGCTAGGATATGCAGAAGCTGCACAAAGAGGTTGGTCAGTTCCTGGCGATGCTCAAACATGGTACGAAATTGGTATCAATGCTTCTATGACACAATGGGGAGTAAAGTCAGCCGATGCTGCTACTTATGTTTCTGGTGTTGCAGCTGCATCAATGGAAACTATAGCTACTGAAAAATGGAAAGCTTTATACATGCAAGGTGAAGAAGCTTGGGCTGAACACAGAAGATTAGATTATCCTGTTTTAGCTACTGCTAAAGACGCTTTAACTGGTACTGGAATTCCTAAAAGATTAGGATATGGTGCTACTACTGCTAGTGCAAACAAAGCTAATCACGATGCTGCGGTTGCTAAAGTATCTGGATATAGTCAAGATTCAAAAGTATGGTGGGATACTAAATAATAAGTACCTACTTCTTAATAAAAAAAAGCACCCTAATGGGTGCTTTTTTTATACATAAAGCTTTAAAACATTAAAAAGTATAATTCTTAATAAATTTAATGTTAGTTCGGTATTATAAATTATTAATCGGATACATATTGAATTATAATTTTGAACCAGCAGCTTAAAGGACGTTTTAGTTATATTTACACAAAATCACATGACATGAAAACAATAATTCTGCTTTTTACAATACTCATTTCACAATTGGCAATTTCACAATTTTCAGATCCTACAGCAAATTTCTTTATAGATGGTAATGTGAATTTATATAAATTAAAAGAATACGATACAAAAATAAAAGGAAGTCCCTATTTAGATAAAAGTTTTAAAACAGGAGAGATAATTTTTGAAAATGGAAAAAAGTATAGTGCACAAATAAGGCTGAATGTTTCAGAACAAAAATTTGAAATAAAAAACAATCAGAATAATCAAGCTAGTGCTATAGATATCGATGAAACAGTTACAATTATAATTGAAGGAGAAATCTACAAATTGTTTTCGTTTAAGCTTAATAAACCAGAAAATACAATTGCAGTTTTGGAGGAAATTTTAAAACTTGAGAGTTATGGATTATATTATTTCCCTCAAAAGAAAATCGAGATGCCAACAAAACCTAATGTAGCAGCTCCAACAACTGGTTACACAAAACCACCTAGTCCTAAATGGGTAGACAATAGTGTTTTTTTGATATTTAATAATAATAAATCTTATATAGTACCTACATCACATAAAAAAATGCAAGCACTCAATCTTATTAATGGAAAAGCATATAAAAAATATAGAAAAGCAAACAAACTTAATCTTAAGAATAAAGAAAGTCTAAAGAGTTTTGTTACTTATTTAAATTCAACTCAGCTATAAATGGAAAAAGAAACAACTCAAATTTATGGAATAAGATCTGTTATGGAAGCAATAGATTCTGGTGAATCTATTAATAGAGTCTTTGTTCAAAGAGGACTGACTGGGGCTTCTGCTTTCGATTTAATGAGAATTTTAAAAAGAAAATCTATTGAAATATCTTACGTTCCAGTAGAAAAGTTAAATAGGCTTACTCCTAAGAATCATCAAGGTGTCGTAGCTACTATAGCTCCTATTAAATTTTTATCAATAGATGATTTAAGCGAAATTTTAGAAACAAAAAAAGAATCTGCTTCTATATTAGTTTTAGATCAACTATCTGATGTGAGGAATTTTGGAGGAATTGTTAGAACTGCCGAGTGTACCGCAGTTGATTGTATTGTTATTCAATCAAGCGGAAGTGCTCCTGTAAATGGTGATACTATTAAAACTTCTTCAGGAGCTGTGTTTAATGTGCCTATATGTAAAGTCGGCCATATTAAAGATGCTCTTTTTCTTTTAAAACAATTTGAAGTTCCTATTTATGGTGCTACTGAAAAAGCTGAAAAAACAATTTACCAAACTAGTTTCAAAAAATCTCAAGCGATCGTCATGGGTTCTGAAGGGAAAGGATTATCAAGCTCAGTAATTAACTTATGTGATCAACTTATTAAAATTCCTTTACTTGGAAAGATTGAATCATTAAATGTATCGGTAGCTTGTGGTACAATTTTATATGAAATAGTTAGACAAAAAAACTATTAATTATAAAATAGAATTTAACGATTTTAAATCGGTTATTATTCTGCAGTGTGAATGGGTAGGCTCATTATTATTATTGAAATGAATGGCACTAAAACCAGCCTCTAAAGCTCCTATAACATCTGCTTCTAGATTATCACCAATCATTAGACTTTCACTTTTAGTTGCTCCAGCTACATTTAAAGCATATTCAAATACTTTAGCATTAGGTTTCTTCACTCCTACCGTTTCTGAATCAATAATACATGAAAAGTATTTATCAAGATTAGAATTTGATATTTTTTTATTTTGAACTTCGGTAAATCCGTTAGTGATAATATGTAATTTATACTTCCCTATTAAATGGTCTAAGACTAGTAAAGCATCTTTAACTAAAAAATTATGGTCAGGTAAGTGTGTCACATAATCATCCGCCATAAGATCAATTACATCGTTAGATATAGTCACATTAAGTTTTTCAAAAGCAGACTTAAGTCTATTATGTCTTAAATATTCTTTAGATATTTTCTCATCTCTATATAGCTTCCATAAAGAAAAATTGATTGGCATATAAATTTTTAAAAATCTGTCCAGCTCAATAGAAATATTATATTTATTCAATAAATACTTAAATGTTAAAGAAGAGTTTTTTTTAAAATCCCATAAAGTATGGTCTAAGTCAAAAAATACATGTTTAATGTGATTCATAAAAAAATGATTATTTACTTAATTTGATTTGTAATATACTCTAAATCAAGCGAAGCGTAATTTCCAGAACTCATTAAAAGTAAATTAGTATTGCTGTAAGATTGAGATAATAAAAAGTCTTTTAGAGCCTCTGGATTTGAGAAAATACGTAGTTTATCATCATTAAAGGCTTTCTTGATGTTTTGATCATTAATTTCTTTCAACCCTTTGTTTTTTATAGCTTTTGGATCATAAAACAAAATAGCAGTATCTGCACTTTTTAAACTGTCTTTGTATTCCACTATAAACTCTTCATTTAAACTACTAAAAGTATGTAATTCAAGTAAAGCTATAAGTTTTCTATTCTTATATTGATTTTTTAAAGCTTTGGTAGTTGCTATAACCTTACTAGGAGAGTGAGCGAAGTCTTTAAAGACCGTTCTGTCTTCCATATCAAGGATTAACTCCAAACGCTTGTCAGCACCTTTAAATGAGGTAATTGAGTGATTAAACTCTTCTTCATGAACACCCATCAACTGGCAAACAAGCTTTGCACCTGATAAATTACTTAGATTATGTTCACCAAATATTTTTAATGGTAAATCTCCTTCATTAGTTTTAAGGAATGAAATATCATTATCAATAAAATAATCAGGCATTGAATATTCTAACTTTCTAATTGGTCTGGTGCAATTTTCGGTAATTTGATTAACTTGTTTGTCCCGTTTATTATAAACTAAAACTCCACCCGAAACAATAGTTTCTAAAAAAAGTTCAAACTGTTTTAAATAGATTTCTTTAGTTGGGAAAACATTTATGTGATCCCAGGAAATTCCACTTAAAAGAGCAATATTAGGTTTATACAGATGAAATTTAGGACGCCTGTCTATAGGTGAAGACAAATACTCGTCTCCTTCTAACAAAATAAAATCATTTTCATCAGTTAAGTGAACCATTGTTTCAAACCCTTCTAACTGAGCTCCTACCATAAAATCAACCTCTTTTCCGTTGTCGTTTAAAACATGTAAAACCATTGCTGTGATAGATGTTTTTCCATGACTTCCACCAATCACAACCCTTGTTTTGTTTTTAGACATTTCATAAATAAACTCAGGATAGGAAACTATTTTTAGCTTCTTGTTTTGAGCTTCAACTAGCTCAATATTATCTACTTTAGCATGCATTCCAAGGACAACGAAATCTATATCATTAGTTATTCTAGAAGCATTCCATCCGAAGCTATCAGGAAGTAGACCGTATTTATCTAATCTAGATTTAGAGGGTTCAAAAATATGATCATCACTACCTGTGACATGATATTCTTTTAAATGAAGAGCAATAGCTAAATTATGCATTGCACTTCCTCCAACTGCAATAAAATGAATTCTCATAGTTTTATTAAAGTAAAAGTCAATAACTAATTTATTAAATAGATTCTCTATAAAAGAAGAAAACTAATGAAATTATGGATTTAAAACTTTCCATAAATCATCTTTTAATTCTACAAGACCTTGGTTAGAAACAGATGAAATAAAATCAAAAGGAATATTTTTAATTTTTTTTGATATTTCTAAGCTGATTTCATCTTTTCTCTTTTTATCAATTAAGTCAGATTTAGAAATTACAATAATCCTGTCTTTGTCTAATAATTCTGGATTATATTTTTTTAATTCATTTAGTAGAATATTATATTGACCAACTACTTTTTCAGACTCACATGAAATTAAAAAAAGTAAAATAGAGTTTCGTTCAATATGTCTTAAAAAATAATGCCCTAATCCTTTTCCTTCAGATGCACCTTCAATAATTCCTGGAATATCTGCAATAACAAAAGATCTATAATCTCTATACTCTACAATGCCCAAATTGGGCTTGAGAGTAGTAAATTCATAATTACCTATTTTAGGCTTTGCTGATGTAATGGTTTTCAATAAAGTAGACTTTCCTGCATTTGGAAAACCAACTAAACCAACATCTGCTAAAACCTTAAGTTCGAGCGTGATTTGAATTTCCTTTCCTTTAATCCCTGGTTGAGAGTAACGAGGAGCTTGATTAGTCGATGATCTAAAGTTCCAGTTACCTAAACCACCCATTCCTCCATCAAGAATTATTTTTTCATCACCATGATCTATTGTTTCAAAAATTACTTTGTTAGTTAAAGAATCCTTTATAACAGTACCTAAAGGAACTTTTATATAAACATCTTTTCCATCCAACCCAGAGCTTCTGCTTCCACTTCCATCTCCTCCGTGACCAGATCTAAAGTGTCTTTTAAATTTAAAATGATGAAGAGTCCACAAAGATTTATCTGCTATAACTATAATATGGCCTCCTCTTCCTCCATCTCCACCATCGGGACCTCCTTTAGTTATATACTTTTCCCTATGAAAATGTGCGGATCCCTTACCTCCATTTCCTGAAAAGATATCTACTTTAACATAGTCTACAAAATTTCCTTCAGTCATTATATATTTGAATCAATAACATTAAATATTCTCTCGCTTATCTCACTTATCTCTCCAGTTCCTTCAATCTCAAAAAATTTGTCTTGAGATCTGTAATAATTAATTAGAGTAGAAGTTTTTTTATTGTACTGCTCAAATCTATTTTTAATCTTAGATCTATCTTGATCATCTACTCTTCCGCTGTCTTTTCCTCTACTTATAAGTCTATCTGTTAAAATTTTTTCGTCAACTTCTAAGGCAATAGTCATTGATATACTTAATTTTTTATTTATTAAAAATTTATCCAACATTTCAGCCTGATGTGTCGTTCTAGGAAATCCATCAAAAATAAAACCACCTGCATTAGGAGTCTTATTCACTTCTGCTTCTAACATTTGAATCGTAACTCCGTCAGGAACTAATTCTCCCTTCTCCATGTATGATTTCGCAAGTATACCAAGTTCTGTTTGCTTAGAGATATTGTATCTAAAAACATCTCCAGTAGATATATGAATTAGATCGTATTTCTTTTTAACAAATTCAGCTTGAGTACCTTTTCCAGAACCAGGTTTTCCAAATAAAATTAAGTTTATCATAAGTAAGTCAAAATTTACAAAAAGCAAATATACCCAAATCAATATTTAAATTATTCTATAATTAATTACATTTTAATGTATTTTTGCCAAAATAATTTATTATGAATTATTTCTCTTCAAATTTTACACTAGGAATACTTGGCGGAGGTCAGCTTGGAAAGATGTTACTTAATGTAACATCAAGGCTGAGTATTAAAACAAATATTCTTGATCCAAGTGAAAATTCCCCTTGTAAAAAGCTCTGTGATGAATTCACCACAGGTAATTTAATGGATTTTGATGCAGTTTATGAATTCGGTAAAAAATGTGATTTAGTTACTTATGAAATTGAACATGTAAATATTGAGGCGTTAGAAAAGCTAGAATATGAGGGGGTTAAAGTTTTTCCAAACTCAAATACATTAAAAATAATTCAAGATAAGTCTAAGCAAAAACAATTTTTCATAGACAATAAAATTCCTACCGCAAAGTTCTATTATTTTAAGTCTTTAGATCAGTTTAAAACCTCCAAAGAAAAAGATCATATAAAATTTCCATGTGTATGGAAAAAAACAAAATTTGGATATGATGGTTATGGAGTTAAAATAATTCATTCTAAAAATAATTTTGATGAGCTTCCAAATGATGCCTTTATAATTGAAGAGCTAATCCCGTTTAAAAAGGAACTTGCTACTACTATAGCTCGAAATAAATCAGGACAAATTGAAGTTTTTCCGATTGTAGAAATGGAATTCAACAAAATATCAAATCAAGTAGAGTATGTAATTTGTCCAGCACAAATTGATAATAGCCTGACAATTAAAGCAAGAGAAATAGCTCTAAAAGTTTCAGAATCCTTTAATCATATCGGACTGTTAGCTGTAGAAATGTTTTTAACCGAAGATAATGCCATTTTAGTAAATGAAGTTGCTCCAAGACCACATAACAGTGCTCATTATTCTATTGAAGCTTGCTCTAGCTCTCAATTTGATCAACACATAAATGCTATTCTAGACTTGCCGTTAGGGTGTTCTAAATCTAATGTTTATGCAATAATGGCTAACTTAGTAGGAAGTGAAGGTTCGGTAGGTCAGGTGTCTTACCTAGGAATTGAGGAGGCTATGAAAATTGACAATGTCAAAATTCATTTATATGGAAAACAGCAGACAAAGCCTAATAGAAAAATGGGACATGTTACAATTATTGATACCAAATTAAAAGAAGGACTTGAAAAAGCTAAAAAAGTAAAAAAACTTATTCAAATTAAAACAATATAATTATGGCAAAGGTTGGAATTATAATGGGAAGCAAATCAGACCTTCCAGTAATGCAAGAAGCTGTAGATGCTTTAAATAAATTTGAAATATCAATCGAGGTCGATATAGTATCGGCACATAGAACTCCTGAAAAAATGATGGAGTACGGTAAAAATGCACATCTCAGAGGGATTTCTGTAATAATAGCAGGTGCTGGTGGTGCCGCTCATCTTCCTGGAATGATAGCTTCATTAACCCCATTACCAGTTATAGGAGTTCCTATAAAGTCTAGTAATTCAATTGATGGATGGGATTCTATTTTATCAATACTTCAAATGCCTGGAGGAGTACCCGTTGCTACAGTCGCTTTAAATGGCGCCAAAAATGCAGGTATATTAGCGGCTTCGATAATTGGATCGAGTGATGTAAAAATTCAAAACAAAATAATTGATTATAAGTCTTCACTCAAAGAAAGTGTAATTAAGGATTCCTTAATTTAAATAATATTCTCAATAATTAAGATCACAATTAGCCAATAAATTGGCAAACCCTCTATTAAAAAACTTGTATAATATTTTGACTGATTCACTTTAGTATTAAATATAAATATAGCTGTAATAAAGGCTATAATTATATCTGATAAAAGAAATTTACTTTCATTCGATTCTATAAAAAATCCCATAATACAGAATATAATCAAAAGCAAATAAGCTAAAATTTTTGTTTTATTTATTCCAATAACTTGAGGGATAGTTTTTAGTTTAATAGAATCATATTGTAAGTCTCGAATCTCAAATGGCAGAGTGTAGACAAAAATAAAAATAAATCTCTGAATAAACAGCCATGTTGTATCTGATAAATTAACAATTACACCCTCACTAAATGGCATCAAAACTGTTGAGCCTGCCCAGCAAAATGCAACAATAAATATTTTAATCTTACTGTAATTCCTGATGTTTATACTAGATCTGTTAAAAGGAATCACATAAGTCAAGCAAAATAAAAACAGTACAGATCCTAATAATCTAGTATTAGAATTAAGAAAAAAAACTGAAATGAATAAAAAAAACCCTGATACAAAGCTTAGAATTTGAATTTTTTTTATTGGTGCATTTTTAGTGAAAAAATAATATGGTAAAGTAGAAGCATACTTTATAAAATTATAAACCACTATTGTTGCACAAAAGACACATACAAATAATGCGTAACTAAAATCTAAATCAAATCTTAAACAAGTAATTATAATTAAAGAAATAACGCAAACGGATAAATGTAAACTTGATTTTATATAAAAATTGAAAATTGAAACTAATTTTTTCACTAATACAAAATTAGAAAAGTGTTAACAATACACTCTTTTTAAGTTAAAAACTTTCATTTTTAAATTAAAAAATAAATAAATATATTGTGCATAATGACTATTTTTGTAAGCTTATTGTACATAACAAATGAAAGGTTTTTCAAACAGACATATCGGGATTAATTCATCAGATAAAAAACAAATGTTAGACTGTTTAAAAGTAGACAGTATAGAACAATTAATTTCTGAAACGATACCCTCAAATATTAGATTAAAAAACGAAATGGATCTTGATCCAGCTTTAAGTGAATATGACTATTTAAATCATATAGAAAAACTTTCTAAAAAAAATAAAGTTTTTAAATCATATATAGGACTTGGTTATAATGAAGCCATTATTCCTTCCGTAATAAAAAGAAACATCCTAGAAAATCCGAGTTGGTATACAGCTTACACTCCCTATCAAGCAGAAATAGCCCAAGGAAGAATGCAAGCTTTATTAAATTATCAAACCATAATTTGTGATTTAACAGGAATGGAACTGGCAAATGCTTCATTATTAGACGAAAGTACTGCCGCTGCAGAAGCAATGACTATGCTTTTTAGTTTAAGAAGCAAAGATCAAAAAAACAACTTAGCAAATAGTTTTTTTGTTTCTAACGATACTTTTGCTCAAACTGTTTCGCTTTTAAAAACAAGAGCTGAGCCTCTTGGAATTAAAGTAGTTGTAGGAGAGATTGATGAGTTTGAATTTAATAAAGAATTTTATGGATGTCTCATACAATATCCCGGCATACATGGAGAGATAAAAGATCTTGCTAAATATTGTGAAATTGCAAAATCAAAAGGACTCAAAATTGTAGTTGCTGCTGACCTTCTTTCATTATGTATTCTAAAAGAGCCTGCTTGTTTTGGTGTTGATGTGGTTGTTGGAACTTCACAAAGATTTGGAATTCCACTTGGCTATGGAGGACCTCACGCAGCTTTTTTTGCTACAAAAGAAGAATATAAAAGATCAATTCCTGGAAGAATTATTGGGGTTTCTAAAGATGTTGATGAAAACACTGCGCTTAGAATGGCTTTACAAACAAGAGAGCAACACATAAAAAGAGCAAGAGCTACTTCAAACATATGTACTTCTCAAGTTCTACTTGCAGTTATGGCAAGTATGTATGGTGTTTTCCACGGACCGATAGGGTTAAAAGAAATAGCTAAAAAAATTCACGGACTAGCTGTTTTATTGGAAAATGCTTTAAATAAAATTGGCATTAAACAATTAAACGAAAATTACTTTGACACTTTACTTTTAGAAGGTTCATCAGAAAAGATTCGATTAATAGCTGAAAAAAATAAAATTAACTTTAATTATATAAGCGACAAACTTTTTTCTATTTCATTAAATGAAACCACATCACTTAATGATATTCAATTAATAATTAATTTAATTTCAAAGGCAACATATAAAGAAACTATCATAGCGGATGTTTCAACGGGTTCAATAAGGATTTCAACAAGTTTTCTAAGAGAATCGTCTTTTTTACAAGCCAATATTTTTAATAGTCATCACTCAGAAACTGGTCTAATGAGATATATTAAAAATCTTGAAAGAAAAGATTTATCACTAACTCATTCTATGATATCTCTCGGTTCCTGTACAATGAAGTTAAATGCTGCTTCAGAAATGATTCCCATCAGTTGGTCTAAATGGAATAATATTCATCCTTTTGCTCCTTTAAGTCAAGCTAAAGGTTATAAAAAATTACTCAAAAAATTAGAAAATCAACTTAATGTTATAACTGGTTTTGCAGGTACTTCACTTCAACCAAATTCTGGAGCTCAAGGAGAGTATGCTGGATTAATGGTGATTAGAGCCTATCTGAAAAGTACAAAACAAGGTCACAGAAATATTTGCTTAATACCTTCATCTGCTCACGGAACAAACCCTGCATCTGCTGTAATGGCGGGAATGAAAGTAGTAGTAATTGGCACAGATAAACACGGTAATATTAATGTAGATGAATTAAAAGAAAAAGCAAAATTACACGAAGAAAACTTAGCAGCTTTAATGATTACATACCCATCAACTCATGGTGTATTTGAATCATCTATTCAAGAAGTCTCAAAAACCATTCACAATCACGGAGGTCAAGTGTATATGGATGGAGCTAATATGAATGCTCAAGTAGGACTGACTAACCCATATATAATTGGTGCAGACGTATGTCACCTAAACCTACATAAAACTTTTGCTATTCCTCATGGTGGAGGAGGACCAGGAGTTGGACCTATATGTGTAGCTCAACATTTAGTTCCGTTTTTACCAAACAATCCTATTATAAACGTCAGTTCTAAAGAAAGTGTAGAATCTATTTCTGCTGCTCCTTGGGGATCCGCCTTAGCTTGTGTAATTTCATATGGGTATATATGCATGTTAGGAGCTGAAGGATTAAAGTCTTCAACTGAATATGCTATTTTAAATGCAAACTACATTAAGTATAGAATTGAAAATCATTATAATATTTTATATAAGGGTGAAGGAGGAAGAGCTGCGCATGAGCTAATAATTGATTGTCGTCCATTCAAGTCATATGGTATAGAAGTAATGGATATTGCTAAAAGGTTGATTGATTATGGTTTTCACGCTCCTACCGTTTCATTTCCAGTTCCAGGAACTATGATGATAGAACCGACTGAAAGTGAAAATTTAGAAGAAATTGATAGATTTTGTGAAGCA
>Ga0115004_10003187_pt1 | contig 13409 bp, 17 predicted proteins | sample ArcticOcean_MG_C_10_FD_88737 | JGI IMG/M metagenome (GOLD analysis project Ga0115004, IMG submission 88737) | Marine microbial communities from western Arctic Ocean - ArcticOcean_MG_CB11_90 | ecosystem: Environmental > Aquatic > Marine > Oceanic | place: Arctic Ocean: Canada Basin | collected...
GTTGGATTGTTCTGATTAGGCATATAATCTACCACTCTATTAATCCTCCAATAAACACCATCTATATAAACTAATTTTCTAAAGTCTAGGTTGATAATATCAGTAACTTTTAAATCAAGAGATACTGTTCTTAGTCTTGGACTTCTCTTTAACATTTCTACCATATTTCTATAATATGTATCATACAGTCCTTTACCTGATTGATAAGCAGTATAAACACCTGTAGCATCATCATAATCTCTTACCCAAACATTTCCATAAGATAAGATTGGACTAGTAGTGCTATCTCTGTTAATCATTGTTGCTTGTGGGTATATGACTGAAAGATAATGTGAAGGGTCTGAAGTTGAATCAGCAGTTATTATTTTTGTTGTAGAACTCCAAGTCTGCACAACAGCAAATTTATCCGTAATAATACCTGAAACAGGAGAGTATTTATTCCAATACAATAATCTTGGTAAAAAATCAAAACCCTTGTTAGGTCTGCCTGAATCATTAGATGAAACAACATCTGTCCACAAACAAGCAGAAAATGCAGTATCAACATTTGGAACACCAGTAGTGTCATTATCTTTAGCATTATAAGTACCAGCAAAGAATGGATTTTCAAATGTACTATCTCCTTTCTCAAAAGTATCAGGTAGTGTTTCTCTGTATGGGTATTCATCTTCTACACCATCAAAAAATCTCTCTCCCCTATGTTTCACTTTACCATCAGCACTATCACTCTTGTACTTAAAAACTAAACTTCTTTTTAAATCATTCTCAATCCACTTGTCAGTTGTTTCATCTGCTCTACTTAACTTACTTGTCCAATCTATAGCCTCGTTGTATGGTTTATAGAAACTATCAAAAGGTTCTATATATACTGTTTTAGTAGTTTCATCAGTAGTCATCTGAAGATTATATGCGTGTGCAATACCTTTAATAAAATCTATTTGCTTATAATCAGGATTCATTACATCAGTTAAGTTGTAAGTCTGTCCGTATGCAACATTATTAGGGTCAATAGCAATAGTGTACTGACCATTAGCACTAGAAGATGTTGTTGCTGAGGTTGGTGTAGATGAGCCAAATAAATGAAAATCTAAAGTTGAAACTGAAGAACCATTTGTTTTCATTCTTACAACCACTTTTAATCTTAATTTATCTCCTTTATTTAAAAATTGAGAAAATTCACGTATAGTAAGTGGTATAGAGCCAGTCTGACTAGATGAATTTCCAAATTGTAGACTAAATGCAGATGATTGAACACTAGATATGCTTACCCAAGATGATGAGCCTGATTGACCTACAGTCTGAACCTGTACATCTAATTTAACAAAATCTACAGTATTAAATCTATTAGGGTCATTAACCCAATTATCAAAATACAAACCAAAATTATTAGCATTAATAGTGTAGTTCCCATACTCTTGTGCAGTAAATATTCCTGTTGCTGCATCCCAACCTGTATTGTCAGTATTTGTATTTAAAACAAAATCAACACCTGCATCATTTAAGTCAGGAAAGAACTCCGTATTATTATAACTGTTAGTACCTACTGTACTTGCAGTAAAAGAATCTATTAAACCTTCTCCAGTAAACTTATTACCATAAGATAATAACTTAAATCTATCATCAGGATTATTGTACTTAAAATTTGGCAGCAACCAAACATTCTTTTTAAACTCAGCCGTGTCCATAAAAGCAGAACTTATCTTATATCCAACACTACCAAATAACTTATCTAATGTATTTTTAACAAAAACAGCAGGTCGCCAGTCAGGTACAGGCAATGGAGTTCCGTAACTTTCTCCACCATCTGTAAATCCAAAATAACCAGTAGAGCCATTAGTAATATGAGTTGATGCTGTATCTAAAAGCTGTATTGTTCTGGTATCACCTTCTTCATTATATTGTCCATAAGATGTTATTGGATAGACTATATAAGAATTAGGATTAGTGTTGCAATCAACATCTTGCCAAGTAGCTACAATGCTGTCTTTATTGTATGTTAAATCCTCTCCATCAGTACCCCAAGCTAATTGATTCATATAAGAATCTCCTAAATCAGCAGCCCAAGTTAGATTATTACCATAGAACACTCCACTATAAGAAGATGGTACTTTACCATAACCACCTACTCCTGTTATTCTAATTAAACCTAATTGAGTGTACATACCTCCTGATATTATTCTACAAGGTTTTCTTTCTGTTATATTATTAGCGTTATTTATATTTGGTATATATAAGTGTTTTAATATATTGTTATTGTTCTTTGTTGCAGGAAACTTAAATGTCTTACTGTAATCCCCACTTGTTGAGGTTATGTCTTTAAAGTCTGAAATCTGAAAAGTCATAGCAAGAGGAAAGTCGGTATGACTTGTAATCTCTAACTCTCCAACTACACTAGCATCCCAATCAATAACAGTATTAGTGTTATCTGTATATTTATAATCTAGTATTTCAATTCTTACTGACATATTAGTTTCTTTGTGTTTGTACTTTATGTGCTAAAGTATATTCAATATTAAACTTAACTAGCCCTTCTGCTTGATTAACAGTTTCAGCATCACTATTAGTAATTATAACTGGTATATATCCCTTTGTTGATGGTCTAAGATAAGGATTGGATGAATAACCCTTAGCAGTAGCCTCTGTGTCTTTTTCTATCCAAACATTAGGCGATAATAGCATTTCTTCTAGCCACTTAGCCACAGACTTGTTTAAAGGCTCTGTATATACGCTTTGAACTCTATCTGCATTAACATTAGAAACCTCTCTACCTCCCTTATATAGATTACCACCTCTCATAGTATCTGAAACATACAAAGAAGTGTCAAGTTCAGGATTACTTTCAGAACCATTATCATTAAAAGAATTAGCCTGATACCAAGTTCTGTCTGCACTATTTCTCTCAACAACACTTCTACTTATAGTTAATCCCTCTACTACATCTCTTTTAGCAGTATAACTATCAATACCTCCCATTGAATTTAACCAATGAAACCTAACAAATCCATAAGGTATATTTTCGCTTTCTCTGTCAATCTCATACCAGTTAGAAGCCCCAAGTCTTTCGTCTTCCCAACTGCCGCTAGACTGAGAATACCAAACACCTCTATAGTGAATGCTGTACTTTTTTGTATTTGCCGTTATTGGTGATATTGATGTAGTGTATGGTCTTGATGCGTTTTGAGGTACTTTAGCATTTGCATTTATAAAAGCAGGGCTTACATTCTGTACTAGCATCCTGTTTTGATAGTCGGCGAATTGAGTAGAAGAATTTGTGTCATTATTCTTTAATATAGAATTGAAATCAGCCATTACAAAATTAGTCTGAGTCCCATTATAATCGTATGAAGTTCCGTACAACTCAAGTAGGTTATAATTATCAGGTAGAGAATCACTTGCAGGGAAAGAACCCCTAACATACCATTGTAGAAACTCTGCCTGTTCATCCATTCTAACCCTCTTGCTGTATACTACCTTATTTTCAGCAGTAGAATAATACCAATTAGGACATCTTGTAAGAAACCTTTTTGGAGATGTAGATGTGTTAGTGTACTCATTTAGAGTGAACTGTCGATCGTAGTAAACAGTATCTCTTTCAAATTGATTTACTGAGTTTATTGCAGTTACGTATGGTGGATGAGAAAGTGTATATCCTGCATCTGTTATCTCTCCATCACCATTAATAATATCAAAAGTAGCTGAAACTCTAACCCTTCTAAATGTACCGTTTTCAGAAACATTGTAATTACTTATAGGAGAAGTACCAATAACATTATCTTGCATCACTGCACCACCATTCATACCTCCGTAAAAAGAACTCTGCCAAGTACCTTTATTAATTGGACATAAGCTATATGATAGTTGGTCAGAAACTAACTGACTAATATCTATAGTGAATCTATGGTCTGTAGCAGCTGCACCAGAATCATATCTTTTATTTGCAATATCTCTTGACTTCTTAATCGTTCCAATAGTATTCCAATTAGTGCCATCAACAGTTGTTTCTACTTTAAATATAGCATTAACTATATCTCCCTTTCCCCCTGCTGTATAATTACCAGCACTTGGCTCTACACCCTCATTTAAACCAGACTTCACCCATTGAACTTGATACCTTAGCTGGTCGTTAGCACTTTTAAGGTAATTAGACCTATAATCCCAACTCATTGTAGCTAGATTGGTTGTAGCCCAATTAATAGGTACTATTCCCCAACTTAAACTTCCTAAATAATTTGCCATTATTAATATATTTTATATTTTAAATTTAAGTAACCCCTAACATCAGCAATTTCAGCAGATGATAATGCTCTGTTATAAACTATTACTTCTTGTATTTGCCCTGATAGGTATTCAGCACTCCCTGAGTAACCAATATTGAATTGAGCAGTATTGAAAAGAAATGCACTATCAAAATCCACGCTAGTATCAGTTTTAGTTATAGTGTTTAATGAATCATAATATTCAGAATTAATAGTCTTACCTTCTTTCTTTAATATTCCAATGTGATTTTCTCCTAAGTTGTAAGATATATTATTTGTAGATAGTGTTGTATCCCCATCTGATACTTTAGTATTAAAACTACCATCAGAATTAATACCAATAGCTATAGATGAAATACCATTTCTCCATCCAAAAACATTTCCAGTTACTTCATTCATCTTACTTACCTCAAATATTGTAAAGTTTGTAGTTATAGGTGAGTTGCTGTCTGAAATTAAGTTATCATTCACTCCATCAAAGCTAAAGTATGCCTTATCGTTCTGACCTCCATATCCTTCTCTTAAAGGTTGGTTAGCTGCATTAGATTGAGCCATATTATTGTTAGTTCCTGAACTATCTGACCAAGCACTAACTCTCTTAGTTGGTATATCAAATGTTACTCCACTATCCGCTCTTAACCATACTTTTAAGTCTGCAAAGTCTGATGGGTAGCTAGATACAGGTCTAAAACACTTAGTAAACGCACTCATTGTGAATACTAACTTGATTTGAACTAACTTATCGTTCTTTGTATCTTTAATTCTTTCAATCTCAATACTCTCATCATTAAGATAAGCCTCTACAGTTACATCTTGGTAGTTTTTAAGTACCATATCCAACCATTCGTTAGATAAGTCTTGTAAGTTATCCCATCTCTTTTGTAGTGTTACTACTGATTGTGCTGCTTGAGAATATAGATTGTAGAAGTTTATTTCAAATGAATACTCCTCTCTACCATCATATACTACTGGCATTATTGATTCAGGTGGATTTACTAGCATTAATGGGTACTGAGTGTCGTGGTCTTGATTAACTTCACCATCATACCCAAACTTTACATCTCCATAAGTCCATTTGCTGTCAAATACAGTTATTATATCTGTTAGTCTTGTTATTGCCATTGTTATGGTGTTATATTATTTTTATTATGTATCTTTTCTTGTACAGCAATTTCATAGTCGTTCTTAGCAGTATTGTAGCTCAAGTAAGTCAATACTTTATATAAATCTGTTTTTTTCACGCTATCAATATCATTATTACCTTCTATTCTAAATATTCCCTTCTCTGCCACCATATAAAGGCTATTAAGCCAACCATATGGCTTTATGAACTTGTTGTAGAGTCCAACTGTAGAAACTCTACCTTTGCCTCCTCCACTTCCTCTTCTGTTTTCCCCAAAAACATTTGGAAAGTCCGAGTTAATTTTACGCTTTGCATTGTCAAAAAAAAACTGAACTCCCAAACGAAATCCATACTTAATTCTTTAAACTTCTCAGTCTTAGCTGGTATTGCATCATCATCATATTCCTCATCTGCTCTCCTGCAAAGTATTGCCATTTGCTCAGGTAATACATCAAACCTTCCGTGTTTCATTATTTCTATTGTACTATCTAAGTGAGTAGACTCAATATAATCTCCAAATGTGTTCCTTCTTAGAAATTCTTTTGGAAATAAGTACTCTTCACCATCTAATTCAAACTTTTCTATACCCTTAGGCTTATATTCTTCTAAAAGGCTAGAGAATGTACCTACAGCGTCATTAACGCTATCTACATCAAGTCTGTTCATCTCATTTTGAGAAAGTCCAGTTAGATACATAAATATATCTCTATTCATCTTCAATAACTCTACTTCTGAGTGTTCAGGCTCAATTACATTACCCTCCTCATCTCTTTTAGTATATTGACTGATAATAGTGTATAATCCACACCAATACCTTAATGTAATGTCTTTCCACTCTGTTGGAATCTCGTATGAGTTGTTTTCAATCTTAATCTCTACCATATCTTAGTTGTTTGTTGTTTCTTTCTCTAACACACTCTCTAGCAATCTCTTTTCATCAGTAGCATCTATAAGAACATCTGCTAACTCTCCTGTAGAGTTCTCACATAAATTAGCAATCTTCTCTAAATGCACAATCATATCATCATCATTTTCCTCTGTTTTTAGTGCAGTAAGAAATCCAATAGTAGTATAGAACAACATATTTGGTATTAAAAAGATAAATTCAGCCATTGCTCCATCATCACCTTCAATCTTTAGTGTTGTTTCGTGGAAATTATTTGAATACAAGTAAACAGAGTCAAGTATGTTTAAGAAGTCTTGATATTTACCTGCAATCTCATATTCTGTAGCATAATACATTATTTTCTTAACATCTTCCATAAGACCTTCAACAACCACTTGATGACCTTCGTTTAGGTAAAGTATATCTTTCTTTTTCATAATTCTTTGATAATTTTTTAGTAATTATTCAAAACTACGCAAAAATAGTGATTTAACTATGAAACACTTTCACAGTTTTCCAACAAACTGAAAATTATTATGAAAAATATAAAACCTTACCTCCACCACTCCAAATCTCCTTGTTTACTGCCATTACTAAGCAGTCTACCATATCGTCGTGTTTAGCTGCAGGAAACTTAGCTAGTTGGTCTAAGAACTCATCATTCCAATCTCCATTAAGAAGGCTAACTCTACCACTCTCTAAAGATGCACTTACATCACTCACCCTTGCTACCTTGTCTTTAGTTGGTGGTTTGTCTTCTTTAACATTAAGTCCTGTTTCTCTTACTAGCGTTTGCACAATAGATTTACCTGATGCTTTAGGTTCTACATATATTCTACTCCTATTTGTATATCCATTCTTTTGAACCCACTGCTGAATGAACTTTACTAAGTCTGGAAATTCTTTATAGACATTAACGCAATCTACTATCTGCCATCTGTTCTCTTTATAGGTATATGCTAGTAGTGCAGAGGGGTCATTCTTTTGGTCAGCAGTATATGCAGGGTCAATTACAAAATTAACTATCGCCTCATCAACTCTATACCTATCAACCTTAAACCAATCCTTATGTATCATCCCACTGTCTAGGGGTGTAGGTGTTTGTTGTAGTTGTCCTGCATAACCATAACTACCTAATGCACTTTTGTAATCATCTAATATCTTTTGACTAAACCTATCTTTCCAAAACAACTGAGTATCTTTCTCATAGAACTTCTCTAAGTATGCAGGTTTTATGTTACCATCTCCACTTTTAGCAGGAATACAGATGTGTTTATACTTTAATCTAGTTTCTTTGCCTAATAAGAACCCTGTCAAGTCATCTTCGTGTACTCTTTGCATAATTATAATCCTAACTCCAATATCAGGTTGATTAAGCCTAGAATAGAATGTAGTCCTATACCATTCGTTAGCGTTCTCTCTTTCTGTTGCTGAATTAGCCATTTGTGGTGAAAGAGGGTCATCTACAATAAGAAAGTCTGCTCCTTGCCCTGTAACAGTACCACCTACTGATGTTGCTCTTCTCATTCCAACAAAATTGTTCTCGTATCTCTCTTTTAGGTTTTGGTCTTTCTTAATATGAAATACATCTCCCCATCTTCTCTTAAACCAATCACTAAATATAATATCTCTACTCTTAGTTGCAAGTTCAATAGATAGAGTTGCAGAGTATGAAGAAGTAATGAATCTTTGTTTAGGTGATTTTATCCAAGCCCATACTGGAAACATAACAGTTACTATAAGTGACTTTGTACTTCTAAATGGTACATTAATAATAATATCTTTAGTTTTAGGCTCTTGTGCTATTACTCTCTCACATTCTGCTTGTAGTAAGTCGCATATATACTTATGATGCCAATTAGTAGAAAGTGGTACTGCTGGTTCTACTACTATCCACGCTGCTTTAAAAAACTCATAGAAACTCATCTCACATAGTTTCTTTTCTAGTGCAAACTTCAGTAATGCTTTATTCGTCATCTAATTCTGTATAGTCAATATCTTCTGCTTCTTCTAGTCCTCTAATTTGATTTTTAATATCTTCAAGTGTTGCTCCTTCAGTTAAGTTAATCTCAATCTTAGTTTCTGAATCTCTTTTAATCTCTGTTGATGATAGTTTAGGCATTGCATAGTTCATTAGTTTAGCTATTGCATCTATGTATGCACGTGGGTCTTCATCAAAGAGTATATCTAAAGCCATCTTAATCTTTACAGGTTGTCCTTCTAATGCGTAAGCTAAAGACTTCCTAGTCATCTTAGCTAGTGTTCTTGTTTCATTATTCTTAGGTAGTAAAGACTTTGCAGATTTATTATAATCTTCTATGTTATTAGGTCGCTTCTTCATAGCCTCATCACCTACTTGTTTCTTTTCTTCTGACATCATTATTCGTTTAGTTTGCCAATATACAACATTGTTTCAAACTTCATTCACAATAAAGATATAAAATTGAACTTCTCTAGTTTTATTGTAACTATATAGCCCTATATTTAACTTATCTTTTAACATTTTACCCTATACGACCTTTTTGTATGAAAACTGTGAAACTATTTAATTCTCAAACACTATCTTCGTGCCTCTTATTAAAACCTATATAAGACTCTAAAGAAGTCAGTTAAAACAAACTCTATGAAAGTCTGTATAAGCAACAACAGCTTAACAGAATAGAATGTTATAATAACAGCCACTCAATCTTCTAGTAAACATCATTGCTCATATCGCAAAGTATCTGACTCTTTGTTAATAGATGTTTAAGTATACACCTTTTATAAAATTGAACTTTGGTTTTGTGTGTGTGCGTGTTGGTGTCCAAAAGGGTAGTATATACTCGCTGACGGAATCCAAATATCAACCCTCTTTTTATCCAGTCTCAACACAATTTCATAGCTTTTTACTTGTTTTATTGCTCAAAACTGAACTAAAAACTGGTTTAATGCTTGGTTTTTGGGGTGAGAGTGTATGAATAAAGAGAAAAAATCAGCTATAACACTAACTTTTCAAACAAAATTAATATCCTTTTACTAATTTTTAAGCAAAAAAAAAGCCTAAATTAATAGGCTTTTATAGGTGTTTATTGTCTTATTTTATCCAAATAATAAGGCTAAAACAAATAATATAAGGTAAAAAGTGTTGCTAAATTCAGTCGGCTTTAATTCTCCTTTACTCATTTGATTTGCTTTTTAAGTAGTTGTTTAACTTCTTTTTGTAGTGCTAAAGTAGTTTCATTAGTGCAGGAAGTAGAAAATAAACTATCGTTTTCTTTTTGCAAATCTATTATTTGTTTGCCTTGCTGATTGATTAGCTGCTTAAATTGTTTTACTACTTCTTTGTCTTTCTTAGCTGCTGCAAATAGTTTAGCTATTGTATCAGCATTAATACTTTCAGTTTGTTTACCTAATTCAATGCGTGTATATGCTACCTGAAGTTGTTCGGCTTGGTTGCTTATTGTTTCGTTAAGGTGTTGCTTATGCTCCTTGTCGATTTTTATTATTCTATTCATTATATCAATAGTTTCATTAAGTACATCTATTCGCTCCTGTTGGATTTGTTCTGTTGTTTTATTCATTATTTTATTTTAAGTGAAAAGTATATTTTTTATTCTCTTTTATTAATTGTTCAATTATATATGAAATGCAATTATAAGAATTTTCATTCTCTGCATCTTGTTTGTATATTATAATTTTGTCCTCATCATAATAATCTATATGCCAAGAATAAAATTTTTTTATTGTTGTATTATTCATTATTTTATTATGTATTTATTTTTATTAATTGACAAAGTAATTAAGGTTTTTAAATTTAGACTTCTCCAGCCTTTAGACTTCATATCATAGATAGGTATCAAATCATAGTTTTCTGCCTTGTAAGGTGCTTTTCTGCCTGTTTTAGATATGTATTTTTTAAGTCTGGCGTTCATTAGTCTGTGGCTGCCGTCCTTCTTTGTGAAAGTAGCCGCAAATATCTTGCCTTTACTTTCTTTTATTAGTTCTTTGGCTCTGGTGCTTGTTATTGTTATCATAGTTTATTAGTTTAAATTATTAAAAAGGTAATTGGAATTTAAGTTCTTTTATAAGTTCTTTTATCTGTTTGTTAGTGTAGTCCCTGCAGGAAGTAATAATATTTATTAATATTTTTATATTGGTTTTCTTTTCTATTGCTGTATATTTATTGTTATCATTTATCTCATCAATCTCCTGAATTATCCAGAAGGAAAACTCATTTATTAAATTTCGTTTTTGTTTTGATATCATAGTTTAGTTTTAAAGGGTTTATAATTGTTTTTATTAGTGGTATACTAGTCCAACCTTTTTATTGTCTGTAATAGCTTGTAAATCATTACTAGATGCGTCTATATATCCAGCACTTAACAAGGTTGCAACATCTTTAAAGATTCTTGCGTGTCTATGCTTATTTACATCAATTAAATTATCAATTTTGCTACCTTCTGAAAATATAATTTTTAGATTTGTTGGTACTGTCAAACCTTCAGTAAAAAACTTAATGCTTTTTGTATATGCGTAAAAAATAACATCTTTGTTTTGTTTTGCTATTGTTACCCATTTGTTGAGGTATTCAGGGCTATAAAAATCGCCTGAATCGTGTATTCTAACGTGTGTTGGTTTCTTCTTTTTTATTTCTTCATTCATCAAAGTATTAAAATTTTCTTGTTTACTTAATAAATATTTTTGTTCCATCAATTCCTGAACAATTGGAAACCTTGTATAATTTCCTTTTTGAGCGTAACAATATTTTTGACATCCTCCAGCAAATGGGCAAGTTGTTTTGCCTGCTTTAGTTTTAAAGGCTGGAATACTAAAATTTAATATCTTGCTTTTATTTTCTTTAGATGTTTTTTTCATCTTGCTATTTTGTGTTAGTAAATTCATTGTTAAAGTTTTAAATTAATTATTTATTTTCTGTTTCTTCTTCTTCTTCTTCTGGTTCTACTTGTTTATGGCAATTAATACATATATCATCATAATCATTCATATCTAAGTAAGCGCCACAAAATGGCTCTTTGCATTTGTTCGGCTCTTTGTCATCCCATTCAATAGGATTTGGTAATATAGGCGTGTAAGTCATTTTTAAAGGTTTTAAAGAGTTATTATATCAATTAAGTTTATAGTATAGCAAAGCGTATAAAGTAGTATAAAACAAGCTGCAAACGAAAAAGCATAAAATATTATATTTTCGCTGGTTGAGTACTTTTGTTTTATTTTTACTTTTGTTATATACTTAGGATAAATTTCTTTTTTCATAATTTTAAAGTTTTAGTTAATTATTATGATGCAAATATACGGCACTTTTTAACAATAGCAAATAAATTGTTATAAATTTTAACAAATATTGAAATTTAGAATGATTCTAAATAACTGATAATTAGTAAGTTGCAGTATATAGAACGCACATATACACGCATACACGCACATAGGAGAAGTCTGGCAGTTTCAGCAGTTTCAGCAGTTTCAGCAGTTTCAGCAGTTTCAGGCAGAAATTTAAGAAAAGTTTTTGTAAAAGTTTTTTAGAAAATTATTTTATTTTCATATACCAATCAAGGACATCCATACATTCTTCTAATCCTTTAACTACTTTGGCAAAGTAACCTGCTTCATTAAGGTCAGCTACCCATTGTTTTTGTTCTTTGGATGCATAGCCAGTCTTATCAGCTTTAATCTCTAAGAACAGCCCTGCGTACTCGCTATTGACCTTACATATCTGCATATCAGGAAAGCCTTTAACATATCCAGTCTTCTTAGCCATTATAGCTTGAGTCATTGAGGTTCTTATACCACCTAGAGATGCACAGTATCTAACTGATGGGTAGGTAAACTGTATGTATGTACAGAATGCTGATTGTACTCTAGCTTCTTTCTTCATTGCCATAGCTTATTCTCTATCACTTGTAGTACCCCTCTTACCCCCTCTTCTACCCCCTCTACCCTCTACCCCTCCCTTCTTATCAGTATAGGTAGTACCTTTAAGTAGTTGATACATTAATGGTTGTGATACTTCATACTTCCTAGCCATAGCAGAGATAGTTATCTTATCACTAGCAGTATTAAACTCTAGTCTTATAGCATCAGCTTCAGCAACAGTAAACTTTCTTCTTGAGTAGCCTCCACCTCTTGAGTCTTTTCTATCACCTACTTTTATCTTTCTTATCTTTGGCATAATTTAATATTCATCTATGAATCTATCAACAGTTTCACCATATTGGTTTTCAACATCAACACTTGTTATAGTGATGTCTACTTTGTTTAGCTTCTTTTTATTTAAGTAACATATTCTATCTATCAGTTCTTGGTCATTCTTTATTTCCTCTATGTTAGAGGTTAGAGCAAATGTATCTAATATACCAGTGGTAACCTTCCTAGTTACAGCAGTCTTATTCTTTATCTCATATGATATAAATACTCTAAATATCGGTTTTTTCATTTTTAATCTTATCTAATTCAAACTCAAGATGATTGATTGCTTTCTGTATGCACTCAACACTTGTAGAATGTTTCCTTTTTGCTCTGAGCAAATATGTGGTGGCAGTTCCGACATTATACGATAAATCAAAATCTTCAATTACTTTCCTAGCCTCATAGCCATACACCTTACCAATGTAATAGTTAGGTATCTTGTCTTTACTGTAGTCTGCTACTAAACCTAACTCTTCTTTAGTTAGTTTCATCTTAGGATTTATTGTATCACTCGTAGTATATCCATTCCTACCTTTCTCGTAATAAAGTTTATTGTGTTTTACTGTCATTTTGTTTTTGTATTTCGCTGTAAGTTCTATTTCTATCGTGTGCTAGTCCTCCTGTCCTAGTTACTACCTTATCTCTTTTCTCTATCTTATCCATCTCTTCTATCCTCCACACAATCTTTTCATTTTGTCTATCTCTTATCTTACCCTCTACAATACTCATAAATATCATTATGAAAGCTGCAAAGAATATAAATCCTATTATTAAATTTAAATAAATCATTGTGTTAAAAGTCTTAAAAGTTGGCTACTCGTATATATTCTCTCATTTCCTGCATACTCATTATAGATACAAGTAAAGTTATCTTCTTCCCATATCCATAAAGAATTGACATTGTTCTTGATGTGTCCCTTAAGTACCCACTTGATTGTTTTGTATGTTCTTTCTACTGCCA
>Ga0115004_10003188_pt1 | contig 13409 bp, 9 predicted proteins | sample ArcticOcean_MG_C_10_FD_88737 | JGI IMG/M metagenome (GOLD analysis project Ga0115004, IMG submission 88737) | Marine microbial communities from western Arctic Ocean - ArcticOcean_MG_CB11_90 | ecosystem: Environmental > Aquatic > Marine > Oceanic | place: Arctic Ocean: Canada Basin | collected...
CGATGCATTTGAATTGCGCTCTTCTTCTTCATTTCGTTATCATCATCATCATCATCATCGCGAGGTGAAGAAAAATCTAAGAAGATTGTTTTTGTATTATTATTATTATTATTATTATTACTTTCATTATCGCGAACGAAATCATCCATCGAAGAATACAAAAACAAAATAACTTTGGTCTGATTTTCAAATTGTTGAAGAGCTGCGATCATTCTCTGAAACGCCGATATTAACGCTCGTTTATCAGCGCTCGAATCGAACTCATCGAAATTCAGTATTAAGTTGTATCGAATTTCAACAACGATACTATTATTATCAAGCTTCTCATCGTCCAAATCTTCATCATCATCTTCTTCTTCCTCTTCTGCTTCTATATCAAGTAATGGCATCATATCATCATCATCATCATCTTTACTGTTATTATCATTATTATTTAGAGATGATTTTATTGATAAAAATGCCTTTTTCGTTCGTCTTTTCGTTCGTTGTAAGTTAGAGAAGAAAGCCGCGTTGGACTTTGTTCTCGTTAAAGATGATGTTGGGCGATGTTGTATCTTCGTTGTCGTTGTCGTCGTTGTCTTCGTCATCATCAACAACAAAAGTATCGAATGAAATCAAATATATTACACTGAGAGAGTGAGTGAGAGAGAGAGCATTATTATTATTATTATCATCGCATTTTTTCTATTCTTATAGATTATGATCAGTCTCGTCGTCGTGTCTTATTCATAATAAAAAACGATACAAATTTATGGACGAATGCAACTTGTTTTAAAGCGGAAAAGGGAAAAAAAAGATGCCGGCGTAAAAAACGTACTCGTAAATCAATAAACGCAGTAACGCACGCGCATCTAGCAGTAAAAAAGAAAAAAGCTAAAATTTAACTATATTACATACGCTTATGCGACCAACAACACGTTGTTTGCGTCGAAACCTTCTCCTATTTGTGGCCAATCTCTTGCTAATCTCCATTCGCCATCGACTTTAAATTTGATGAGATACGTTCCCGGTGCTAAACGAGCATCGCCTGTAAACGTCGAAGAACCACCTTCTACAAAAGCTGGATAAAGTTGAACACCTCTGGTCCAATTATCAAAATCGCCCATCATGATTACATCCGACGCAATGCCGTGGTATTCAATCGGTACCGTTCTCACGACTGTAGAATCTAAGTCTTTTGCATTCTTCGATAATTCTGACTCTATTAGTTGTAATCTAACGACAAACTTTTCTAATTTTTGTTCCCCTCTTTTCCTTCTCGTTATGTCTTCGCCACTTTTTGATATATCGTTTTGCGCGTCTCGTATTAAACGTAATAACTCGCCCGATTCTTTCGCCGCGCTATATAAAAGCTCGTTCGCTCTTTTCAAATCGCCATCTCTGGTTAAAAGAGTCTTCTCGAGATATTTCGCGAATGCGTTCGACGAAGCCACGCGTTCGTTCAATCTCGTTCTTAGCGTTAACATTTGGTCGTACAAGCGTCTTTGCGAACCGCCTCCAAAGTTATTCTCCGTATCACTTTTTACTTCTACTTTTTTCTCTACTACATTTTCTTCTTCTTCTTCTTTTACTTTATCATTTTGTTTTGTACTGATGTTTGAAGACGAAGACGAAGAAGATTGTGACGTAGAAGCCGAAGCCGTTTTACTCTTTTTCTTCCGCAACTCTTCGTTTGCCTTTTTCATTTGTTCCAAAGACTTTGCTAATTCTTGCACGCGCTTTGACGATGAACTCATCTTTTCCTTTCTTTCATCAGTATTACTATTATTATCATCGTCATGATTACGTTCTTGTTCTCGCGAGAGCTTATTCAATTTCTGCTCGGCCTTTTTCGCAACGATCTCCGCTCGTTCAACAGCCTTCGATGCTTCGATTAACATTTTCTGATTCTCCTCTTCGTCGAACGATGAATACGACGAATGAGCAGATGATGAATGAGCAGATGATGATGATGATGATGATGATTGAGCGCGTGCTATGGATACATAATTAGTAAGCACTCGATGTGGATATTGTTTGTGCTGTCTTTTATGCGGTAGGTAATAATGACACAGCTTCGTCGTCATCGTCGTCGTATATAAGAAAGAGAGGGATATACGTTCAGTTTATTATCTGCAGCGTGTTAATATAATAATCTGTTAATATAATAATAATACGCGTAATAATAATAACTAATTCCATACTATCAAGTTTGCTGCTGCAGTGCTGCTGATGGTCCTCATACCTCATTAAATTTATTACCCTACTACTAACAAGCAAGTACAAAATAATAATACTCCTTGAATAAGAGTAGGCGGGAGTATTTATTCTAAGAATATCTACGAACGAGTAAAAACAATAACGAATAACAACGACAACAGCATCAGGTCCTCATTTATTACTCTATAATATAGTACTCTTTGAATTACATGCGTAAGAATATCACGATAGTAATAAATAAATAAACGAATTATAATGGCCTCCACTACTGGAGCAAAGAAACTCGCTCAAACAGCGGCTACTACTGCTACTGCTACTACGACTACTACAACGAATAAGATCGTCGAGCAGTTATTAAAAGTTGCGCCTTGGAACATCACTGGCCCTGCTTCGGACCCGGAGTGGCAGAACGTCCCAGTGAAAGCGGATCAATATCGATCGAAGGCACCGGTGTCTTTTTACTCTCAACCAGATCAAGTGAAGATACCGAATGCAGAGGCGGATAGAATTTTTAACGTTCGCTATTACCCCAGAGATGCTCGAAGAGCTTTCGAACCAGTTTTACATGGGAAAGATAGTGTCGTATCGATTAAAACGATTTCGAATAAGATGACCAGTGAAGAACTCGATGAAATCTTAGGCATGAAACTAACAAACGTGGACGATCATACGAAGTTCTTCCCAGGGAAGAGAGATCGATCGCAGGATTATCATCATAAATCATCTGGCTATCGCGCCGTGCCGTTATTAGAAAACCCTGGCGGAGGGTATACGTAATAATAATAATAATAATAATAATAAAAGTTAAAGAACACACGAACGACGAACACTTGTGCGCGCGCGCGCAATCGCGAACGCGCGTTTGTAAAATGATACATAAAAAATGATGGCGGAGACGTGTGATGTGCGCCTAATAGCAGCAGAGAGAGTGAGAGTGAGCAGAAAATTAGTATACCAGCATGAATGTATATGAAATTCTGTCATGATTTGTCTGTTTCATTTTCTCGCGTATTCTCTATTTTATTTCTTATTTCCGCCGCGCGCTTTGTTATTTTATTAAATGTTTGTGTGTGCATTCCTCTTTTGATGATATGCAAATAACTTCGTAAAGAACGCGTCAGAGTTTACGCAACAACAGAACTTCCTCTCTCGTTCAGAATAAATCGATCATCAATAGATCAAACAATTAATAGAGCGTGAATGGGTGCATTATTCAGCGTTCTCAAGCACTATTTCAGCAGTGCTGCTGATAAAGCGCGAGAGTTTAAGATAGTCATCGTCGGCCTGGACAACGCGGGGAAGACGACTACTTTGTATAAAATGCACTTGGGCGAAGTCGTACAAACACAACCAACGATCGGCTCAAACGTCGAAGCTGTAAAACATGATAACGTATCGTTCGAAGTGTGGGATTTAGGGGGACAGAGCTCTTTAAGGACGCAATGGGAATCCTATTATAAAGGGTGTGATGCGATGATACTAATGGTCGATAGCACTGATAGGGGAAGAATGAACTTATCGAAACAAGAGTTGTTCAAGATGTTAGACGCGGAGGAAGTGAAACAAAACCCAAAATGTTGCGTGCTAGTATTTGCGAATAAACAAGATTTACCAGATGCGATGACAGTAGTTGAATTAACGGAAACTTTATCGTTAGATACGATTATTGATAGAGATTGGCACGTGCAAGCGTGTTGCGCTTTAACGGGCGATGGATTGAACGACGGTTTGAGTTGGGTTGCAAATAAAGTAACTGGGAACGGCGTGGATTCGTTTTCGACTTTTCTTGGCTCGTGATTTGATGATTTGTGATGAGAGAGAGAGAAAGAAAGAGAGAGCGATAAAAGTAGTGAGGTTTAATTAAGTTTTAGTAGTAAATAGAAATAGAGAGAAAAGAAAGTCAACAATAATAGAGAAGGCCGTAGTTTATTTAAAAGATTTATGGCCGTACCGTAGTTTATTTAAAAGATTTATGGCGTCGTCTCTTTCATCGCTTCGTCTTGATTTTCTTTTTCTTCTTCTTCTTCGTCTTCTCCTTCAAATTTCATAGAACGCGACACTGGTCCTCGTTCTTCAGGCGTAAGCGGTTCTTGCACGCTGTTTTCTTTCCTTTCAGAGTTCAGGAGTCTTGGAACAACGAACGCGTTTTTACCTTGATCTTCGTATTGTTCAACGATTTTGCGCAGTTCGTCGATACCGTCTTCGCGTTCGCTCGCGATTTTTTTAATCGAATCAGCCATCGCAACGTACGTATCGTACTCTGCAACCTTGTACGAGAATATCGCGCAACGGACTCGTGGTTCGTGTTCTTTGACAAAGTTTTGGCAACGTTCGAGTAAAAGACGCGTCATTCCAGTCAACTGACTTTCTCTTTTAGCTTCGAGTATTGCGTAACGATCAATTTCCTTCATCTTACCAGGAGAATCTTGAACATCGGGAGAAAGTTGACGAAGTTTCGATAACTTTTCTCGAATCGGCGTGAGTTGATTGAAGACTTTTTGATGCGCGTCAAAGACGCCGTTCAATTTTTGCGCGAAAGAAAGTTCCATTTTCGCGACGACGTCCTCGAGTTTTTGCTCAAACGTGTCCAAAAACTTGCCGTATTCCTTGCTCTGTTCGCTCAACGAAAACGAAACCGTGTTGAGAAATCCGCTGATATGCAAGACGTCCTTCAATAAATCGTCTCGTTCGTTACTGTTTTCTTGGATATCTTTCAGTTCAGGAATTGCCGTATCGGCCCTTGTTGAGATCGATTGAAGTTCGTTCGCAAACTGTTCAGATTTTGACTGATTCAAACGCTGATGGTGAACGAATTGTTCCCCGTTTCTCTTGAGCGTATGCGCGACGTCGCGTAAGATCTCGACGGCAAACACCTTTGATACGTGTTCGTATGTTATTAGTATAGTAATAAGGAGAAAAAAATATCAGCACAGCATATAAAGAAGAAAGGAATAACCTCGTAAAAATAAAATACTACGCAATATTAGGAAAATAAGAAAAAAGCACTTACCGTATGCATTAACTCGGTACTATGCGCGAATTGTATGCGCGTATTAGTCACTTCTTTTTCCGTTAATTCAGGCTTCTTCTTTAAAAACGTTTTATTTGAAAACATTTTTATAACGTGCGCGCGCGTGTATTTTTTTTGTGGTGCCAAACAAAGTCTTTCTTGGAAAAATATCAAGCTCAAAGCTTATAAATTGAGTATGAATTTTTATCGGATCCCCCTGCGTTGATTGCGTACTTTTGTATCATCAGTACAACAGTACAACGAAACAAAATCTCTCTCTCTAATACTACATTATTTCCTTGACCATTTTGCCGACCAGAATCATTTGTTCCTTGGCTGCTAAACGCATCGTTCTCATTTGCGTTAATTCTTCGTCGACTTCGTCGCTAACTCCTTCCGGGCTATTTCTTAACTCTTCTTCCTGTCTATCAAATTGCGAATCTTGCTCATCCATGGACGCTTTAAAGCCATCGACTGCACCAGCTAATTCTGCGAGTTCTACGTTTCCTTCTTTAGCAACTCTTCTAACTATTTCTTTCATATTTTCCTGCGTCGTTTCGCCTTTTTCGGCCATGATTTGCCATTCGCGAATGACGTTATCGATCACGCTCAACGAAGGAGGCGAGTTATATTTCTGATAAAGTTGTACTAAAAACTGTAAAACGCCTTGTAAAGATTTAATCACTCTTTCATCATCTCTTCGCTTCTTCGCTTCTTCCAACATCGCGTGTGCGGCAGCGACGACGCCTTCGGTTAATAATCCATTTTCACCAAACTCCTCGGCCGTTTTCATGACATCCGCAGTGGTTTCGCAGGAGATTAATTCATAGAACCTTTCGATTTCTTCTGGGGAGACGTTCGGGGGCATCGGTGTCGCAGCTTCCAACGCTTCAGCTGCATCGCCTTCCATCGATCTATTTCTCTTCATTCTCTTAATCATCCTCTTTTCGTGAAGAACTTTAGCGTAAGCATAAGCAGTCCTACCGATGCGTTGTTGTTCTTTTTGACCTGTACAGATCGGATCAGGTTTAGTTGTACGACCGTTCATGGCTGCTATCATCGTTCTCTATCTCCGTTTATTTCGATGATCACTAATGATTACTGCTCAAAATAATACTATAATGATTAATTTCTTTTTTTATCGCGCGCGCGTTTTTTCTCCCATCAATTCCTTATTCGTTATTATTATTGCTGACGTGTTTGGAAAATATTACTACTCGTAATCGCGGAAAAATCTTCTCTACTAAACGTGCTTTAAAGAACGACGACACGGACGACGCTCTTTTAAAATTAACGAGACCATGCACGTCGCATTCGCAAACGCACAGGTAAGTACGATAGTAATAATAACATTCTTTTCGATCTCTTTCTTGTTTCCTCGTTTCCTCGTTCTTCGTTCTTCTTCTTCTTCTTCTTCTTCTTCTTCTTCTTCTTCTTCTTAAGCAACATCGGTACCGATAATAAATATCTCTCCTGTGACCGCCGATCTACACACACGCACGCACACGAATACTGAGAAGAAGAGAGAAGAAAGTTTCCAAATCCACTGCGCGCACGTAATCGTTTAAAGAGAGAGCAGAGAGAGAGTAGTAGTAGAGAGTTAGTTTGAGTATTATTATTATTACTGACAATCAACGCGTGAACGCGTGAAAACAGATTTTATCGGCCAAACAAGGCTATAATGGCACAGCACTTTTCAGAAACAATAACAACAACAACAACAACAACAACAACAACAACAACAACAGTTCTTCAACGTACGGGAGAAGACTGAAATCAAAGTTATCGAAGACGACAACGAGGGCAACGGTCGAAGAAGCCGAAGAGGTTGAGCTCGATGCAATGGAACGCATGGAGAAAGCCTTGGAGGTGATCTCGGATAACTTTGCTACGGTGCGAACTGGAAGAGCGAACCCGAACATGTTGGACAGAATAGAAGTTGATTATTACGGAGCAATGACACCTTTGAAGAGTTTATCGAATACGAATAATTTAGACGCACAAACGCTCGTTATTCAACCTTTTGATAAAGGATCGTTGAAAGAGATTGAGAAAGCAATCGTGAGATCGGATTTAGGTATTACGCCCTCGAACGATGGATCCGTCATTCGATTAGTCGTCCCACCTTTAACAGCCGACAGAAGAAAAGAACTCACTAAACAGGTCATGAAGTTGGGCGAAGAAGGCAAAGTCGCATTGAGGAACGTCAGAAGAGATGCAATGACAAAGATTAAAAAGATGAAAACGGACAAGACGTTAGGCGAGGATGAATTCACTTCGTTCGAAAAGAAGATTGAAGATTTAACTACTTCGTACGTGAAAAAGACGGACGACGCGGTGAAGCTAAAAGAGAAAGAATTGATTAAAGTTTAGTAGTTTAATATGACTATTATTATTATCATTACGAAATCTTTTGATTCTCGACATCGGTTCCTTCTCCATCTATCGATATGCGATTATCATCTACACTGCTGCGAACTTTTCTAAACTTTGCCGGTCCTAAATCTCTCGCTAAAATGATCAAGTTCTCGGTAACTCTTAATATGAAAAGCCCAAGAACGACGAACCAAATGCCAACTAATCCAGTACCAAGCTTATGTACGCTAAACCAAAGCGCCCAGGCTGATAAGGGGAAATTGATAACTTGCGTAATTGCGGCAAATTCGATTCTCCCGGTCGCAAAAACTAAACCATCGGTTACGCACAACACGCAATAAATTAAGATGGAAAAAAATACAATCGGAGCCACGGTATGAACTTCGGCAATAACCGTGAGGTTCTTCGTAAACATCTCTGGTTTATAAGCTAAAATAGAAGCACAAAGTGCACCAACTCCTGCTCCTAATCCCAACCCGGCTAATAAGAGTAATCGTCCTGCCTTTCTCACGTAAAGAGATTCTTTCAAAGTCGCAAATCCGTTTGCGTTTCGTGGCCCAGCCGTTGCCAAAACAGATTGAGCGCACGCCGATAACGGCTCTGGACAGAACTGAGCTACTGAAACAATACCAGCAACGACTTGATGTGCGGCGATGGTCACAACGTTAATCGTTGATGCCAGCGCTGCCGCGTAGCTATAAAATAACATAATACACACCGATCTAACGGATAATACACCACCCGCGGTAATGAACGGTTTTGAACGCGCTCGAGTAGGTAATCGAAACATTAAATTATGATTCCTTGATAGCTTTCTTAAGAATATCAACGCAGCAAAAGTCTGCGCAACCGCAGTAGCTAAAGCGGCGCCAGCAATACCCATTTTAGGCGGACCAATGACTAAATATAAATCCAAAACTAAATTCAAAGTTCCCGCAAAGGCAAAAATTTTCATCGGCGATTGTGAATCTCTCTGACCAAGACACGTCGCAGTTCCGACGAGCGTGATTAAAAAGCAAGGCATCGTAAAAGCTCTCGTTCTAAGATATGTAACAGCCGGTTGCATGACGTGCGGTTGTGTTTGCATGAGATCCAGAAGTGGCACGGCAAAGACAATCATTAGAAATGCTGACAGTATTCCCATGAGGATGGCGATTGTGAGCGCGTCAGAAATAACCATCGCTAACCCTTTCGCGTCTTTTGCGTCCATGTTTCTACTGACCATACCAGTCGTTGCGATGGTTAAAAATTGAAAAATCATCGCAACGAAACCAAAAATGGACGTGTTTGGTCCCAACGCCGCGAGATACGACGCAGAAATGCGGCCTACGCAAGCGGTATCGACTAAGGTCATGACGGGGTCACACAAAACCGCCCCTAAAGCTGGGACTGCGAATTTGACAACTTGTCTCAACGTCAACGCCGGAAAGTCTACGTCTTTCTTCTTGCCACTATTACTAGAACTATTGCTATTATTATGTATCACGATTGAGGACGACGAGGAATTCTTTGGCGAAGTTTTTGGTGCCATGACGTTAGAGGATGTTCTCCCTCCTCCACCGTCTTTATTATTCGTTGGACCGCCACCGATGGTTTGTTTATTAATATAGTTCACGTTGTTATTGTCCTTATTAAGAGAATTCGCCGCAGCGGCGGCAGCCGTTCCTCTTGGATGTAAAGTACTTGTTTTACTATTTTCGCTCGTATTTGTTCTTTTCGCCTCGGTGATATCGATCGGTCTGTTCTTGCTTTGTTGTTGTTCCTTCTTTTCTACGCTGTTGTTGTTGTTGCTGTTGTTCGGTTTCGATTCGTTAGCTCCCATAGTCGTCGTCGTCGTCGTCGCGGTAACAATCTCTCCAGTCACTTCTTTCCTTCCTCTTTTCGTGTTATCGTCCAGTACTACTTCGTCTTCGTCTTTTGAGTCTTCTGCTTCTCCGAATTGATAAAAGACTTCGTCGTAATCAGGTAATCTCTCGTCGTCGTTGTTTATTAAACCCTTTTCGTCACTAAATTTGTAGTAACTACTGTTCTTATCGTTCTTATCGTTCTTATCGTTATTTGATGATGATGATGATGTTCTTCTTTGTGCGAATAGAATAGTGTTACTTCTATTTTTCGCACCGTTCTCTCGTCTTCGTCTTCGTCTGCGTCCTTCGTAATCAACGATAATGAATCGAGGCACCGATTGCGTCTTCGTCTTACAAGTATTTATCGACGTCCTGTTGTTTTGTATACTTATCCTACTCGTCGTCTGCATTCAACGGGAAAAATCGTACGTATTATAAGGGGATATGTGTATTAAGTATACTATTATTTTATTCGCGTTCCTGAACTATTATTTATTTTACTCTGATGATATGTATGATTTGTGTGTGTGCGAACATAAATCGTGCACTGCTTTTTGATCAAGAAGAACAAAGAAGGTCGCAGTAGTATGCAGAACAGTATAGAAGTCTAGATCTCTAGCAAGAAGAAGAAGAATATTTGCGGATTATTTATTTCATCATCAATTCACATATTTATTATTATTATTGCAGCAGAGAGAGAGAGAGAGAGGAATAGACGGACTATTTACTACGGTGCTATACTGCTACTACTACTGTAGTAGTGAGCAGTACGTACTCTCTTTTTCTGTTTCTCTCGTCATCGTCTTTATCGTTATCATCGTTTCAGTCAACTCTCGTAAAATACGACTCTACTATCATACGATCGAATAAGTAATAAATAAGAAAATAATAATAATAATAACAATGTCGTTCTCGTTCGATAAAATTGCTGAAGAACTAGGAAAACAACAAAAAGTAGATGATGATAATGACGATGATGACGATTGGCGAAAGCATCCGGCGTTTTGGGAACCGAATAATAACGGAGATAATAATAATACAAACGAAGACTGGTTCAACGAAGACTCAGAAGCATTTCAAGCACTTAAAGCTTTGTTACAAGATGAGACAGATTTAACGACCGCAGCAAAGGCTGAGCAGCAAAAGCAGAAAGGGAATAAACAGTTGAAATATAAAATGAATAAGATGTATATGCGGAAAGCGATCGAGGAGTATACGTTAGGGATTGCGATTATAATCGATAAATTAGCAAAAACAGTACTACCATCATCATCAGTAGTAATAGAACAAGAAGAAGAAGAAGTTAACGACGAAGTTATAGAAGGCGAAAGCGAAGACGCTTTGCGAGTCTTGCTTTCGCAGTTATATAACAACAGAAGTTTCGCGGCGTTGAACCTGGGGAACAATAAGCGCTGTGTTGAAGATGCAGAGAAATGTTTAGAGATTGATGAGAAGAACATCAAGGCATATTTCAGAGCCGCGACTGCATGTAAGAACTTGTTCGAGTACGAAAAATGTCTCGTATTTTGCAAAAGAGGTTTAGAACACGAGAAAGAAGCGCCAGAATTGAAAGCTTTAAAAAAGATAGCAAAGAAAAGATTAGATATAGAGCGCCAAGAGAGTGAGAAGAGATTAGAAATCAATCGCGGCTCGGAAGTTCTCGCGAAAACGTTAATGCAAACTAAGAAAATTAAATGGGGACCGCCGAGATTACATACGGGGCAAAAATTACCAGAGTTTGACGAAGAACAAAATGTTTTCGCGTTTTTTACGTTAATTGTTTATCCCGAATTCGACCAAACCGATATTATTCAAAAGTTTAGAGAAAACGATAGTTTTAAAGCGCATTTAGATGTTCTGTTCGACGCACAACAAGGTCCACCGTTACCTTGGGACGAAAAAAATGAATACGATAGAAAGTCGGTGAGATTATATTACGAAACGAACGCGGTGAAGCCTTATGAAGAAGAAGCTCTTGCGCTAAAAATTGCCGAATATGCCGGTGGAGAAGTGAAAGAGACTATGATGCAAAGCGAATTAGAATTGAATCTTGAAGCGTATAGAACAGACGCTAGAGATCGAAAATTTGTTGAGCTTAAAACAGAATACTGGACGCTCGCGGATTTGCTCAAACAAGAGGAGTATATAATCAGCGGTCATCCAACTTTGTTCTGCCTCGTTAAAGGAAGCGCGTTTGAGAAGAAGTTTCTCGATGGACAATGGTCGTATTAAAATTATACTAGACACCGCAACATCTTTTAAAACGTTTACCAGAATTACAAGGACACGCTTGATTCGCTGAATACGCGCCGCGTAAAGCGCTCGCATCTTTTTTCATATCGCCACTAGCGACGCTCTCTTTAATTATTGCTTCAAAATCAGCTATACTTTTCGGTAAGCTCTTCCCTCGTTCGAGCACTGCTTTCCGAATGTTTTTAAACATCATTGCCGTCGTCGCGTACGCTAAAATGACCTTCTTTACTTTCTCAAAAGTGATTTGTTCGTCGTCGCACATCGAAGCGACTTCTCGCGTTCTCTTCATACTAATGCCAATTTTCGTTGGGTCTCTCATCTCTTCTTCGTTTATTACTGATGCTATTTTCTTCAATTGAGAAACTGTCAACCCTATTTTCGTTAATCCAGTATTCATGGTATTTAAATCCATCCCTTCTTGTTCGGCTTTCTCGCTCATTGTCACAAACTCTTTCAAAGTGAATTCCGCTGGTGGGAGTTCCATAGTCTTCGTTTGTCCGAAAAATCCTTTCAATTGGTCAAACATCGAAAGAGAGTGCGACGATGAAGTTGTATAATTAAAAGAACTCCGTCTCTGATGTCCTATTCTGATATTATTACTATTACTATTACTATCGTTAAAAAAGTTGTCAGTAGTTGTTTTGATGTGAACACAACACAGTAAACTCTCTCTTTTAATCAAACTACTCGTTCGAGCTATTGATGATGATGAAACCTTCTCTGCTATTCGTCGTCTCATTATTACTATCAGTTTATTATTACGTACTGTGTGTAGTTTATTATTACTATTACTATTATTATTATTATTGAGTAGAAAATGTGACAGCAAAACACAAAAGTATGGACAAAAAGAGCATCAGCAATATAAAAATAGTAATTCATTAAAGAATAAGGCGAAGAGAGATGATGCAGATGATGATGATGATGTATCGCTCTATTGCTAGGAACGCGAGAAATAAGAGTAGTAGTAATAACATCGTCGTCTGGAATCTTTCGAGAATATCATCATCATCATCATCACAAACATCATCCAAAGTCGTTGCAACAAAAAACGAGTCAACATCATCACCAATATCTGCTAGGAAATATTTAACAACGCACATAAATATTAATACTAATACTAATACTAATACTAATGAAGAAGAACCGATGACGATAATAATAAAGCCGAAAGAAAAAGAAGAAGAAAGAAGACAGAGAAAAAATGCGTACATAGAAACGTACGGATGTCAAATGAACACCTCTGATTCCGAAGTCGTTGCTTCAGTGTTATCCAACGCAGGGTATTTAATACTCTCCAAGGAAGACATAGACATAGCTGATTTGATTCTCGTGAACACTTGCGCTATTAGAGAGAAAGCGGAAGAACGCGTGTTCAATAGGTTAAGACAAATTCAGTCGTCGAAGATGGAGAGGAAGAATAAAGTAATTGGCGTATTAGGATGTATGGGAGAACGCATTAAGGGAGAGCTATTAAATGTTGACGAGAAATCTGGGAAAATCTTATGCGACATCGTAGCAGGGCCGGATGCGTATAGAGATTTACCGAGACTGATTGAAAACGCGATGAAGTTGAAAGAGGAAAAGAAAAGTAAGAAGATAGAAGAAGAAAATAATCATAGTAAGAAAAGGTTTGAACCGAAAATAACTGATACGATGAACGTCGAACTTTCGTTGACTGAAACGTATTCAGACGTTTTTCCAATGCGCAGAGGTTTAGTCGA
>Ga0115004_10003194_pt1 | contig 13397 bp, 14 predicted proteins | sample ArcticOcean_MG_C_10_FD_88737 | JGI IMG/M metagenome (GOLD analysis project Ga0115004, IMG submission 88737) | Marine microbial communities from western Arctic Ocean - ArcticOcean_MG_CB11_90 | ecosystem: Environmental > Aquatic > Marine > Oceanic | place: Arctic Ocean: Canada Basin | collected...
AGTTTGATTTAAAAAAAGCTGAAGAAAGAGCACATATTTTAATCGGTATTGCTACAGCAGTAGAGAATATTGACGAAGTTATAAAAATTATTAAAAATTCTAAAGATACAGAAACAGCTAAAAAAAATCTCTTATCTAAAAAATGGAAAATTAAAAAAAGTGTTAAATTAATTTTTTTAATTGAAAAGAAAAAGAGCTCTTCAAGTTATGAGCTTTCAGCAGAACAGGTAAACTCAATTTTAGAATTAAGGCTTCAAAAGTTAACTGCTTACGGAATTGGAGAAATAGAATCTGAGATAAATAAGTTATCTGACTTAATCATTGAATATAATAAGATTTTAAGCTCTAAAAAAGAGCTTTATAAAGTAATTAGTGCAGAACTTGCAGAAGTTAAAACAAGATTTGCTGTAGCACGAAGAACTAAAATTACCGATGCTGAATTAAACTACAGTATTGAGGAAACCATACAAAAAGAGTCTGTTGTGATTAATATTACTAATCAAGGCTATATTAAGAGAAGTCCTCTTCAAGGTCTAAAAGTTCAAAAAAGAGGAGGGGTTGGCAAAAGTAGTATTGTTACACGAGATGAAGATTTTGTAGTTCAGATTTTTACCGCTAGCACACATACACCTTTTATATTTTTCTCTTCTGAAGGTCTAGCGTTTAAAATTAAAGCTTGGAAAATTCCAGAAGGTAGCACCAGCTCTAAAGGAAAATCTTTGTTCAATATTTTACCTTTAAAAAACCATCAAACAATTAGCTCAATTATGCCTCTACCAGAAGATGAAAACCTCTGGAAAAATCTATTAGTTGTTTTTGTTACTGCAAATGGAAATGTAAGAAAAAATAGCTTAGATGACTTCGCTAATATAAACGCTAATGGAAAAATTGCTATGAAACTAGAGACAAACGATAAAATCGTTGGTGTGAAAATCTGCAGAGATGATCAGGATTTAATGCTGAGTACAAAAAATGGAAAATGTATTAGATTTATGGCAAAGAAACTTAGATTGTTTAAAGGAAGATCTTCAAAAGGAATTAAAGGAATTCAATTATCAGATAATGATAAAGTCATTTCTTTGTCTGTATTAGATACACCACAAATTAACAGTAAAACCATAAAAAAAGATGAAAAAATTAGAAATGGTTTAAATAAATTTATTTTATCTATAACTGAAAATGGCTATGGAAAACGTACTTCTTTTTTAGAGTACCGCGTGACTAACAGAGGTGGAAAAGGTATAATAGGAATTATTAATTCACCAAGAAATGGTGGTGTTGCCGCAACATTAGTTGTTGAAGAAAATGATGAAATTATATTATCTACAGATAAAGGTAGCGTAATGAGATGTTCTGTTAAAGAAATTCGCGTTGCAGGTAGGAACACACAGGGTGTAACTATAAAAAAACTTTCTGGCTCAGAAAAAGTTGTTTCAGCCATTAAAATTGAAAATAATATTAATTAAAAATGAGAACTGCTATTTACCCTGGTACTTTTGATCCAATCACATTGGGCCATGCTGATGTAATACAAAAGTCACTAAAACTTTGTGACAGGTTGATAGTTGCAACTACAAATACAAAAAATAAAAATTATTTTTTTCAAATAGATAAGCGAATTGAAATAATAAAAAAATCGCTTTTTTTTGACTTAAAACTAAATAAAAAAAAAATTATAGTTATTCCTTTTAATACATTAACTATTAATCTTTGCAAAAAGTATAATGCTTCGATTATTGTTCGTGGCTTGAGAGCCGTTTCTGATTTTGAATATGAATTTCAGCTAGCGGGCATGAACAAAAAACTAAACAAGAATATTGAAACAATTTTTTTAATGTCTGATATTGAAAATCAAATTATTTCATCAAAATTTGTTAAAGAAATAGCTAAATTAAAAGGTAACATAAGTAAATTTGTAACAAAATCTGTTATTAAATCAGTGAGAGAAAAAATATAATGAAAAAAATATTCTTATTCTTAATATTTTTATTTTTAACTATAAACAATGCATATACAAAGGAGAAAAAAATGATTTTAAAATTAAAAGATGGAGATGTTGAAATAGAACTTTATTCTAAAATAGCACCAAAACATGTTGAAAGATTTGAAACATTAGCTAATCAAGGAAAATATGATGGAGTTGTTTTTCATAGAGTTATAGATGGGTTTATGGCTCAGACTGGAGATGTAAAATTCGGAAATTCTAATTCACCCGAATTTAATTTAGATTTAGCTGGAACTGGAGGATCTGATCTGCCAGATCTTAAAGCTGAATTTAGCGATGTAGCCCACAATAGAGGTGTGTTGTCTATGGCAAGAGCAGCGGATCCTAATAGTGCAAATAGTCAATTTTATATTGTTTTTGAGAATGCCCCTCATTTGGATAGAAATTATACCGCTTTTGGAAAAGTTATTAAAGGAATGGAATTTATTGATAAAATTAAAAAGGGTGAGGGAGCCAATGGCTCAGTTGTAAATCCTGATAAAATTATTTCTTTAAAATCAAAAAAATAAATTGAATGAACGAACTGGAGTTTTCATTTGAGCTTTTAGCTCAAGATGAAAAAGCAAGGTTAGGAAAAATCTCTACACCCAGAGGGGTTATAGACACTCCTGCTTTTATGCCTGTTGGAACTTTAGGTACTGTTAAAGGAATTTTTACAGAAGATTTATTGTCCGCCGGAACGCAAATTATACTGGGTAACACTTACCACTTAATGATTAGGCCAGGGACAAATGTTCTTGATCTATTTGGCGGCTTACATAATTATATGAATTGGCAAAAACCAATTTTAACAGATTCTGGGGGTTTTCAAATAATGTCATTAGCAAAATTAAATAAAATTGATATTAATATAGGGGCAGTTTTTTCTTCTCATTTAGATGGAAAGAAATTTGTTCTAAGTCCTGAAAAAAGTATTCAGATACAAAAATCTATCAATTCAGACATATTAATGGTCCTTGATGAATGTCCAAAATTAACTAGTGAAAAAGAAAAATTAATTAGTGCTATAGAAATATCGACTAATTGGGCTAAGCGATGCAAAACTGAATTTGGCAACAATAAAAAAAAAGCTTTATTTGGAATTGTACAAGGAGGTCTAGATAAAAATCTTAGACTAGACAGTCTAGAAAAACTTAGATCCATTAGCTTTGATGGCTACGCCATGGGAGGTTTGGCAGTAGGTGAAACCCAAAAGCAAATGTTTAATATTTTAAATACTACAGTGAGCTACATGCCAAAAAACAAACCAAGATATTTAATGGGAGTTGGTACACCTTCAGACATCCTAGGGGCTGTAAAAAGTGGTATCGATATGTTTGATTGTGTTATGCCCACTAGATCAGGCCGAACAGGCCTAGCCTTTACATGGGAAGGCAAAGTAAATTTAAGAAATGCAAAATATCAAAAGGACAAAACTCCATTAGATACGAATACATTGATCAGAAATTTAAACACCTATTCTAAAAGTTATCTAAACCATTTAATTAAAACAAATGAGATTTTAGCTTCTATGTTAATCTCTCTTCATAATATTACCTTTTACCAACAATTTATGAAGGAAGTTAGAGCGTCAATAAATAATGGGAGTTTTAATAATTTTTACAATAAATATATTGATAGATTTTAAGTATTTTTTTCTTTAAAAAACAGTAATAATAATTAATAATTAATAATTGTAAATAATTTAATGATCACAACAAATTCTGATATTGAAAAATTAAAACTAGATGGTTTTGTTTTAAAAAAAAATATTCTTAATATTAATCAGGTTGAAAAAATAAAAGATATAATAAAATTAAATTCAGAAGGAAAGGGAGCACCTGAAAGCCACTACCCTTTAAACATGAAATCTTTTATGTTTAAATTAATAAAATTAGATTATAAGAAAATAAATTTTAGTCTTTATTTGTTAGACTTAAAAAAAAAATTAAATTTAGACTTGACTGCCAAAAACTTTTTTAAAAGAGAAAGCAAATTAGTTATGTTAGATGGTTATTACAATAAATCTCAAGAAGCTGACATTTTACCATGGCACAGTGATCAAGCTTATGCCGGTGCCAAAAGTATTTCAAAAATTGCTTCTCCCAATTTTTTTTTTTTAAAGTTTTTTTTTTATTTGACTGATGTTGGTTCAAATAATGGCTGTACATCATACATACCTGGATCTCACAAAATTACACATGCTGTTAGATCTTGTCTTTATGAAAAAAAGATAGAATACGAACCTTTCTGGGAAATAAGCGATCTTGTTAACATAATAACAAAAAAAAAAAATTATACTCATATAGCTGAGCAGCTAGATTCTAAAATAGATATAAATAATTTTTTAGAAAATGCAAATTTAATTACGACAAATAAAAATACTAGTTTATTTGATTTTAATGCATCACCCGGAGATTTATTTATTTTTGACGAAAGTGGATTACACAAAGGTTCAAAACCATCATCTAATGAAAGAATAGTTTTAAGATATACTTATTCTACAAAAGTTAATTAAAGATTATTACAATAAACATTTATGACAAAAAAACTTGCATACATTATTTATAAAATATTATTTTTTTTCATGAATATATTTGATAGAATTTTTAAAGTAAGACTTTCTTATGTATTTAAAGATGTAATTACAGAAAATTCGTATGAATTTATTTATATAAAAAATAATAAAACATTTTTCTTTACTCCAAATAACTATACTAAATACCGTTTAAATAATTATTACACGAAAGAACCAGATACTATTGTATGGATGAAAAATTTCAAAAAAAATAAAAAAATTATTTTTTGGGATATTGGAGCAAATATAGGAAACTATTCAATCTTTTCTGCCATGTACCACAAAAATATACAAGTTTTTGCATTTGAACCCAGTGTTTCTAATCTTAAAGTTTTAGCGAGAAATATAAGTATTAATAATTTAGAAGAAAAAATAACTATTATTCAACTACCACTTTCAGATAAAGAAAATAAAATAGCTTTAATGCAAGAATCTAGATTTGAAGAGGGAGGATCTTTTAATTCATTCGGCGTAAACTATAACAGTGACTCTTTTAGAACCGATGGCAATATTACAGCTGGTTTGCAAATTGTTGGACCGAATAAAACTAAAAAACTTTTTTCAAAAAATAAATACAAAATATTTGGCACCTCATTAGACAATTTAGTGAAAAGTAAAATTGTAGATATTCCTGATTATATTAAAATAGACGTTGACGGCATCGAACATCTAATTTTATTAGGTGCAACTAAAGTCTTACGTAATAAAAAAATAAAAGGTATATTAATTGAGCTATATCCAGATTTTAAAAAACAGTACAAGTTATGCCACAAGATGTTGAAATCTTGTAATTTTAAATTTGTTAGTAAGCTTGGGCGTAATTATATTTTTAATAAAATTTAGTTATAAAAAAAAATAAATTTTATTGATAAATGAATACTAAGCTTATATACAAACTAGATTATAAGAAAATGTTAATACTAATAAGGGCCCTTAGCTCAGTTGGTAGAGCACTTCCCTTTTAAGGAAGCTGTCGTTGGTTCGAATCCAACAGGGCTCACCATATTTAAATTCTTTTAATTGGTGGATATTTAATAATCACTTCTGTTACCCATTTATTTAGATTAATTATTCTATTTTTACTCGATGGATGTGTGCTCATAAACTGAGGAGGTTCTTTCCCTTTGTTACTTTGAGACATTCTTTCCCAAAGTTTAGAAGCCTCTCTAATATCATAACCAGCGAGTGAGGAAAAAATCATACCTAAATAATCTGCTTCAGTTTCTTGTTTTCTACCGAACGGATTAAAAATACCTAATTGGAAAATATCCATGCCACTTGCTCTCCCGACGCTATTTCTTGTTCTGTTGATCGCTCCGCCTAAAAAAATATCGGCAACTTGGGTTCCTAAATTTACAGTTAGCGATTGACTTGCCCTTTCTACCGAATGCTTAGCCACTGCATGTGCAATTTCATGACCCATAACGGCTGCTAATGCGTTCTCGTTTTTAGTTATCTTTAGTATCCCTGTGTAAACAGCAATTTTTCCTCCTGGCATACACCAAGCATTTTTTACCTTATCATTGTCTACTAAAATATAATCCCATTGAAAATCACTTGTTGGGTCTTCATTATTTTCTTTTAAAAAAAAACTTGAAACAGCAAACTCAATTCTATTTCCAATTTCTTTAATCATGTCTAGTTCTTTACCTTTAGTGATTAATTTGTTTTTTGATTTAAAATTCTCATAAGCTTTGGCGGCAGACCTGTTTATAGAAGACTCAGGATAAATAGAAAGCTGTCGTCTGTTAGTTATAGGTACCGTGCTACAAGAGGGTAAGATTAAACTACAACAACCGCAGCTAAAAAGTTCGATAAATTTTCTTCTATTTATGTTATGATTCATATAATAATTATATTTATGATTTTAAATAATAAAATATTAATTGCAATCTTTGTGTCATTAGTAGTCTTTATTATTTATTCTAGTTATCATTAATGTCTGATAAAGCTAAAAAATCTATATTTATAAGACTACGTAACTATTTTATAACTGGTGCGATTGTTCTTATACCTATCGGCATTACTATATACTTAACCCTTTTTATAATTAAAATTTCTTCTAGTTTTTTACCTAAAAAAATAAATCCTAACAATTATCTCCCATTTGATATTCCTGGAATAGAAATTCTAATTACAATTATTTTTATAACTGTAATTGGCGGCTTATCTTTATCCTTTTTAGGGAAAAAATTTCTAGAAATTTTTAATAATGTTTTAAAAAAAATTCCAATTTTAAGAACTATTTATTCTGCGGTTGGTCAGTTGACCGAGTCTTTCACTCAATCGAACAGTTCCCAAAAAAGCGTAGTTATTCTGGAATACCCAAGAAAAGGTATTTGGGTAGTTGGCTTTTCTACAAAAGATAACACAGGTGAGATTTCAAAAAAGACTAACGAGGAATTAATAAATGTTTTTGTCCCAACAACTCCTAATCCGACGAGTGGTTTTTTATTAATGGTCCCTAAAAAAGATTTAATTTATCTTGATATGACATTTGAGGAAGCTTCTAGATTCATTGTTTCAGCAGGCACTTCTCAATAATTTTTTTAAGAAGATGTACCTTCCTTATTTGTTAAATCTACTTTATCAAACAGTTGAAGTAAAAAATCGTATTTAGGACTATTAAGCTGTTCATCGTTTAATTCTTTAATCTTTTTTTCTGCTAACTTAAACAAATTTTCGTGATGTACAGGATCAGCTATTTTAAAAAGTTTTATACCACTTTGTTTGAATCCAATAATATCACCATATCCTCTTAATCTCATATCTTCCTCCGCTATATGGAAGCCGTCATCTGAAGATTTTAAAATTTGTATTCTTTTTCTTGCGTTTTGACTTAATTGATTTTTAAATAACAGTATGCAAGTACCTGCTTTTTCTCCTCTACCTATTCTACCTCTTAATTGATGTAACTGTGCTAAACCGAATTTGTTAGCATTTTCTATGATTATTACAGTCGCATTTGGAAAGTCTATGCCAACTTCTATAACGGTAGTTGAAACAAGAATTGAAATCTTGTTATTTAAAAATTCTTTCAAAACTTTTTCTTTTTCTATTTGATCTAATGAACCATGGATAATACCAACTTTTCTATTAAATTTTTTACTTAGTAATTTAAATAATTTCGCTGTGGACGAAAAGTCTAATTTATTAGAATCTTCAATGAGTGGACACACCCAAAAAATTTGTTCATTGTTTTCAATTTTTTTTTTTATAAATGGCCAAAGTTCATCAATTTTATTTTCTGGCTTGCTTAAAGTTAAAATCTCTTTCCTATGAATTGGTTTTTCCATTAATCTAGAGGTGTCCATATCACCGTAAATTGACATCATCATAGTTCTTGGGATAGGCGTTGCTGACATTAAAAGTATGTCACAATTAGAACCTCCCTTTTTCGCAAAATTAATCCTTTGCTGAACACCAAATTTATGTTGTTCATCAATTATTACTAGGCCTAACTTTTCAAAATTTATTGTTTTTTGAAATAATGCATGGGTTCCAACAATAAATTTAATTTTATTATTTTTTAAGTCACTTAAAATTTTCTTTCTTTCGTTTAATTCAGTTTTACCAGTCAGAATAGAAATATTTATATTTAAGTTTGTTTTTTCAATTAGTTTTTTAAGTAATAAAAAATGCTGTTCTGCTAAAATACCTGTTGGGGCCATTAATCCACATTGATATCCAGATTCAATTACGTTTAAGCCAGCAATTATAGCTACTATAGTTTTACCAGATCCTACATCACCTTGAAGTATTCTAAACATTCTTTGTGGTGATTGTAAATCTGTCTCAATTTCTTTTATCATTTCTTTTTGTCCATTTGTCAAATTGTAGGGTAAAGAATTTATTAATTTTTCTGCATACTCAATTTGAAAACTTTTTTTGTTTTTTTTAATTTTTTTAATTTTATTTCTATTATTTGAATTAAACAAAAGATTTGCAAATATTTCGTCATAAGCAAGCCTCATTAAATAATTAGAAGTTAAATCTTTTTCAATATTAGAATTATGTAGTTTTTTGATTGAATCTTTCCAGCTTAGAAAATTCATTTTTTTAATAAAGTTTTGATCATGCCACTCTTCAATATCTGGTATTTGCGTAAATACTTTTTCAATTATTTTTGAATATATCTTTTCAGACAACCCTTCTGTTAGAGAATATTTGGGAATAATTTTTTTTATCAATTCTATACGCTCAATTTTTTCAAAATATGTTGGATTTGTAATTTGATATCTGTTCCTAAAAAAATTTACCTTACCACTTACTACAACCCATTCATTTAACGGTAAAATTTTTCGAATATATCCTTCACGGCTATTAAAAAATATTAAGTCTATTTTTCCAAACTCATCTTCACAATAAACTTTACTTGGTAAATTTCTAATTCTTGGAAAATTATATTTAAGAATTTTAATTTTTATAGTAAAAATTTTTCCTATTTCTAGTTTATTTAAAGTTGCTGTTTCAGATCTATCTGTAAATGAATAGGGCAGATTCCACAGCAAGTCATTTACTTTTTCGATTTTTTTTTTTTTTAAATAAGTGGAAATTTTTTTACCAACGCCTATTTTTTTTAAAACATCTTTTAATAAAAACGTTTTTTTATTAATTATATTCATTTCTTAATGTATAATAAACTCTTTTATGAATGAATTAGAATCATTAAAAAAAAAAATTAAATATCGATCTTCTTACAGGGGAACGAAAGAGATGGATTTATTATTAAGTTCATTTGCATTGAAGTATACCGATAGCCTCTCCCATGCGGAACTTATAAAATTAGATGATTTTATGAATTGTAGCGATGAGGATATAAATAATTTTTATTCAAAAAGAACTCCAATTCAATCTTTTGACGATAAAAAAATACTAGATTTATTTTTCCGACACAAAATTTAGTAGTGGCGGAGAGGGTCGGATTCGAACCCACGAACGAGTTGCCCCGTTGCTGGTTTTCAAGACCAGTGCTTTCAACCGCTCAGCCACCTCTCCTTAATGTAATTAGCAGTTTAATACTATCAATATTGGTAAATAACAATATGGTTTCTTATTCAATCTAGTCTTGTGTTTTTTTTTATGTTAATCAAAAAAATGCTTAAAAACTTAATAAGTATTTATATCTTACTAGTTCTGTCTTTTTCTCAAACTGGTGCCTTTGCAAATAGTTCTGAATTCAACGCATGGGTAAAAAATTTTAAAACAAAAGCTGTTAAATCTGGTGTTTCACAAAAAGTTGCAGACGAAGTGATGTCAGGTGCAATATTTATACCAAAGATTATTGAGTACGATAGATTTCAACCTGAGTTTTATGAAGATACCTATACTTATATTAAAAAAAGATCAAATAAAAATAAAGTTAAAAAAGGTTTAGCTTTATATAAAATAGAAAAATTAACTATAGACAAAATTGAAAAAGAATTTTTAGTCGAAAAAGAATTGCTATTAGCTCTTATGGGTATTGAAACTAATTTTGGTAAGTATTTAGGTAAAATGGATATTGTTTCCTCACTAGCTACTTTAAGTTTTGATAAAAGGAGAAGTGAATTTTTTACAAAAGAACTGATAATTTTATTAAAACTCGTAGACAAGCAAATTATAGATAAAAAAATATTATTTGGCTCTTGGGCTGGAGCTTTCGGGAATTTTCAATTTATGCCAAGAACAATTCAAAATTATGCAATTGACTACAATAAAAATACTACAATAGAATTAAAAAAAACTGAAGACTCATTTGCATCTGCAGCGAACTATCTAAATAAAATTGGATGGAAAAAAAATATTCCATGTTTTACAAAAATTAATTTAAATAAAGATACACCAAACAAATATCTTAATGCATCCGCTAGAAATATTAAAAACAAAAAAAAAGTTAAATATTTTAAAAAATATATAAAAAATTATGACAGACTTAAAATTGATGAAAATTTAGAAGCTGCAATTATAACTCCTGATAAAGACATAATACCAGGATCGAATACTTTTACACCTGCTTATTTAGTGTATAGTAACTACGAGAAAGTTTTAAACTGGAATCGTTCTTTGAGATTTGCTCTTGCTGTTTGTACGTTAAAAAATAATTTTAAAAATGAAATATAAATTAATCATTTTTTTCTTATTAGCATCATGTGTTAATTTCTCATCTAATCTCGAAAAAAAATCTGGATATTCTGCAAGTGGTTTTGCATACATAGAAAACAATATTCCAAATAATCTTGAAAATGAGAAATTTTTTATTTCTCACAACAAATTAAGAGTAGGGACCAAAGTCAGGATTATAAACCCCAACAATAAAAAATCTTTAGAAGTTATAATTAAACGAAAAATAAAATATGATAACTTTTATAAAGTTTTAATTTCAACAAGTACCGTAGAAGAACTAGAGTTATCTACTAAATTTCCTTTTGTAGAGATAAATGAAGTTAAATCTAATAAGTCTTTTGTAGCCAAAAAAGCCATTACTAATAATGCCGAAAAAAAAATAGCTAACAAAGCTCCTATAGATCAAATTAGGATAAACAATATTTCGCAAAAAAAAAAGATAGATAAAATAAAAAAAAAAAATTATTCAATTTTAGTTGCGAATTTTTACAATCTAGGATCTGCCAAATTCTTGAAAGAAAAACTTATGACTATTTTGAAAGATTCTAATTATAAGTTAATATATATTAACAAAAAAAATGAAAAGAATTATGAGTTATTAATGGGTCCATATAATACTATTAATAAATTAAAAAATGACTACATTGTGTTATCTGATTCAAATTTTGAAGATTTAGATATTAAAATTAATGAATAATTATATTAAATATTTTTTTTTATGCTTTTTAACTTGGTGCACTGCCGCTCAAACTAACCCAAATATTAAGGTTAAAACGGCTATTCTTATTGATTACCATACTGACAAAATTCTTTACGAACTTGATGCAGATATAAGTATTTGGCCAGCGTCAATGACTAAAATCATGACGACAATTGTGGTATTTGATTTTTTGACCCAAAAAAAAATTACATTAGACGATAAAATTTCAATTTCTGATAAAGCATGGAGAATGTCACAAGCAGGTTATTCATCTATGTTTATTATGGTTAACGACAAAATATCAGTTGAAAATTTATTGAAAGGAATAATTGTTGCTTCTGGCAACGATGCCTGTGTTGCTCTTGCTGAGGGCATTGCAGGAACGGAAGAAAATTTTGCCATCTTAATGAATGAAAAAGCTGCTGAGATTGGAATGGAAAATACTAATTTTTCTAATGTCTCGGGATTGGGTGATCCTAATAATTATTCTACTGTTAGAGACATAGCTTTAATGTCGAAATATTTAATTAAAACCTACCCAGATTATTATGAATATTTTAAAGAAACTGAATTTACCTGGAATAGAACAGGCGGAGATCCAATTTCTCAAAATAATAGAAATTTATTACTTTTTAAAAACTTTGGTATCGATGGAATTAAAACGGGCTACTTAACAGTTGAAAAATATTCTCTCGCAAGTTCAATTAAAAAAGATTCTAGAAGGTTGATAGCTGTAGGAAGTGGTTTTGAAACAGTATCCTCTAGATCAAGTCAATCTCTTAAATTGTTAAATTGGGGACTGTCAAATTCAAATACATTTGAAATATCTAAAAAAAATGAAACAATTTTTGATATCAAAACATGGCTTGGTAAAAAAGAAACAATTCGTGGATATACAAAAGAAGATGTTTACATTACAATAAGCAAAAAAGATCTTAGAGGTTTTAATACGTTTATAGAATACACAGGGCCCATCAAAGCACCAATAAATAAAGATGCTGAAATTGCTTTCATTAAAATTTATGACAAAGATGAATTAATTAAAAGCGTACCGATTTACGCTGCTGAGGAAGCTAAAAAAATTAATTTTTTATTGAGCCTTCTTACTTCGTTTAATTACATGATTTGGGGAGATGCGTAAAAAAAAATTCTTTTTTATTGTCTTTGAAGGAATTGAAGGTACGGGAAAAAGCTATCAGATAAATAAACTTTATAACAATTTAAAAAAAGAAAAATTTGATACTATAAAAACTAGAGAACCCGGCGGGTCAACAACAGCTGAAGAAATAAGGAATTTAATTTTTTCAAAGAAATCAAAGAAATTAGACAAACTTACAGATTTTTATTTAATGAACGCGTCAAGAAATGAGCATGTAAAAAAAACTTTACTTGTTGCAAAAAAACAAAAAAAGATTGTAATTTCTGATCGTTTTACAGACTCAACTTATGCCTATCAAGTAATAGGGAATAAAATAGATAAAAATATTAATCTAATGAATCAGAAATATATTTTAAGAGGTTTAAGGCCAAATTTAACAATAATTTTAAAAGCAAATTTTAATATTATTTATTCAAGAGTTAAAAAAAGAAAAAACAACAATAAATTTGATAAATTAAAAATAGATTTTTATAAAAAAGTTCAAAATGCTTTTTTATCCTTAGCAAAAAAAAATAAGAATTATCTAGTCTATGATTCTTCAAAAAATACAACTGAACTAGAAAAAAAAATATTTAATTTAGTTTTAAATAAAATTAAATAATTTCAAATGACTATATCTACCAATTTAAACAACTCATACTCAACTAAATTAGTTGGTTTAGATTCTTATTTTAGTGAAATGATTAATCTTTATGAAGCCAACAGATTTCCTAAAGTCCTACTCTTGAATGGGAAAAAGGGGATAGGAAAGTTAACTTTAGTAATGTATTTTATTAATTATGTTTATTAAAAAAATGAAACAGCTGAATACAACATTAAAAATAAAACTATAAATATTGATTCAATTTTTTATAATCTTCTTTTAAACAAT
>Ga0115004_10003200_pt1 | contig 13387 bp, 10 predicted proteins | sample ArcticOcean_MG_C_10_FD_88737 | JGI IMG/M metagenome (GOLD analysis project Ga0115004, IMG submission 88737) | Marine microbial communities from western Arctic Ocean - ArcticOcean_MG_CB11_90 | ecosystem: Environmental > Aquatic > Marine > Oceanic | place: Arctic Ocean: Canada Basin | collected...
ATAACAGTTCCATCTTCAGAGAGTAATGCAGAAATGGCTTTTGCAACAGCATTGCAGTTTTCAATGTGATGCATTGTATTTGTTAAGACAATTACTTTTGCTTTTCCATATTTAGCTTCAATCTGATCTGAGGAGACATCATCAAAAAAGGCGCATTCAACATTAATACCATCCTTTTGAGCTTTTGCGACAAGATTTGAAGACGCATCAATACCTAAGTGAGGTATGTTTTTATTTGAAAAATTCTTTAATAAAATCCCATCATTACATCCTATTTCTAAAATATAATCTTTTGGATTAATTAAATAATTAGTAGTGATATATTGGCTTAATTTAAAAAAATGATTGATCATTTCATTAGATTCACTAGCAAAATATGCATAGTTATTGTTAAACATTAAATTTTTATTTGGAACATTTGTTACTTGAAAGCATGCGCAATGAACACAAATGGCAACTTCCATACTATATTTAAATTCATTATTTCTTGTTGAATAGTCATCCATTCTAATAAGATTGTTAGCAATAGGCATTTCACCAAAGCTCATAAATGGATCAATTTTATTCAAGCAAACACGACATTTATTTTTAATATTTTTTAATTTCTTATTCATTAAAAAACTCTTTCAACAATTTACAAATATGATCTATGTCTGAAAAAGAAAGTTTAGGATGACATCCAACTAACATTCCATTTTTCATGATGAAATCACTATTTTCATACCCCATTTTATTTGATATATACTTATAACCTTTCATCATAGGTTGTTTAGTAATATTTCCAGAGAAAATAGGTCTAGTTTGAATATTTTTTTCTTCTAAAAACATTTGCAGTTTGTTTCTAGTTTTAGTGGGATCTGATTTTTTTAATATCAGCGGATACGCAAGCCAAATAGTATCAACGTTTTGATGCTGTAATGGTGTTATTAAATATTCACTTAAGTTTTTCTCTATTACACTTTTAAAATATTGAAAGTTAGCCACTCTTTTAGAATATAAAGATCTAAATTTTTCTAATTGGGCATTTCCAAAAGCTGCACATATTTCAGGTGCAAAAAAATTATATCCTGTCTCTTCAAAAAGAAATTTTCTATCATAACTAATGTTATCTATTTTAATTTCAAATCGTGTGTCAATTTCTTTTTTTGATAAAAGCTTCTTATCAGGATCAAACAATTCAGAACTTCTACCCCATCCACGCTTAATTATAATATTTTTATATAAATCAAAATTATTTGTACAAATCATGCCACCAATACCACCGCATGTAATTATATGTGAAGCATAAAAGCTTGTGGTAACTAAATCTGTGATATCACCTGTTGTTTCATTGTTATACGTATAACCAAGAGTGTCTGCTGAATCTTCTATTATTGGAAGAGAATATTTATTTGCTATTTCTTTAATTTTCAACCAATTAGGTAAGTTTCCCATTAGGTTAGGTATCATTATTGCACCGGTATGTTCATTTATAGCCTCTTCAATTTTTTTAGCATCTATATTAAGAGTTCTTAATTCAATATCTATGAAGTTAGGAACTAATCCTAATTGAAGCATAGGGGATACTGTGGTTGAAAAAGTTAAACAAGGTGTGATAACTTCAGAGCCTTTTTTTAGTTTCAAAGATGTTAATGCAAGTAGGTTTGCTGAAGAACCAGAATTAACAAGAATTCCATATTTTTTACCAAATAATTTACTAATGCTATTTTCAAACTTTGCTGTACAAGAACCTCCTACAAGAGAAAAAGATTGATTTTGAAGAACTTCAATAACAGAATTTATTTCATCTTGATCATAATTTGTTTCTGCATAAAATATTCTTTTTTTACTTTCATTAATACTATCCATAAACTAACTTTCTTCTGAAATAAAATATAAGTTTGACCTTTTGCTTTCTTCAATACTTTTGCTTAGATATAATGCTAGAATTGATAAATTAAAAAACAATATAGAAAAGAAAAAAGTAATTATAACTATAATAGAAGTCCACCCTGGGATTAAAATGATATCTAATAACTTTAACATAACAAAAATAAAACTCAAAAAGAAACCGAAAAAAGCAACACTAAAACTTATTATTGCTGAATAAATTAGCGGTATATATGAGTAAGTAGTTATATAGTCTACAGCAAATTTTAACTTCTTAGTTAAATTATAGCCAGATTGACCAGTGTTTCTGTATAATTGTTTCATTTCAACATAATCTTTTTCTAAACCCGTATTGTGTAGAATTTTTATATGTTTAAAGTTACTAGTATATTTTAGGTAAAAATTTACAGCTTTTCTTGATAGCAATCTATACAAACCTTCTTCTTCTGGATAGTGTGCTGCAATAAAAAAAGAAAAGAATTTCCAATACAAAGTTGAAAAAAATCTATTAATTTTACTCTCTGGATGCTTATTAGTAAAAAATGAACATATTATATCTATATTTTTATTATCAATTATTTTTTTGAGCATAATATTCATTTTATCTATAGGATCTTGTAAATCACATGAAATTATATAAATATAATCACCAGTTGATTTTTTTAACCCAGCTGTAATTACTTTGTCCACGCCATAATTTTTAGCCATTTTAATACCAAAAATATTTTTATTATTTTTTGATAATAACTTTATTTTTTGCCATGAGTTATCTGTACTATAATCATCCACCAATATTATTTCACATGAGGATGAAAAACTTCTAGTTTCTAAAAAAATATTGTTTATTAATTTATCTATAGTTTCTGATGCGTTGAATACAGGAATAACAACAGAAATTTTAAATTTTTTCATTCAGTATCTCTTGTAAATATTTAGCATAAGATTCAACTTTTGTCTCATCTATGAATTTTTTTAAGTCCTTATCATAAATCCAATTATTACGCCAGGCTATTTCTTCTGGTAAAGCAATTTTAAAACCTTGTCTTTTTTCTATTGTTGAAACAAATTGACTTGCCTCTATTAAGGAATCGTGTGTCCCAGTATCAAGCCATGTCATTCCTCTGCCTAACATTTCAACCTCTAATTGTTTTTTTTCTAAATAAATTTGATTGATAGAAGTTATCTCTAATTCTCCATTTTGTGAAGGAGTTACTTTTTTTGCAATCTCAACAACTTGTTTGTCATAAAAATAAATTCCAGTAACCGCGTATCTAGATTTAGGTTTTAAAGGTTTCTCTTCAATAGATTTAATTATTCTATTTTTATCTAATTCTAGAACTCCATATCTTCCTGGATCTTGAACTGGATAAGCAAAGACTTTTGCTCCCTTTGTAAGTTTGCTGGCCATTTTCAAATATATTGCTAATTCGTTACCATAAAAAAAATTATCACCAAGAATAAGACAGCAAGGGTTATTATCTATAAAATTTTCACCAATTAAAAAAGCTTGTGCTAAGCCTTCAGGTTTTTTTTGAGTAGCGTACTTGAAAGAAATTCCCCATTGAGATCCATCAGACAATAAATCTTGAAAACGTTGTATATCTTGAGGTGTTGAAATAATTAATATATCCTTAATTCCCGATAACATAAGGGTACTTAATGGATAGTAAATCATAGGCTTGTCGTAAATAGGAAGCAACTGCTTTGAAACAACTTTTGTAATTGGATAAAGCCTAGTTCCCGAACCACCAGCAAGTATAATACCCTTCATAAAACTTTTCCTTAAAGTCATATTATACTCTATAAAAATATAATATATACTTATTTTTTAAATTTTTATTTCTTAATTAACCCTAATCTTTCACCGTTATAGTCTCCTTTTGATAATATTACTTTACACCATTCAATATTATCTAAGTACCATAATATAGTTTTTTTAATGCCTGTTTCAAAAGTTTCTTGGGGTTGCCAGTTAAGTTCATTTTTAATTTTAGTCGCATCAATTGCATATCTCATATCATGACCTGGTCTATCAGCAACAAATTTAATTAAATCTGAATATTTATTAATATGTGTTGGCTTATTCTTATAAATTTCATCAAGGTTATTACATATTTCTGATACTACTTCTAAATTTGTCTTAACATTATTGCCGCCAATATTATAAGTTTCACCTATTTTTCCATGTGATATTACTTGATGTAGAGCTTTTGCATGATCATCTACAAATAGCCAGTCTCTTTCTTGCTGGCCATCTCCATATATTTGAAGTTCTTTTTCGTTTAAAGCATTCATTATAATTAATGGTATAAGTTTTTCAGGAAATTGAAATGGCCCATAATTATTTGAACAATTAGTTAATAAAATTGGCAATCCATAAGTTTTATACCAAGCTTTAACTAAGTGGTCTGCGGCAGCCTTTGAAGCAGAATAGGGTGAGCTTGGATTATAATTAGAATTTTCGTTAAAAAAACTGTTAAAGTTTAAGCTTCCAAAAACTTCATCAGTTGAAATGTGATGAAATCTAAAAATTTCTTTTTCAGGATATGATAATTTATTCCAATAATCTAAGCTTCTTTCAAGTATTATTGATGTGCCTACTATATTGCTTTGAACAAAAATATAAGGGTCCTCTATGGATCGATCAACATGAGTCTCAGCTGCGAGGTTCATTATTATATTTGGTTTAAAGTTTTCTAGAGCTTCCGAGAAAAGAGATGAATTTAAAATGTCACCACAAATAAAATGATATTTTTTATTGCCTTCAAATTCTGATAAAGAAACATTGTTACTAGAATAACTTAATTTATCATAATTTAATAAAACATGGTTAGTGTTTTTTATTAAATACCTGATTAAGTTTGATCCAATAAATCCAGAACCACCAGTTATCATTATTTTTTTTTCTAGTTTTAGTGTCATTTATTATCCTTTATTTCAAAACAAAAGCAGTTCCAAAATTTGGAATTACATGCTTTGAAGCCCCATTTTCTAATAATAAAATAGTATATGGCTTTATATAATTTTTATATCTTAATTGAGAGTTTGTTCCTGCTCCAATTCCAAACTCTAACGATGTAGATACAAAAACACAGTTAATTCTATTCAAATTTAACCCATTATAAGAATTTTTATTATTATTTAAATTTCCAAATGGAGGTATTTCATAGAATGAGTAATAATTAATATTTTTATTAACAAAAGATGCTAAAAATAAACTTTCTAGAGCCATTAACCCTGTGCAATGATTAGACAAATTGTTCAATTGCTCAAAAGATTTTTTTAATGAAAAGTTATTATTAGCTAAGAGTTCAAAATTATTACCATTCAATTGTATATTAAAATTATTTATTGCTATTTTCCACTTATCAATATTAGAGAAACAAAGAAATAATAAAATAATCATAAAAGATAGATTGTACAAAATTTTTTTTACATACCTATATTTATTCTTCATATCTTTAAAAAATAATATATTTGCTAACACATCTGAATAATAGCATGAAGCTAAAATAAAAATTGGAATGGCAGGTAAAAAATATCTTTCACTGGGTCTTGCTATTAATAAAACTAAAAGCAATACCCAAGAACCAACAAAAAATTTTAATACTCCTTTTTGGAGAGAAAATTTTAAGGATCCATAGAAAATTGCTAAAGTAATTATAACTTTATAAAACACTTTAAAAATCCAATTATCTATTTGAGGTATAAATAGAAGATGTAATAGTTTTGGAATAAAAATTGTAATATTAAAAACAACCATTTCAAAGAATATTAAAGGATTTGCTAGGATAGCAGTCATAAAATCTTGTGCATCATTGAAAGCCTCTTTATTTGTAAAATAAAAATCATGACCTAAGTAAGTTCCATATGTTTTTAAGATATAAAACATATTTAATATTTGGAGCCCACCACCATCTCTCATTGTTTTTCCATCTGAGGGAAACCATGTAGTATCAGTAAACCAAACGTTGTTCCAGTTGGAAGGAGATTGATACAAGAGAAAGTAACTTAATAATGTTATTACTAAGATTAAAGGCCAATCGGAATTAAGGTTTGGAATAAAAGTTCTTGGATTTAATATTTTGTTTTGTTTATATAGATGAATAATGTCAAATATTAAAAAAACCAAAATGAATAATAAATAAGTTTGACGAAAGCAATAAGCTATTAGCAAAAAAGCATAACTAATCATTATTGCTTTTCTATTGTCTTCATTAAAACGTATTAATAAAGAAAAAATTGTAAATGCTAAAGCAAGTTTTTGAACTGGAGGCTCAGCTATTTGAATAAATGGAATACATATACAACATGCAATTAGAGAAGTCGGTATATTTAAAAATTTTCTTGAAAATAGAAATAATGCATACGAACATATAGATGTGGTAAATATATATTCTATATTTACCGAATATGGATAATCAAGCCAATTAAAAAGGTTCAAATACAAAACATAGATAGGACTTCGGTCGAAGATAATAAAATTACCAGTATTTTTAAAAATTTGAGCAAAATACCAATAACCCCATGTTTCACCTCCCATTTCCCAATTTGAGAACATGCTTAAGACTACAAAAGTAATGATAAACGGTAACGCCAAGAGATTTTTTTTATTACTTATGATAGACATTGTTGTGACTTTTATGGAATTACTGTTACAAGTTTTAATCGTTGATATGTAGCAATGAAATTTGTAAAAATTTGGTACAATATGTCATAAATTAATATAGCAGTATTATTATATAGTCAAAAAGAAAAAATAGGAATCAGAATGTTTATTTATCTATATAAAATAGCTATCAGCTTAATGTTATTATCAAGAAATACAAAAATAGTATTTGTAACGATAACAGACATAACTTTTTGTATATTGTTATTTAATTTTTCTTATTATTTAAGAGTAAATCAATTGCCTCCAATAGATATTGATTTTGTTATATTATCTATTGTTTCTTCATTTATTCTTATTTTTTTGTTCAGGGTTTTTGGTATTACAAAAGAAGTAATTAGATATTCCAACACGGCCATCCTTTTAAAGTCCACAGCATCAATTTTTTTATATGGAATTGTTTTTGTTTTAGTTAATAATCTTTTTAATATTTATAATTTGCCAAGATCAATTTATATTATTCATCCTGTTTTACTGTTCTTTTACTCCACAACAATTAGGTTAACGATTAAATATTTTTTAAATACTTTTTCTATAAGAGTTAAAGAAAGCCAGAAAATAAAATATATTCTCATATATGGAGCTGGAAAAATTGGTGTGATTTTAAGTAATATTCTTACTACACAAAACGATTATAAATTATTAGGGTTTATAGAAAATAATAAAGAATTGATAGGAAGGACTATAAATGGAGTAAAAATTTATAGTTATGAAAAAGCCAATGAATTATTATTTAAAAAAGATGTACATTCAATTATTTTTTCTTTTACAGATTTAAAAAATAAAAACAAACAAAAGTTAATTAGAAATTTTATAAATAAAGATATTGCAATTTATACATCATCACAATTTATAAATCGCTTTATATGGAAAAATAATTCTTTAGATGAAAACGAAATTGATTTATTAACATTAATTGGAAGAAAAGAAATAATTCCTAATCCGTTGTTATTAAGCAAAAATATTTTAAATAAAAAAGTACTTGTCACTGGGGCAGGAGGTTCAATTGGAAGTGAATTAGCTTGCCAAATCTCTAAATTAAATCCACGTCAATTAATTATTCTAGATAACAATGAATTTGCATTATATAAAATAAACAAAGATTTAAAAAACAATAATTCACAAATAAGTAGTAAAACAGAAATCATATCATTGTTGGGCTCTGTTAATGATAAAGATAGAATGGACTATATTTTAGAAAAATATAATCCATTTATATTGTTTCATGCAGCCGCATATAAACACGTTCCAATAGTTGAAGATAATCCAGGAGAAGCAATTAAAGTTAACGTTTTTGGAACTAAAAATTTACTTAGTTTAACAAACAAATATTCAATAAAAAACTTTATTCACGTTAGTACAGATAAAGCAGTTAGGCCTCCCAATATAATGGGAGCCTCTAAAAGAATTTCTGAACAATTAGTTCAATTAGAAGCAATCACTAATTTAAAAACCAAATTCTCTATAGTTAGATTTGGGAATGTTTTAGGTTCGTCAGGGTCTGTGATTCCAATGTTTTTAGAGCAAGTAAAGAACGGAGGTCCTATTACAGTTACTCACAAAGATGTAACACGTTATTTCATGACTATACCTGAAGCTGCTCAATTGATACTTCAAGCAGGTTCCTTATCTGACAAAGCAAGTATTTACATTCTAGATATGGGGAAACCTATAAATATCTTAAGTATAGCAAAAAGAATAATTAAACTTAGTGGGTTATCTATTAAAACTGAAAAAAATATTAATGGGGATATAGAAATTTTATTTACTGGTTTAAAACAAGGTGAGAAAATGCATGAAGAATTGAGTTTTACAGGTAAATATTATAAAACAAAACACCCAAGCATTAAAAAAGTCAATGAAAAAATAATACCTTCAAAAACAATGGATCAAAATTTAAAGAATCTTATGAAGATGATTGTCAAAAATGACGAGAAAAGTATTATAAAAATAATACATGAAATGGTTCCAGAGTTTCAAAATACAACAAATAATAGATAGCATTTTTTTTACTAGTGAGGGTATTATAATGAGTGTAATTTTAAAAAAAATAATGTTTTCATATAAACAAATATGGGTATGGTTATCTAAAAAACAAAAGAAGCAATTTTACTTAGTTTTATTTTTAACAATTATTTCTTCATTTAATGAAGCAATTAGTGTGGGGATGCTGCTTCCTTTTCTAAGTGTTTTACTAGATGTTAATATGTTACTTGAAAATAAATATGCTATAATATTTATGGATTTAGTTAGTTTTAATGATTTTGAAAATATTACTTTATATATAACTGTCGTTTTTTTATGTTCAGTTTTCTTATCTGGTGTATTAAAAATTGTACTAATACATACAAACTTGAGATTAGGGCAGACAATTGCTCATGATATGAGTTGTTATATATATAAAAACAATCTTTATATGGATTATGAAGAATCTATTAAAAGAAATAGTAGTGAAGTAATATCACTCATAAAATCAAAGTCAGTAATTTTAACAAATTTATTTTTTTTACAAATAAATCAATTTCTAAGTTCCTTTGCAATTTGTCTTGTTATTTTAATACTTCTTTTTACTATTAATCATAAAATTGCCGCTAGTTGTTTTTTTGTATTTGGTATATTTTATTTATTAATAACATTTTTTGTCAGGCTTCGAATGTCCGTTTATTCGACAACACTTAGTGAGTTAGATCCGAAGACCATCAAGCTGCTTAATGAGGGTTTAGGAGAAAAAAAAGAAATAATTTTGAATAATGCATATTTATATTACGAAAATTTGTTTAAGTATGTTGATGCAATTTTCAAAAGGATTTCTACAAATATTCAAATTATGGCGGTTTTACCTAAAGTTTTCATTGAAACTTTTTCATTGATAATTTTAGCTTTTGTTGCTTATATAATATCGCTCAAAGTAAGCTCTTTTATTTCAATTATTCCGATTTTAGGTGTATTTGTTTTAGCGGCTCAAAAACTTTTACCACAATTCCAGTATATGTATGCTGCATGGGTTCAAATTTGTGGTTCTTTGGTTAGTGTGGATGATGTGATAAAAGAGTTAAAAATAAAAAAATATATTGGTCAGCAGAATATTGAAAGAAATTTCAAATTTGAATCGCATATAAAGTTTGTGAATGTTGGATATAGTTATTTTAAAAATGAAAAAATGGTATTAGAGAACATTGATATTAAAATCAATAAAGGTGATAAAGTTGGTTTAATTGGTCCTACAGGGTCTGGGAAAAGTACATTCTTAGATGTGTTTATGGGTCTTTTAAAACCCCAAAAAGGTGATATTATAATTGACAATAAAAACTTTCTTAAAAATGATGAGAATAATTGGCAATCAAATATTTCTCACGTTCCCCAATCGATTTTTTTAGCTGACACTTCTATTTTAGAAAATATAGCTATTGGAACACCGTTAGAAAAAATAGATAAAAAACTTGCTTTAAAAGCTGCAAAAAAAGCTCAAATTCATACAGTTATTGAAAGTTGGGATGAGGGTTATAACACTATTGTGGGTGAAAATGGGATAAACTTATCTGGGGGACAAAGACAAAGAATAGGTTTGGCAAGATCTTTTTATAAACAAAAACCTATAATAGTTTTTGACGAAGCAACAAGTGCATTAGATCAAAAAACAGAAAAAAAAGTAGTTGAAGAGATTTTTAAGTCTTGTGATCAGAATAATGAAACTTTCATTATGTGCAGCCATAGGTTAGAAATATTAGAGAACTGTGATTATATAATTGAAATAGATAATGGAAAGATTTCCCATAAAATTAAATTAAAGGATTTCAAGCTTAGAAAATAGAACTATTTTATTTTTTGAGAAGCAAAAATATTAGTGGAGTAAGGAACTTCAATTATATCTTTCATATTATATAAATAGCTTTTAATATCCTCAATAATATTTTCAAAAGTTAACTTATCCTTTGCTTGTCTCCTAAGAGTGGCATGTGATTTCCAGGCTATTATTAAGTCATTTTTTTTCATTGCCCAACTAAATTCTTTCTTAATATTTTTTACTGTAGTAAAATTATTGTTTTCAGTTATGACCTTTGTAGGATCTTGTCTTCTTGTCCCATAAGAGTAGTCGGAAATATGTGATTTAATAATGTTTTCTATATATTTTTGGATAGGGTCGTCTAATTGCCTATGATTCCACATACAAGCAAACCAACCATTTAGTTTTAATATTCGACAAACTTCATTTAAACAAACATTTTGATCCACTACATTAAAGGAGCTTCCAAAAAAAGCTGCATCAACACTATTATCATCTAATCCAGTCTTTTCACCAGTTCCATACGACCAAGTAACAGAATTACCTTTTGTATTTATAATGCCTATTTCTCTCATAGCATCATTAGGTTCAATAGACTTAACATTTAAATTAACTTTCAATAATTCTTTTGTAAGTTTACCTGTGCCCGCACCTATATCGGCTATTTTACTTATCTCATTAACTTCGGTCAATTGTATTAACTTTGATATAGCATCTGAAGAATAATCAGCACGTTTATCATAATGTTTAGCGTGTTCAGTATAGTTCCATTTAAGGTTTAATTTATTAAACGTATTATTTTCCATCTAATTACTCCAAAATTAACTTTTCTTAATTTTTTTCATCTTAATATATAAATGTAACAACTAATGAATAAATATTTAAAGTAAAGAATTTATTTTATTTTAGAAAAAAAGTATTTAAAAAATATTTTAAAATTAACATTATATAGAATTAATGATAATAATTTCACAGATGTTTAATGTATAAGGAATCTAAATTGAAATTTAAAAGGAAAGTCCTTGCTATTACTTATTATGGAAGAAGTGGATCTGTCTTTCTTCAAAGTTTATTAGATAATCATCCAAATTGCATAACAATTCCTGGTTGTTATATTATGGGTATTCAGGAGTGGTTTAACAAATTAGAAAACAACAATAATAATTTTGTTATAAATAAATTTTGTAATGACTATAAAGTTTTTTTTGATCCGAAATATATAAATAAAGAACCTTCATCAACTATGTCAAAAGATATCGGATTAGCTCATAATTTTCATAAAGTAGGAAAAAACCAAAATGAAAAAATTTTAGTAGATAAGAAAAAATTTATTTTTTCTTTAAAAAACGAACTTAACAATAAAAAACACATTAAAATTACTGACCTATTTGAAGCAATTCATGTGGCTTATGCATATTGTTTAGAAAAAAAAATAGATAATAATGATTGGATTATTTTTCAATTACATTCTTCTACTTTATCGCGAGCTGTGTTTTTAAAACAATTTAATACCAAAATAATACCTATTATTAGGGACCCTATTAAGAGTGGGTTATCTTTGATTAAAAATAAATTTAAATCAAGTCATGGAGAGAATAAAAAATTACTTCAGTTTTTTGTTAATACATTAAATAATGCAAAACCTTTAATAGGATTTGAAGAAGTTACGCAATCAATAAAGTTAGAGGACCTTCATCTAGAAAGTAAAAAAACTATGCAGATAGTCTTAGATTGGATGGAATTGCCATGGCACGATAATGTTTTGATTAGTACATTTAATGGAAAACTGTGGTATAATCTTGCTGATACAGATCATGTGCAAGGTTTCAATAAAGTAATTATAAATAAGCAACATGACGATTTAGCAGATAATTACGATAAAGCTTTTTTTACTTTGTATTTTAATAGACTTTACAATGAATGGGGATACTCTTCTTCTGGGAAGTCTATATTAGGATTTTTTAAACCCTTCAAAATGGAGAAAGATAATAATATTTTTGAAATAATATCTAATAGATTTTTTTTAATAAAAAACTATATTCTAAATCTGAATTTTCTAAGAATAATTTTTAGAAAACCATATAGAGTGTATAAATTATTAAAATGAGCGTGATATGGATAACAGGTCTTTCTGGGTCAGGTAAAACAACAATTGCAAAAGCTCTTGTAAATAAACTTACTACAAAAGATAAAAAAATTATATTTCTAGATGGAGACGAATTAAGATCAATTTTTAAAACAGACAATCAAAAAAAAGATTATGATATTAAAAATAGACGTTTAAATGCACAAAGAATTAGCAATTTGTGTTGTTTTTTAAGTTCTCAAGGTCATGATGTTATTGTAGCAACTATGTCAATGTTCAAAGAAACTTATAAATGGAATAAAGAAAATATAGAAAATTATTTCGAAGTTTTTATAGATTTACCAAAAGATAAATTAATTAAACGTAATAGCAAAAAAATATATTCACAATTTAATGCGGGCAAATTAGACAATGTTGTTGGTATGGACCTAAATTTTGATAAACCTCTGTTTCCAAATTTAATTGTTAACTCTTTTAATTTAGAAAGTTTAAATAATATTGTAGATAGTATTATTATTCAATATAACAAAGAAATCCTAAAAAATAATTAGATACATAAATATTTAATTCAAAGGAAATTTTAATATGAACAAAAAAAAAATTGTATTTTCTTCTAAAGCAAAAACACTTCAAAATTTAACAAAAACTTCATTAAAAAAATTTATTAAGCCTTTAGTTTTTTTTAATATAAAAGAATGGAGAAATAATTCTTCATTTTATATAAGATTAATCAAAACTATTGATGAAGGAACAGGCTTTATTGTTAGATCTAGCAGTATTAATGAGGATAATGAATTTTTCTCAAATGCTGGAGCATATTTATCCTTGCTAGATGTTAAGTCACATTCAATAAAAAATGCTGTGGAAAAAGTTATTACTTCATATAAAAATGCAAGTTTACAAGATCAAGTTTTAATTCAGCCTATGATAAAAAATGTTTATAAGTCAGGTGTTGCTTTCTCTCATGATCAAAACTCTG
>Ga0115004_10003201_pt1 | contig 13385 bp, 6 predicted proteins | sample ArcticOcean_MG_C_10_FD_88737 | JGI IMG/M metagenome (GOLD analysis project Ga0115004, IMG submission 88737) | Marine microbial communities from western Arctic Ocean - ArcticOcean_MG_CB11_90 | ecosystem: Environmental > Aquatic > Marine > Oceanic | place: Arctic Ocean: Canada Basin | collected...
ATTATTATTATTATTATCCGTTGCCGTCATCGTCGTCGTCATACTATTATTGCTACTTTCTTTTTTAAACAAACCTGGAGAAAATCTTACCGCGACGACTGGTCCTTTATGGCCGACGAAATCAAATTTCGAATCCCATTCGCCTCGTTCCAAAACCGACGCCGTATGACTCGGTTTCTTATACGCATTACACGTCGTCACGGCCTTCCCATCCGGACTCCAACACAAGCGCATCGAAAACGTCGCTCCAACACTTTGCTTATACGGTTCCGTAATCGTCGCCACTTTCTCCCAATCATCCACTCTCCAAATGATCACCGCCTTATCGTCGCCTTGGGAGGATAAGAACTTCCCGATCGGATCCCACGCGACCCCTTTCACTAAACTCTTATGCCCTTTCAAAGTCGCAACGATTTGCCTCTGTTCAACGTCCCACACGCACACTAAATTATCAAACGAAGCAATCGCTAAATACTTATCATCCGGCGAAAACGCGATATCGATCACGTCCGACGAATGCCCTCGTAACTTCCCGACGTTCACCCAATTCTCCACGTTCGGCTGATCCGTCGACCCAAACGTCTGCTTCCCTTTCCCTTTCCCTAACTCGTACAATAACACGTTCGAATCCGTCGACGCCGTCGCTAAGTACTTCCCATTCCTCGAAAATCTGCAACAGTTCACTGGTCCGAAATGGTCCTGTATCGTACACAGTAACTTCGGTTCCGCGCAGTCGTTCTCCATCGCGCGGTTCAACAGGCACTTGCTGGACCATATCTTCACCTTCTGATCACCGCCGGCCGTTGCGAACCGAGTAGAGTCTCGATGTGCATCGATCGAGAATATCGGTGCGTTTGCGTCGTGTTTCACGAACGAAGGTTTATACATCACGACCATTTTTATTATATATCTATATGTATATCTGTGTATATCTATGTATGTATGTATAACTATTTCTTTGAATATATCAGATATAAATATAGTTCTTGATTTTGAACTTTCTCTGATGTGATCCTGTTTACCACGCGACGGTTCAATTTTCCGCGAGTTTATTAACACAGAGAGAGAGACAGAGAGAGTGTGTTTACTGTAGTAATTAATTAATGTAGTAGTGCGGTGATTACTTAAGTAAGTAGTTTCAGCGGTCGTATATCTGAGGCAGGATTCGTGAAAAGTGGCCAAACACGTTTTTGAATTAAAACTTGTGATTTTTGCCAAATCTGAAATCTCTGATCCTGTTAACCACGCGACTGTTTCAATTTTCCGCGAGTTTATTAACACACACACACAGAGAGAGAGAGAGAGAATGTTTACTATCGGTCGTAATTAAAGCGGCAGGGAAAGAATCGTACTAAGAAGTGGCCAAACACGTTTTTGAATTAAAACTTTGTGATTTTGGAAATCTTCTGTTTAACCACGCGACGGTTTCAATTTTCCGCGAGTTTATTAACACACACACAGAGACAGAGAGAGAGAGTGTGCGTGTTTACTATACTATCGAATGAATAAAGTACTTACTATCGGTGCAGTAGTAGTTTCAGTCGTAATCGCGAGATAAATATGATCAGCGGCAGCAAGAGGTCCGTCGCGAATACCCTCGAAAGCTATTGCAGATATAAAACGAGATATAGAACGAGATATAGAACGAGACGTGATGAGATATGTAAGAAGGGTTCAGCGAGAGCCGACGCGGACGATGAGATCGCGATGTTTTCGAAGATGAACGCGAGTGATAGCGATAGTGGTAGTAAGAAGAGTACGTGGCGGCCTGCACCGCCGGATATAAAGCAAAGCTCTCCGAGAGAGTTTTCGGCGATATCGTACGCGTTGTTAGGGGACTCGGTCTGGGAGCTCTTCGTGAGGGCGTATTTATTCGCTCCGAGGACGAAACCGAGTCAGTACGATTTGAGAGTGAAACTGTTGGCGAGAGCTGAAGCGCAGGCGTTTGTGTATAGGAAAATAGTGAATGATACGGACGAGAAGACGTCGCGGTCGCAGTCGTCGCAGTCGACGAAGTTCTTTGCGTTGAGCGAAGAAGAGCTCCAGATATGCAAGTGGGGACGAAACGCCGATTATTCAAACGTACCGAAACGATTGAGGGGGAAGAAAACTGGTGGACACGATATATACAGACAAGCGTCTGCTTTAGAGGTTATTTTAGGGTGGTGGATGGTTACGGACGATGAAAGATTGGACGAATGTTTAGCTTTCGTGCGCGACGATACCGCTTGGCTCGAAGACGCGCTTTCGTTGAACACTAATAATACTAATATAGATGATGATAATGATGACGATAACGAATGATAGAGTATGTATGTATTACAAAAAAAGGCGTCGTGATAGTACCAGCCAGTAGTAGTTTCTTAATTAAAATACAAATGTTTTTACCGTTGCGGTCGCGTGCTAAATGTGTATATAATTTTTGTTTCGTAAAACATCGTCATCATAATTGATTAATTAATTAATTAATTAATTAATACGAATTGGATGTAATCCCAACTTTACCTAACAACGCAGATCGCTTACTCCCTCCAATATTCGACGGATGCGATTCTAAGTCAGACTGAGACGTATGCGGGCTCGACCGATTTGAATTCCCGCTCCCGGGCGACCCTCCCCCAAGTCTAACACGTTCTTCTCTCAACGGCGGTATTCTTAACATGTCGTAATCGTGTATATTTCCAGTCATTATAGCCTCAGTCGTGGCTAATTTAGTCATCTTCGTCCTGTGCCGTTTATCTCTCCAAATCATGTACGCCCAAAACATGAACGTTAACGAGAACACGAGCACTGAAAACGCGTATAACAACGCCTGATCTCGCTCTGGAACCGGGTTCGTATACTGTTCATCACATAATCAAACGTTTTCATTTCAAGCGCATGGAAAGAAGAAGAAGAAGAAGAAAAATTTCCTCGCGTCAGTAAAAAAAGAACTCTCTACAGAGAAGAGACCTTTTCGTGGACCGACCAAAAGATTGGAAAGCACGCGTAATCATCTTCCTATTACTTAATCAATCAATCAAAACACACACACAAAAACACACAAAAACACAAACGATCAATCGATCATCCAAAAGCGGCCAACGAACAAAACGAGAGAGAGAAGAGAAGCAAATGTTTCCAAAATCAAATCCTCTTTTTCCGCCCGAGATCTCGAAAGAAATAATTCGTGCTCAGAGAAAGAGATAAACGAAAGAGACCGCTCAATCGCGGAATAGAACTACTCTCGGTCAAACGATCTCGCGAGAGAAGCTCACCTTGGTGATCAAGATCCCTGGGACCGGTGGTGGCGACTGCAGATCAGAAGGCGGCGCGCTCATTTATTTACTTTATTTATATCTGATAAATGGAGAGATCTCAGGAAAAGTGATTGGCCTTTTGAAATGGCCAAAAGCACTGCTGGCATTAAAACGGCCTCGCGTTCACGCGAGTCCTAACGAATCACCACAATCGACGACGACGAGAACGAGAACGATGATTTGAAGACTCAGTGTTCCCTGTGTGCGAACGTTTTTCCTTTGGACTCTTAAACGCGTGCTCGATTTTAAATCGTCAACGTTTTGCTTTGATATGCGTTACAGAGCGGTATATAAAGTACGCGTCTCCTTGCGAGCGCGAACGAATCAAAAAGCTTGGTGTAGTTCTAACGAATCAAACACGAACACAATCGCAGGCGAACGACTTCAGTTCCCTGTGTGCGAACGTTTTTCCTCATCGTTCGGACTCTTAAACGCGTGCACGATTTTAAATCGTGAACATTTTTCAGCCTTATTAAACACGCGGCACAAAAATGTGCACACCACTTTTTAAAGATCAAAAGCGAAAAGCGCTTCCTTGTTGTATAAGTTCTCTGTAACGAATGAAAACGAACGATCTCGACGACGACGACGACGACGACGGAACGTTCGTTTTTCCTCTCGTTCGAACTAATCCATAAACGATTTTAATCCGTAAAAGAGAGAAGTTTTATTCATTGACCAAAAGCAAAAGCAAATGCAAAACCAAAAGCGGATACAAAAACGTGCACCTCAGTCGGCCATTAAAACATCAGTAAACAATAGAGTAACAGAGCATAAATAAATGAACAAAATCGTATGCACGCACTTGATCGAATAAAAAAACTGATATACATATCTTTATTGTTCCTTTGGATATATTCTGTTTCCAGTGAAACCCTAAATATATTCAGAAAAAGCAAAACCAAAACCGGATACAAAAACTCACTACTATTATTCAGTCGGCCAATATTAAAACATCAGTAAACGATATACTGTGCTGTAAACGTTGGCAAAGCGTCCTTGTATCCAAAAATACATATCTTTATTGTTCCTTTGGATATATTCTGTTTCCACTGAAACCCTAAATATATTCAGAAAAACCAAAACCAAAACCGGATACAAAAACTCGCTATTATTATTCAGTCGGCCACTATTAAAACATCAGTAAACGATATATCAACAGAGCATAAATAAAATGTATGCACTGATCGAATAAAAAAACTGATAATACGTATCTTTATTGTTCCTTTGGATATATTCTGTTTCCACTGAAACCCTAAATATATTCAGAAAAACCAAAACCAAAACCGGATACAAAAACTCATCATCATAAAACATTAAAGTAAACGAAATATCAACAGAGCATAAATAAATGAACAAAATCGTGCAAATAGGCCCAAAAGCGGAAATCATCGGGATCTCCGAAGGCCCTAATCGCACTTTAGTCGTCACCTGTATCAACGACGGCGTCTTGATCTACTCCTTAGACTGCGATACGGAAAACTTTCCGGAAGATCAACGAGCGAAATGTGTTAAAACGTGGCGGCAAGAGAACAAAGAAAAACGTGAGTTTAATCATAAAACGGTTTACTCGCAAGAATCTGGGACGTTCTACGCGGCAATGATCGACAGGAAACAAAAGAAACAAATCGTGATCACGTTCAAGGATGATCGAGGATCGACCGATTCAGTGGAAGAAGCCGCGAGAGGTGGGGAACATTTTTTGGAGGATTCGAGGGCCGTGCTGTACGTGCGAGCGACGACGGCAAGGACGTGCCTGTGCGTGGATGATCGAGGGCGCGTGAGAGTTATCGATGAAGAAGGTACGGTTTGTGGGATTTTGGAGCTCTATGATGATGATGATGATGATGATCGCGCGAGCGATGATGATTTGAGGAAAGAGATCGAGGCGGTTTCGGGGAACGCGGAGACCGAGGATATCGTCGTAGCCGTAGCGTTTTATGATGATAGTAGTGGTGTAGTGGTGAAGAGGGAAGTTGTTAGGTATTGCGTGAAGGAAATGATGGTGATGGGAAATGATAATACTGACGATGGTGACGATACTGTGATGAACGGAGAACAACAACAACAACAACGAGGTATCGCCGCGGCGGCCAGTAGACGGTTGAGTATGTTCGAACGCGTGCAAAGGAAGAAGCCGGTGAGAATTTTGTTAACCGATGAAGTCGATAAGTCGTCGTCGTCTCCGTCTTCAATGGTTGATGAAAAGAAGAATAAAGTGATCAAAGTATCGTTCGACGACGAGCATTTTTGTTGTTTATGGTCAAACGGCGCATGGACTTCGCACGATTTCTTAGATGGGAAAATCGTTCGAGAACGACTTTTTGACGGCTTGCAAATTTTTTGTGAAACAGCTGCGACAACGACAACGAAGAAGCAGACGCAACAAAGGAAAAGTACGAGAAAAACAGCAACTACTAATACTACTACTACTTCGTCGAATAATAAAGAATCTGAAGATGATTACGATACATCCGCGATTGATTTCATTAGTATTGGAGGCGGATATTACGCAGTCGCGGCTAAAATCAAAATCGACGGATCTTCCTCCAAGAATAATAACGTTGCGATTGCAATCATCGATAAACTGTATGGCGTCATCCATAGCTTTGTCGAAGTTCCTGATTCAGAAACGACCGAGACTGTTTCATTATCTGCATTCGGTGGAAACGTATACGTGTCTTTGAGCGATAGAATTTACTCTTTAAGTCTCGAACTCGAGGAACTTTCTTTGCGAGTATGCATGGCCGCTTTACAAAGAGACATCGTTGGGAAAGCTGCAAACGAAAAAGCGAAAGCTGCCGAACGCGCGTTCAGTTCAACTGGTTTTGACGCGGCTACGAAAGCTCAGTGCAGAGCGCTTACGATACCTGTTTGGAAACAAATTCCAGAAGATAAAGCATTCGAAGGCGCGTGTAATGACATCGATGTAGTTTGGGATCAAGAGGAGATGCGTAAACAAGAAAAGGTAGCCGAAGATTTTATCGTCATGTTAGAATCTGGAAATGAAAAGAATATGATTAAAGCGTTGGAGATTTTCGCGAATAAGCACGTGAAAGAAGCTATTAAATGGATAGACGAAAGCGAGCGTAAAACAAAAGAAGCTCTCAAACAAAAACGCGAAGGTCATAAAGCAAAGAATAGCGCCACTGTTACTGCTGCTGGAGCGGATGTGACTAATAATAATAACAATAATAACGAAAGCGGCGGCTCCGATAACGACGATCGTACGGATGAGTACGAATCCGACGATAGCGAAGAGAAAGAAGATGAAATAAAAAACGCGGTGTATTACGGGTGGAACGATCCAACTTCGAATAATATACGTTCTGGTGCGTTCATTACCCCTCATTGCGTAGACGCGGCGATCAAAGCCGCTTGGACGACTAAGAAATGGGATTACTTATCAGAAGCGTTTTCGAGAGGTTTACTCTTAGGAGGCGCGTTGAGCAGCATAGGGTTGATTGAAAAGCTGTTAGAAGATGACCGTTTAATAGATGCGGTTAATATGTGCGTATTCACTTGGTGGTTAAATCCAGATGATGCGCGCATAATCGTAGACGCGTGCATGAATGCGAAGAATAAGACCAAGACGACGACGACGACGACGAATAAAAATAATAATAATTATAATGTTGATTTTCAAGCGCTTTACGAAAAGAATAAAAATTGCGCTCTCGAGAAGGTTAAACTTTGTGAAAAACAGCTCACAAAGCATAACCAACGTCGCAGTGGTTCAAAAAAGCAACAGTTTTACGAAGAGCTCGAGTTAAGAGCGGCCTTGGATGATTGCAGAATTTGGTCGTTTGTTGTTGAAAATTTCAAACCCTGGGCGCAACCGCTTCATACGATCACCGCGAGAACTATGTTCCATCGCGAAGATACTTTAAAGACTTTAAAAGGATTATCAAACGAAGACGCTTTAGATTTCTTGCAGTTCATCGTCGATTGGGTCGAATTCCATGTTGTTTCCTTAAAAGGCGAGTTCAATACGAACGCATCGTCATCTAACGAACCCGACTCGGAGGAAAACAACAACAACAACAACGAAAAGGGAGACGATCATAATAATAACAATACGCAATCAGAAGATTTTGATTTACCAGCTGAACTCAATTTCGATTTCGCAAAGGAATACAAAGGCGTTTTTCCATCGCTCAAGCAATCGATTGAATGGTCCTCCGCTTTACTAGATTGTTGTTTACCCGCATTTTCCGGGAACGCAAACGCTCAAGCGCAAATGGAAAAATTGAGCAAATTATGTCAAAGACAATTCGATACAAACGCGAATATTCAAAAACTCGCTGGCGCTTTAGAACACGTAAGGCTCGGTCACGATATCCCCGAAGGCTTAGGCGTCACAAGTCAATCCTATTCTATCGAAAAAGTGAATTGGTAGTAATCAATCCTTCGTTATTATTTAAGGAATTTTACGATAGCTAGAAACATTACGAGAAGATAAAAAATTTAGGTGAAATTTAAATGTTTTCTAAAACGAATCTACCAACGCGATGCGTGTGTGCTTCTTCGAACGATTTGCTTCCCTTGCCGTCGTTATTTTTTAACACGAATCGAAGCTTTTGCGTATGAAACTTTATTAACGAGCTTCGATGTCCAACTGAAACGATTGTATAATCATCGCCTAGCAATTCGTACATTTTTTGTTCGCTCGCCTCATCTAAAGCCGAAGTCGCTTCGTCCAAGAAGACAATCGACGGCTTTGGTTTCTGATAAAGAAGCCGAGCGAACGCAACTCTTTGTTGCTCTCCTTGAGAAAGAACGTCCTCCCACACGATGGATTCGTCATCAAACGTGTCTCCCATTCTTTTCGATAAATCTCCGAGTCCAACGGCATCTAATAGACTTTGCAATCGTTCATTTTCTTCCTCGATTGTTGCGTTTATTATTTTCGTCTTTCTATTACTATAACCGCCAGTGCTCCTATCATCATCACTGCTATCGTCGATGACGACGCCTTCGGGAAAAGTGAGCTGCGCGCGCAAAGAACCAACGGGCATATACGGCACTTGTGGCATAAAGAAGAACGAATCGTTTTGTGCGCGCACGAAAATCTCGCCCGTCCCGTTGTTCCAAATGCCCGAAAGCACTCGTAAGAAACTGGATTTTCCACACCCCGAAGGCCCAGTGATTAAAACTCTTTGGTTTCTAGCGATGTTCAAACTTAAATCGGACCATAGGAGTTGGCCATTATTATTATTATTATAACTATTTGGCGTCGAAATCGAAACGTTCTTTAACGACAAAATCACATCCGCCGCGATCTTTTCGTCGTCGAGAACTTTTCTCGCTATTATTTTTTCTCTAGCAGTAGCATCAGTAGTTTTGTTTTCTAATAAAATCAAAAAATGCTCTATGCGTTCACTTTCAGCGGCTAAACCGCTTAATTGATCTAAACGATTGACGATGATGTTCAAAGCGTTTTGTATCGTTCGAAACGCGTATGAAGATTGCGTCACTACGCCGAATTCTACTTCGCCTTTAAAAAACAAAGGCGCGATGATCAAATACGGAAGGCAAAATGTCGCAAACTCGTACGCGTTCGTGAATAAGTCTAATTACATGTTCCAAACGATTTTTTCTTTTTGAACTTCGATAACTTTTTGTAACGTGTTCAATAACGTTTTTAATTCGCGCTTTGCACCTCTGAATAAAGCGATTGATTCCGCGTGTTCGCGAAGACGAACGAGAAAGAAACGCATATTCGCCTCTTTCGTTAAAGAAACAAAGTGTAAATGCATTAACTTCCCACCAAAAACTGCCGTAGTAATGTACGTCCCAGAAAGTGAATACGCGAAACAAAAGATCAAAAGCTTTGGTGAAATTCTATAGAGAACGGCAAAAAACGCGCACCCGGAGAAGATGTTGTGCACTATTGCAAGAGCCAAAGTCGTCGTTGAACTCACGAACCCTCTCACGTCTTCGCCAATTCGCTGATCGGGATTATCTAAAACTTGTTCTTGCGTCGTTGTTTCCGCCGCCGCCGTCGTCGTTACAGCAGTATTAAACTTTAAGGAATAATATTTATCGTTTTCGCAATACATCTCGATCATTCTCTCGGTCATGAACTTCCTCCAATGCAATACCGACATCGCTTTCGCGTATTCATACAAAGCAAATAACGGAGCAGCGACGCAGACGACGAAAACGTACCTCTTAATCGCATCATAAAACCCAACTTGATCTTTGTTCGATAACGCCGTAGACATATCTCTTTGCGCGTACGAGAAAATTACCGATAATCCAGTCGTCGCGGCGCACGCTGCGACGCAGACTAAAGACAACATCCTCGCCGTCTTTTTCTTATTCGATTTCGTGCCGTAATATATCGCGCTTATTCTCATTACTCTCTTAATCGTAGGCTTCAAACTCCTCCTTTTCGGCGTCTGATGCGTTGACATTTTTGTTCCACCACTTCTTATCAATTCGTACTCTCGATTCTTAATATCAAAAATCGATATCAAAAACACGCCGCTCTACTCTCTCAAAACTCTTCCTTCAAAACCAGTTCTTCCTCTTACTCTTCTTCGTTTTCTCCTTTTCTGCTTCCAATAAATAGTCCCTATACCGCGCTTGTTCCATTAACTGTTTCCCATGTTCTTCGTATTTCCTCACTAACTCTTCACTGATGTTCTTCTTCTTCTTTTTCTTCTCCTTCGATCGAGGGTCGTAATCGGCAAAGTCCAACGCGAATAAGCAACCGATTGCGATTGACCAAGCGGCGAGCGCAGGTTTCGATGCGAACGATTTTGTGAAGATCTCGAGAAAGCGCGATTGTTGACGCATTTATTATGCGCGGATATAAAACTTCTTTTTTTTGTATCTGTTTTTGACACCCTACTTAGACATGTCGCATGTGTGTGATCTGATTTATGATTTAAAATCAGGGCATCGAAAACCTGTTTGCGCGTGGAATCGAGATCGATCGTTTTGTATCAAAGTTAAATCGAGTTTCGTATGTTCATCGTTGTGGCAACGAAATGAATCTTTGAGCAATTTTCAGTTTTTAAATCGTCAGCGCTCTCGATTTATCTGGAACATGCGACGGCTTTGGTAGGAAATGAATAGACATCATTATTTTACCGAACTTTGACTCGGTACATCGCACGAACTTTAACGCTTTCTTTGAAGCGCGCTGTATCTTTGTGTGCGCTTGTGTGCGTGCGCGTGCGCGTGTGCGTGTGTGCGTATTATCTAGCATCACGCAAAACAGTGTAATCAAAACACTTCTCGCTTCTTCTACATAGTTGTTAAATGTTTGACCCTGACGTATCATCGATATTTGCTGATCTTACGCCTTAAATAATACACCGTAACTCTTCACTCCTCTATCCATCCTTTACTATACACTGCATCGTTGATATCTCGTTTAAACAAACAGTATACTTTAAACACAAACCTCTTTATTCTATTATCTCTTGAAACCCTAAACTTCTTGTGCACTCAAGAAGAAGAAAAAAGCGCTCTCTTTTCCGTGTCCTTCAGTTTATTTAATATCATCGATCGATGATGATGATCACGATGCTCGCGAAGAACAAGGCCGCAGCGAACGCAACGAACTCGTTCACAAAGTGTTCTTTTACTACTCACAACAGTTACGCTCAGTTTCGTACAATACTCGGTCTTGGATATGCCGCAGATATAAAAAATGATGCAGATATTTTCAATTCCGATGTCGTGAATGGGAAGAGGAAGAGGATGTTTAGTACTACTACTAATAATAATAATAATAATAACAATAATAACAATGGCCAGACCAAGTTCAAGGTCTCGGAGGACAGAGTGAAAGCGAGGAATATCGGGATCTCGGCACACATTGACTCCGGGAAAACAACTTTGACCGAGCGGATTCTGTTCTACACTGGGAGGATTAACGAGATACACGAAGTGCGCGGGAAAGACGGCGTCGGCGCGAAAATGGATTCAATGGAACTCGAACGCGAGAAAGGGATCACTATACAGTCCGCGGCGACGTATACGAAGTGGCGCGAGAGTTCGATAAATATCATTGATACGCCCGGGCACGTGGATTTCACGATCGAGGTCGAGCGAGCGTTGAGGGTTTTAGACGGCGCCATTTTAGTGTTGTGTTCGGTCGGGGGCGTACAATCGCAATCGATCACGGTCGATAGGCAAATGAGGAGATATAACGTCCCTAGGTTGTGTTTTATTAATAAGTGTGATAGAGTTGGCGCGGACCCATGGAAGGTTTTGAGACAAGTGAGAGAGAAGTTACGATTGAATTGCGCAGCCGTGCAAATACCGATCGGGTTAGAAGAGATGCACGATGGTGTTGTTTGTTTAGTGACAATGAAAGCGATAACGTTTCATGGACAGCATGGGAATGAAATTAAAATCTCTAACGATTTGCCTTCGGAAGAAATGAGAAAACTCGCGGAAGAGAAGAGGAAAGAATTGATCGAAATCGTTTCCGGCGTGGACGATGAATTGGCGGAGATTTTTCTCATGGAGGAAGAACCTTCGGTTGAACAATTGAAAAAAGCTATTCGTAGAAGTGTGGTTTCGAACCAGTTTGCGCCAGTATTCATGGGATCGGCCTATAAAAATAGAGGCGTTCAACTTTTATTAGACGGCGTATGCGATTATCTTCCCGCCCCGCACGAAGTCGAAAACACTGCGTTAGATTTAAGTAATAACGAAGCACCAGTGCAAACGGTATCGGACCCGAAAGCCCCATTAGTAGGCTTAGCGTTCAAGTTAGAAGAAGGTAGATTTGGTCAACTCACGTATTTGCGCGTATATCAAGGCACGATTACGAAAGGTATGACAATTGTTAATACTAGAACGGGGAAAAAATTAAAAGTTCCTCGATTAGTACGCATGCATTCGGATGAAATGGAAGATGTGCAAAAATCAGAATGTGGTGAAATAGTAGCCTTATTCGGTGTAGATTGTCAATCTGGAGATACGTTCACGGATGGAACCATTAATTATGCGATGACATCTATGCGGATACCGGAACCGGTGATGTCCTACGCCGTTGCCCCAAAGACGAGAACGGATTCGGGAAACTTCTCAAAAGCGTTATCTCGATTTCAACGCGAAGATCCTACATTCAAAGTTCATCAAGACGAAGAAAGTGCGCAGACTATTATTTCTGGCATGGGTGAATTGCATTTGGACATTTACGTCGAGCGAATGAAGAGAGAATATAAAGTCGAAGTCGAGGTTGGGAATCCAAGAGTAAACTATCGCGAAGCGATTACGCAAAAAGCCGAGTTTGATTATTTGCACAAAAAGCAATCGGGCGGCTCTGGTCAATACGGTAGAGTTGTTGGATATATTGAACCGATTGTCAGTGAAAACGAAGACGGAACTAGATCGACGGAGGTTATTTTTGAAAACGGCATCGTAGGTAACGCAATCGCGCCTGGATACATCGTCGGCGTCGAGAAAGGCTTTAAAGAAGCTGCAGCTGGAGGTGGCTTAATCGGCTATCCAGTGCAAGGCATACGAATCGTTTTAACCGATGGTGCATCGCACGCCGTGGATAGTTCAGAGTTGGCGTTTAAAATTGCCGCTTTGAACGCGTTCAAAGTTGCGTTTAAAAACGCGGGACCGAAAATATTAGAACCGATCATGAAAGTAGACGTAACGGTCCCGAACGAGTTTCAGGGCACTGTAATTGGTAACATTAATCAAAGAAAGGGCACGATCTTAGATTCAGTCGCCGAGAGCGACGACGTCGTCGTCACTTCGTTGTTACCTTTGAGTAAAATGTTTGGCTATTCGACCGAGTTACGATCGATGACTCAAGGTAAGGGTGAATTCACGATGGAATATTCGTCGCATAGCGCGGTGGATTCATCTTCTCAGGAAGAACTGTTGAAACAATTTTCTAGCAGTTAATTAATAAACTATATATGCTCACTATTATTACGGTAGTACTATTTTTTATTATTATTATTATTATCGACTTCAAAATGAAAGTCCAACAAAAGCGCAATCTCTTCAATCCTCGGGACTATAAAATGTGGCAACATTTCGCCTTCTAATTTATCTATATCGTACGATCTGTGCGTATTCTCGACTTCGACTAAAACGGTC
>Ga0115004_10003209_pt1 | contig 13361 bp, 10 predicted proteins | sample ArcticOcean_MG_C_10_FD_88737 | JGI IMG/M metagenome (GOLD analysis project Ga0115004, IMG submission 88737) | Marine microbial communities from western Arctic Ocean - ArcticOcean_MG_CB11_90 | ecosystem: Environmental > Aquatic > Marine > Oceanic | place: Arctic Ocean: Canada Basin | collected...
CGGCCGCTAACCGGGCGGACGCACCAAGTGCGGCTACACCTGGCGCACGCGGGGTTCCCCATTATCGGCGACTCTCTGTACGGGGTTTCCGTGGAGGATGTTTTCCTTGCCGTGGAGGGACGGCGAACCCGGGTGCGTTTGGAACGCGCCGCTGCTATTACGCGACGCACTTCGGGTGCAGAGTTGCCGGAATCGTCAACAAACGCGGAGGAAGCCGCGGCTCGGAGGTTGGTGCTGTCGCGACCGAGGGTGAAGAAGAGCGCCGTAGAGGGCGAGTCAGACGAGACAAACGAACGCGACGAGGGCGTGTCCTTCTTCGCAGGCCGAACCGCGTTGCACGCTTGGAACCTGGAAACGAGGCACCCGGCGGACGGGCGGGTGCTCCGGCTCGCGACGGATATGCCGGCGGACATGCAAAAATTGTGCGACGTTCTCGGGTTAAACACAGAGGGGGTTATTCTCGGGGAGGAAACCTCCGAAGCGGCGGCGCGGTTGAACGAACACGCGCAGAGACCGGTGCAGATGCGACGAGTGCGCGCGCGAGGCGCCAGGGGGACGCGACCGATGTAGCGGTACTCTTTTTAGAGCGTTTGATTGATATCGGACAGCTCAGGGAACTCCTTTTTATATTAAAAGAACGCTTTTCAACCCTAAACCTTTTCTCGGAAGCCTCGACGAACAAACAACGACGCACAACCACGCGCGCACGAAGCGCACACGACACCCTCCACTCTTCCGAATCGATTTCCGGTCAAAAAGCTCGCGCGTGAAAGGCAAAGCGCGAGCGCGGCCGCGATGCCAACGCGGGCGAGGCCATCCCCGGTCTTCTCAACGACATCGTCATCACGCACGTCCTCAGAACTGTGTATTTCGACGATCACGCCGATCTCGCACGGCTCCCTGCGGTGAGCCGCGCGATGCGCGATGCGGTGGCGGCGACGAGACTTCGGTTTAAAAAGATGGATGAGAACAAAGCGGTGGAGCTCGGATGCTTAAGCGTTTTGCGGCGACTGCAACGGCAAGGTCGCCTGTCGCATCAAGAATACCTTTGTGCGGCAGCTGCGAGGAGCGGACAGCTCGAAGAGTTGAAGGTTTTGCGCGCGGACGGCACACCGTGGGACAAGCTGACGTGTTGGGCGGCGGCAAGTGGCGGACATCTCGAGGTGCTACTGTGGGCGAAAGCAAACGGCTGCCCGCGTGACGAGATGGAGCTGCACATCGCCACTGAATCAGGCCACGAGGCGGTAGTGCGGGCGCTGATCAAGGCGGGCGCGGATGTCAACAAGGCGACGGATATCGGCGAGACGCGGCTGTACATCGCCGCTGCAAACGGTAACAAGACGGTGGTGCGGGCGCTGCTCGAGTTGGGCGTGAAAGTTAACAAGGCAAAGAATGGCGGCATGACGCCGCTGTTCATCGCCGCTCAATTCGGCCACGAGGCGGTGGTGCGGACGCTGATCAAGGCAGACGCGGACGTCAACAAGGCAGGGGATATCGGCGCGACGCCGCTACGCCGCTGTTAATGGCTGCTCAACACGGCCACGAGGCGGTTGTGCAGGCGCTGATCGAGGCGGGCGCGGGCGTCAACAAGGCAACGGATGACGGCTGGACGGCGCTGTCCGTCGCCGCTTTTGACGGCCAAGAGGTGGTGGTGCGGGCGCTGATCCAGACAGACGCGTACGTCAACAATCGGACTGCTGTCGGCGCGACGCCACTGTACTTCGCCACTCAACACGGCCACGAGGCGGTAGTGCGGGCGCTGATCGAGTTGGGCGTGGATATCAACAAGGCAAAGGATAACGGCAGGACGCCGCTGTACACCGCCGCTGAAAAGGGCCACGCGGCGATTGCTCAGATTCTCAAAGATGCCGGCGCGGTGTGACGACGAAACCGCTGGCGCGTATTGCTCCCAAACCGCGCGGAAGCGAACTGCGCACGCAAGACGTACGTGTATCCGTGATGAGGGGAAACGAGACGACCGCGCTCGAGACGATTGTAATTTCCCCTTCTTCTTACTTGATATCCCTTCTAATCCTGCGCAATCGTCCTCACTCCTTCCGTACTACTCCTTGTTTACGACCTTCGACGCTTCCGCCGCGCGTCGTTCCGCGTCCCTCGCGGGCTGGTACAGTTTCACGCACGTGCGTAGCTTTCCGCCCTGTTTCGTGTCAGCGGAAACAACCCCCGTGTCGTACGGGCTCCCGGGGTCACCGCACCCTGTGATTGGGACGAAGGCTTGGGCGTCGTCGTGTGCCGTAAGAAAAACGAGTGTCGTAAGAATGGGAACTACGACTGTCGCAAACCTTTCCCTGGGTTTCGTCGTGGATGCGTGACATCGCGCGGCTCTTGCCCCACTACCCGCCACCGCGCGGGTCGGCGCGCGTCGAAGCGTCCCCGCGAAGCGCGCGGGCGCGACGCAGACTCCAGCGCGCATCCCGAAGTGAGGCGAGGGAAAAAATCCCGGTATTTTCACCGAAACCGGGGTGACGGTGCCGTCCCATTCATTTCTTTCCGTCACATTCGACCGCGGTGTCGCTACGATGACCACCCTGGTCATCACCGCGCGGACACCGTCGGACCTCAGCTTCGACAGCAGCCAAACTCCTGATGATGACTTTGACGTTTCGTTACTCGAAGACGCGGTGGAGATTCTGCGTTCCCATCGCGGGGACGGATGCATCCCCGAGACTTCCGTGAGTGGCCGATTAATCGCCGGCCCCTCTGGGGCGTCCCAACCGCCCGCGCTTTCAATACACGAATCAGACGCGCGAACCAAGGCGGTGATGGAAGCGGCGAAGACGATAACGAGCTTACGCGAGGAGTTGGCGGACGCGAACCGGCGACTTGACGCGTACCGAGGCGCGAGGATGGCTTCGAAATTGGTGCATGATGAGAAAACAAACAAAAACAGTAATAGCAAATCGGCGCTGCATTTGTTGGAAGACAACCCGGCTCTCGCCATTCCTGCGCGGTTTCGTCTGGAGAAAATTTTGGACGCTGAGTTGCTGTCAAAGGAACACAGCAAACTGCTCCTGATGACAGTTGAGGTTGCGAAACAAAAAGTAGAAGCTGAGTTATCCATAGAAGCGGCGCGAGCGGAGTCGGCGCTCATTGTTGCGCAATCAAAACAGGAAGTGAAACTCGCTACTGATAAATTACAAGCACTGACACAGTCACGAAACAACCTCGCCGCCGCGTTACTGGACACGCGCACCGCGCTTGGCAAAGCGACCAAACAATCCCACGGGTTCGAACGCGAGTCCAAATCGTTGTACGACCGGGTACTAGCCACCCAAAGCATAGCCGAGCAGTCTCGCGCGAACGCGCTTGCAGACGCGGCGGCGCAAAGGGCGAGCGCGAGGGAAAAACTGTTCTGCGTGCTGCGCAACATGGGACAAAAAGAAAACAGCACCGAAACGGAGGACGCGTCACACCTGGACTCGGCGAGGCTGGACCCGTACGCGTACGCGGCGAGACTGCGGGACATGCGGGTTGGCTAACTTTTGTGAATTTGCAACATTGTTTATTTTTATTTCACTCGCGCATCAATCTTAAAACGCGTGTTGCTATCTATCAGAAGAGTCTCTCCTGCACTCCACGCATCTGTATTTCCGCTTACCGTGGGGACACCCAACGCACTCTATGCAGTTGGCTTTCCGCTTGCCGTGGGGGCAGTCCTTGCACTCCGCGCAGTCCCTTTTCAGCTTGCCGTGGGGGCAGGGGTTGCACTCCGCGCACCTGTCTTTCAGCTTGCTGTGGGGGGAAGGGTTGCAATCCGCGCAGATGCTTTTCAGCTTGCCGTGAGGGCAGGTATTGCACTCCGCGCAGCTGCCTTTCCGCTTGCCGTGGGGGCAGGGGTTGCAGTCCGTACACTTGCGTTTCAGCTTGCCGTGCGGACAGGGGTTGCAGTCCACGCACTCGTTTTTCAGCTTCCCGTGCGGGCAGGGGTGGCAGTCCGCGCAGCTGTGTTTCAGCTTCCCGTGCGGGCAGGGGGGCACTGCGCGCAGCCGTGTTTCAGCTTGCCGTGAGGGCAGGGGGTGCACTCCGCGCAGCTGCGTTTCAGCTTGCCATGGGGGCAGGGGGTGCACTCCACACACCTGCTTTTCTGCTTTCCATGCGAGCATCGTTTCTGTCCCATCGCGTCTCGAGTACGGTATCGCGTCCGATTCCACGTCCGGCCGCGTGCGGCTATCGCATCGACGCAACTGTTTGCTACGCGTGTGTTGGTAGCCTCGGAAGCGTCAGTCGGAGCACGACACGAAAGCGCGGGTGCACGAAGTGGGGTGCGCCTCGATCGCGTTCGGTTTAAGTGCACGAGAAAATCGCGATTGAGACAACTCCAGTGCGTCGTTTTCAAAGCGGTGCTGGGACACGGCGTCGCGCGTCCACGCGTGTCCGGTCCCGGTTTGGGACCTTTCCTCGCGAGACTAGACGTGACGAGACCAGACCAGTCTTTACGACGCGAGACCACGGGCGTGTGTGTGTGTTTGATCGAGGAAGTGCGTCCCGCGATGGCGGACAAAGGGAACCACGTTTTGGTCGCCGTGCTCTCCGCGCTGGCGGGCGCCAAGCTGCAGGACATTTGCGTGGCGATGCTTTCGCGACGCCGGGAGCGGAAAAACGGTCCCAGGGTGGTCAAGCAAACCCCCACCTCCACGCCCACGAGGACACCCACGAAACCAAAGCCATCGGACGGAGTCATACCCGAAACAGGCACCCCCGTTCGAGTCGCGGCGTCGTCTCGGATCGATTCGAAAAAGGAACACGTCGTCTGTCCAACGTGCGACTCCCCCGACGCGTACGCCACGGGAAAGCACGTCGTGTCCCTTCACAACACGGCGACCGTAAAAAAACCAGACCCGTACGACCCAGCCGGAAGAGAAACGTACCTCTCCTGGGACGACTACTTCATGTCCGTGGCGTTTCTGTCGGCGCAGCGGTCGAAGGATCCGAACAAACAAGTCGGCGCGGTGATTGTTTCGCCGTCAAAAATAATCTGCGGCGTCGGGTACAACGGCTTCCCCCGAGGGTGCGTCGACGAGAGCTTGCCTTGGGCCAAGAAAGACAAGGAAAACAACCCCATGCGCACTAAATACCCCTACGTGTGCCACGCCGAGATGAACGCGATTATGAACAAAAACTCGGAGAACTTGGTCGGCGCCAGTTTGTTTGTCACCATGTACCCGTGCGTGGAGTGCGCCAAGCTGATTCTTCAGGTGCGTGTTTGTATGAGCAAACAGTCTGAAAGTTGGGCTCTGTTTCCCAATCAACACGTCAACACGACAACCCGACTGATTGCGCGTACGACACCCTCGCCTGTTTACGTAATACCGCGGAGTACGAAGTTTCCAATCCCGGATACACGGGTAACTCTTCCCGGCGCGCTGTGTGGAGTTGACACGGTTGTGTTAAATTGACACGGTACTGTGTTAATTTACCAGAAGTCGCACTCCGTCGGACCCCTTTCCAATCCCGGATATACACGTCACGACAACCTGACCTTTTCCGCGTCCATCGCACTAGTCGGGAATCACGGAGGTTGTTTACTTCGAGGGGAAAGAGGTTTTCGGGGAGGAGGGTGATGCTGTCTCCGGGGGCGTCGTTGGGAGTGTCAACGACGCTGAGAGTACGAATGAGAGTACGAATAAAAAAACCTCCGAGCCTCCTTCCACGCCCGCGCCCGCGACGGCCGCTGACTTTGAGGAAACGCAATCGCCGATCACCCCCACCAGAAACGGCGTGCGCCCCAACCCCACGTACGCCGCCGCGGGTAAGCTGTTGAGATTGGCGAACGTCGCGATACGACAACACACGCCGAGCGCGTCGGTGGACGTGACGTATTGGTAGTGTGGGGTAGTTGACAATTTCTGAAAATGAGTGTATTAAATCGACTTCATCGTGTTATCGTCGACGCGCCGCGGAAACCGCGCGCTCGTGTTCCGCGTTGCGGATATCCGGTATCGCGTCCCCGCGTAGTGCGGCCACTTCCTCGAATGCACATCCGCCGTAACGTACACACGCAATGTCCGTCTCCCGCACACGTCTAATCCGTGTTCTCCACCCTAGACTTCGCCGCGGAGATCTCTTCCACGACTTCCCACTCAACCGCGCAGTCGTCGCCCGTGCACTCCTTCGCCGACGCGATGGCGGTTTCCAAAGCAGCTTCGAGTGATTTGAGTCTCTCGCTCGAGACCTTGACCTTCTGAAACGAGGCTGCCGCGGTTTCAAGCGCCCTCAACGTGTCCATGTCGATCTCCCCAGCGCCCTTCTTCGCAGCCATCAGCGCGGTTTGCGTTTCCCTGATGAAGTCCATATCCGCCTGAGAGATGGGCGCCGGCTCGAGCTCCTCGGGCGCCGGCTTCTTGGAACTGGCGGCTTGGCTCAGCTCCTCGACGTCGTCCCACATTGTGGCGCATTCATCAACGCACTCCTCCGCGACTTTCAGGGCGTCACTCAAAAGGGCGTTGACGTCGGAGTCGCTGGCGGCGGCGGTGGCGACGGAACGGCGCGCGGGCTGTGAGAGGAAAGGAAAAGGAAGAAGAAGAGGAGGAGGAGGAGGAGGAGGAGGAGGAGGAAGAGGAAGAAAGTGCGCGATCCCGGAGAATCGGACGTGCGACAAGAGGCAAAGGCGGGGAGGAGGAAAGGCGAAGGTCAGCTTTTGGGGGCGTGGAGGGTTCGACTACTCGTGACGTTCGGGTTTGCGTGACGCATGCGCGGCTCGCGCGCACTGAAGCAAGGCACGAACGAACGTTCGCGGTGGCTCGATCGAGGCGAGAGAGATGCCCGCGGCGTATAGCTAAGTGTGACACGTGCGATCAGATCGAAACGAAGGCGCACCTTGGCCACGGCGGCGCATCGCGCGGCGGAACCCTTGCGGACAGCAAGTCGCGCCACGGGGGCGACGACGCGAAGAACGGAAACGGAGGCGGCCATGGTGTCCTGTGTGTGTGCGACGCGGACGTGCGGTACAGAGTGGGAGGTATCCGGCGTGACGGGTGGGTGAGGTGGCGACAACTTTAATGCGCCGCAGTCTCGAAAAATGAATAGATTTTTTTGCGAAGATAAAATGTCCAAGCGGCGTGTTTTTTGCGAGTCAACAGACCGTGGATGCGCCGGGTTCCAGCGCCACACGAATAAACACGAATTCGCGACTGCACGGCCATACGAAAGTTCACAAAAACCGGATTGGGCGTGACAACTGGCACGTTTGGCACATGGCACGTGAAGAAAGAAATGAGCTGCGAGCGGGCAGCGGGGTACGAAATTCAGCGAGTTGGGCAAAGCAGTTTTTGGCAAACCAGAGTGTCGAAAAGATTAGATCAGTATGTCTCTCATCCTCACCTCCCAATTATCCACTTTTCTCTCTCTTTCTTCGATGTACGCGCAGCACGCGCCGCTGCGTTTCCCAAACTTCCCGACTGCTCAGCACATCGATTTCACCCCGATCACCAAGTCGCTCGCGCGCTTCACCATTTCCTTTTCCATCTCCGTGGCGTACGGCACGGGGGCGTCTTGCGATAAATAAAAGAAAGTGTCAGTATTGTACGGGCAAACAGTGTGTGTCGGATTTGAGAAAGCCCCAACGCGTACCTTCCATGCACAGGCGCAACACGGGGGCGTCGAGTTCGTCGAACAGGGTTTCGGAGACCAGCGCGGACATGGTGGCGCCGACGCCGCCGCTCCGGGTGGATTCGTCCAGAATCGCGAGCTTGTGCGTGCGCTTCAAGGAGGTTTCAATCGTGGCTTTGTCGAACGGCTTCAAACAAGTCAGCTCGATCAGGTCCACGTCGAACCCCTCGGTTTTCAAAATCGCAATCGCGTCTTCCGATTCCTTGGTGCCGTGCAGGTACGTCAACACGGTAACCGCCTTGCCGTTCGCGATGCTCTCATCCGAAGCGACGTGCTGCAGCGTGGCTTTGTGCAGGGGAAGGAAGTTATCCACAGTAAGGGGGCCTTTCGTTTTCATCAGCTTCACGGGTAACAACAAAACGCCGGGGCCGTTGTCCCTGATCATACTTTTCGCCAGCCCATAAGCCTCCTGGGGTTTGCTCGCCGTGCAGATCTTCAAACCGGGGATGCCCATGATGTACGCGTGGAAAGGCTGCGAGTGCTCCGCTCCCAGGCTCTGGTTAGGCGCGGTGCCTCCAGCGCCGATCACGGTCATGGGCATCTTGAACTGCCCGCCCGTGGTGGCGTACGTGTTCCCCGCGCTGGAAAGCTCGGCCATGCCGTAGATCCCAAAGTTCGCATTCATGAGCTCCACGATGGGGCGGTAGCCGTTCATCGCTTCGCCCAGCGCCTTGCCGATGAAATGCCCCTCGTCGATGATCTCATCCGCCGCCCTCAACGTCCCGAACGCTTGTTGCGTGTTTGCCGGGATGTTGTACGACGACCCGGCTTGCAGGTCCTCCGCGTGCGCCACCACGGTCGGGTCCCGGACCATCTCCTCAAGAATCGCCAGATTCACGGCGTCGCCGATTGATATTCCTTTCGCGTCGCTGGCCATGGCCCTCAGGGCGTCGATTCGCCCGTTCAACGCAACGAGGGTCTCCGCGTTCACGGTCGCCGCGGTCACCTCCGCCGCCTTCGCAAGGCCCATCTCGGGTTCCCTTTGCGAGTAATCAACCGCACCGCTGAGGTCGGGGTACTCCAGAAACGCCGCGAGCGTTGGTGGCGGCGGCGGGCTCGCGTTCGCGAACTCCAGCGCCTTACGCACCTCCTCCTTCGCGCGCGCCGTGCACCCACCCACGTCCACCCGCGTCACGTCCGAACTGGTTTCGAAGATCTTAATAGGGTCGCACTCCGCCCTCGCCCACTTCTTTTCATCCTTCCGGTTCCGCTCGTGCTCCGGGTCCGCGGGGGAGTGGCCGTTGAACCGAAACGTGTGCACCTGCAGAATCGCGGGGCCTTTCGTGCGCACGTGGTTGATCGCGGCGCGGCCGATGCGCAGCGTGTCTTGCACGTTCTGGCCGTCCGCCAACACGCCCGGGATGCCGTAGTGCTTGCCTTGGTTGAAAACCTCCTGGTTCTGCGCGACGTCTTTGGTGAACGTGTTGATCGCCCGGCCGTTGTCGATGACCAGGAAAAGAATAGGCAAGTTCTCCTTCGCCGCGGCGTTTAAACACTCCGCCATGCGCCCGTTCTGCGCGCCCCCCTCGCCCACGAAAACAATCGCGATGCGATCCTCAGCTGCGGTTTGTACAAGAAAAGGGAAGAAAGGGTCAGTCTGGAGAGTCGAGTATTGGGCGATGTATGCACAGTGAGTAACCAGTCTTGGACCCGGGGGTGCGTTTATTCTAGTGGTAAGACTTGCGTAACTGCATTCCTGGTAACACGTACCAGTACTGGTAAATGTACGCCATACAGGACATCAAACCATGTGTCCTGGATTTGGGAAAGCCCCGTCCGGCCGTACCTTCGCCCGTGTTTAAGTGCTTGTCCAGACGGATGGACCGCGCGGCGCCCACGGCGTAGGGGAGCTGCTCCGCAACCAAGGCCCAGCCGCCTTGGAAGTTGGTGTCCATGTCGTAGATGTGCATGCTCCCGCCGGTTCCTCGGCAAGTACCGCCGTCTCTGCCGAACAATTCAGCCATCACGGCGCCCGCGTCCACGCCGCACGCCAGGGCGTGGCAGTGATCGCGGTAGTACGAGTGCTTCAGGTCGGTTTTGCGAATGGCGTTGTGCAGCAGCGCAGGAATCGATTCCTGGCCGTTGTCCAGGTGCATGAACCCACGAATCTTACCCGCCATGTACGCCTGGTTGCACTCGTTTTCGAAATCGCGGCACAACTGCATGGTTTCGTACGCGCCTGATAGGTCTTCATCGGTCAGGGTTCCCGCGGCCGAGATCTCCGCCTCGGTCATCCCGAACTCCTCCTTCAGCGTGATCTGCGCATCCTCCCACGGGGTGGTGATGCGTATGCGCTCCAGGTTCGCGGGTGCCTCTATCGCTCGCAAAGGAACGAGCCGAGGGCGAGGCTTGATTTGCGAAAAGCGCGATGTTTTGCGCGCGCCTGGCCGGGGGATCTGCCGCGCGCGCACCACGGGTACGGCGCAGGTGGCGACGGCGGAGGCCATGTTCGGAGGCGTGTGGTGCCTGTGCGGTGACGGAAGAGTGTGGGGATGGTCGGTGGCAACGGGAGGTTAGCGGAAGGACTGTGATACGCGAATTTCGTCGCCCCGAGGTGCGCACGACCGGGCACCACGGGACACGTGAACGCGATTAGCGGACGAAGTTTATCCTCCGGAACGCGCGCGCCGCGCTCCCCAATCGGGCGCGGCGTCGAGTACGTCGCGCGCCAACGCGATCGCGGCCGTTGCGTTTCAGATGCACACGAAACAAGATAGATCACGTACCTTAAGTTGCGACTGTGTCGCGGACAAGCGGAGCGCGAGACGGAGTGACCAAGCGAAGGGCCGCACACCCGATGGCCAGAGAACCAACCACCAGTGGACGTCTCGAGTCCTCGAACTCGTGCGAGTGAGAAAAAAGATCACGCATAAGTAAACAGTCTTGAGAATTAGGAAACTGAATCAAAATATGAAAATGGAAATAGAAAAAGAGAGGACAAAACACAAAACACACACCGCCCCGCTCCCTTTTCCCCTCCCAACACTATCGCAGCCCCGCCCAGTCCCCGGTTTCCACTACTCTCCAGCAAACCCGCATCCAGAGCGCGGGAAACACGATCCAAATACAATTCGCCATGACTACAACGAGAATCGAATTCCTGCTCGCGCCTCGCCAGTGTTCGTTCAACAAGTAATTCGCGAAGTAAAGAACCGTGCCGTACAGCATCTGGTAGTTGCACACCAAGCCTAGTTTGGCGATTGTTTTGGGGGAAAGGTTTAAGCCCACTAAGCCGTCATCAAAGGTAGCCCCAAAGGAAAGCAAAACCGTGACCGGCATCGTGACGATTCCGTTCCCGGAGTCGATCCAAAACCCGAATGACGTTTGGTCGGCGTAGCTCGGATCGAGCAGCGCGTATTGCGACCAGATCACGGACCAGTACCGGTAACTAAACGCTTGTCGTGTTGTGATTGGTTGGAACAAACACAGCGGGGTGGGTAATCGCTTGTCGTGGCCCCGCCGTTTTAGCCTTTTGTATTCTTTCTTGATGTTAGCCCGGTGTAGCCACAGCGAGTGTTCCCAGAAACAAATAAGAACGTTGATGGCATTGAACATGGTGAGCACGACGTGCGTGGGGTTCACCACGCCGTGTTTCTCCCAGTGCCACCACAGGAAAGGCGCCCATCCCAAAAGCACGAAGAAAACGGTCCACACGAACGCGAGCATGGCAGGCCGGCGGCGGGGACGCGGGCGTGGCCGCGGAAACACAGCCCGCGCGGACTTCCACGGCACCGCGCGCGATGGACTGGCGCCGACTTCAGTTTGGGGACGGGGAATCGTGGATGGAAAAAGAAAGAACGACGCTTTTGCGAAATGCAGAAAGAAAAAGCTGCCAACCTCCTCACCGACTTCGCGCGTTCAAATCGCGGAAGTTTGACCGCCACGACCGTTTCACACGAGAAGTTTGACCGGTTCGCATCCTTTCCACGAGTGTCTTGAGATCTCCACCATTCAAAAAAACGGTTGAAAGTCTTGGCCGTCCAAGAAAAAACGCCGAGGGATCGGGGGTACACCTCTCCGCGCCGCGCCGCGCGTGACTTCGGAGACCCTCTTTGGTCGCACCAACCGTACGTGCCGCGAGAGCACCAGGTCCGTCGTCGACCCGCGACTCGTCCATCGTCGGTTTCGTAAACGAAACGTCGGTCGCGCGCGTCCGCGGAAGGCCATCGATTGACGCGCGATTCGCCAACCGTCGGGCTCCGCGTGTCCGTCAGGCTTCCGCGTCTGTTCGACTTCGCGACGTGTACCGACGATGTCGTCTCTGCACGCGCCAGCGCCCTACGGGGGCACCCAGTACGCCACCCAGGCCTTCGACACCGAGGACGACGGAACCACCACCGTGGTGGTCACCCTGGGTGACCCCCGGACGGACGCGCCCCCGCGTGACAAGAAGCTGGAGACGCGTTGCGAAGCGTTTTTTACCCAACACGGGTTGCAGAACGCAGAATTGTCAAATGAGCCGGACCACGACGACGCGTGGACCGCGGTGTTGAGCGCGTTCGAGGCGCACTGCTTGGTCAACGGAGAGTCTTGTCATGCCTCTGATTCCAACTTCGAGTTACTTTCGGGGCACGAAACGCAAAACAGACACTCCACGAACCTTTCCGAGATCGAAGGGCGAACCGGCGTCGCGGGAACTTTGCGCGAAGACGAAAACGGCCGTCGCGAAAACGATGACGACGCGCTTGAGATTGCCGGCGGGTGTTTCCCCACCGGCGCGTTATCGGTTCCGGAAATGCACGACATGATGTCGGAGTGTTTCGTTGGAATGCACACAGAGTTGCGTGACCAACACACGCAAGGCGACGAGTCATTGACGTGTCACGCAGGCGACGAGCACGTTTTGAGCGCCTTCGCGAACGCCGGGGCGCCCGGGAACGGGAATCTCGTTTCGAAAACCGTTTCGAGTTCCCTTTCCCGCGCGCGACCGCCCGCGGTCGTCACGAGCGACCCCCCTCCCCCCGATTCCGCCGCGGACCTGGTTCGCCTTCACGCCGCGCGTGCGTTGCGGTCGCTGATTTTTGGCCGCGACGACGGCCGCGGACGGCGACGCGTGGACAGCGACGGCGACCGCGTTTCCCTGAAGAAACCCAAGCGCAAGGGAAGCGGAAGCGGAAGCGCGAACGATCGCGAGCTTAGTTTTGATACCGGAGACTGCTGTTTCTCGGGTCCTCGAAACGACGGCGACAACCCCGTCGTCTCGCGCCAAACCAGCCTCGCCAACTCCAGCAAATCACAGGGCACCCTGGCTGGCATGTACCTCTCCACGGACCCGGGGCGGTGGGCGGACGCGCGGACCACGGAAAGCAGCGTTTCGTGTGTCGAATCGATGGCGGCCACGGCGCTCGGTACGGTTGATTCGGTTCGGTGTGTGAACGACGGTGCTGCGATTTCAAACGCGCGTCGAAAAATCACCGCCCTGCGCGACGAGTTCTCGGTGGAACTGACACGGCTCGCGACGGTGGAGACGGAGCTGTTGCGGGGCGTGCACGGCGCGCTGACAAAGTGGGGACACGGAAACCGGGGCGACGACGATGGCGACGAGCACGAGCACGGGGTTTCAACTCGTAAGGTCGAGACGTCCCGTTGTCACCTCGGGTCGTCCCCCAAGACGGAAACGGAAACTAACTCTGTTTTCGGTTACGAGAAATCGCACGCCACCGACGCCACGAAAACCGCCACGGGGACGCGGTTCCGGGAGTGTCGTTTTCGGATCCTGGGGACCTTCGAAA
>Ga0115004_10003216_pt1 | contig 13355 bp, 14 predicted proteins | sample ArcticOcean_MG_C_10_FD_88737 | JGI IMG/M metagenome (GOLD analysis project Ga0115004, IMG submission 88737) | Marine microbial communities from western Arctic Ocean - ArcticOcean_MG_CB11_90 | ecosystem: Environmental > Aquatic > Marine > Oceanic | place: Arctic Ocean: Canada Basin | collected...
ATGATCTAGTGGGCAGTACCTTAAACTAATATTTTGACTAAAGCCTGTTTGATCAGATGATAATCCTGGGAATTCAAAATTAGCTACATTATAAGCGTTACTAAACGTACCAGAATAATCCCCACTATCATTAGCAGCATTGAAAGGTAACCCGATTACCCTATTTAGCATATAATTATGATTAAACATTTGATAGTACTCACCATTTCCAAATGTTTCATCAACTGCAAAACCAGAAAATGTTACAGTTTTTAAACTTCTATTACCGTAAAAACTTCTATATATTGCGTTACTATTAGTCATTGTATTAGGACTAAATTTTAAAATTGGATACTCTTTTATACAATAATTACCATTAAAGCCGTCTTGTAAATCTGTTAAGTTTGTAAAATCTAAATAACCTTTTTCATAATACTCAGACGCAAAATATTGAGGACCACGGCCACATCTAAAAGCACCAACATTATATGAAGTTACATCTGCTTTATTATTTATTACATCTAAATCTAAACCTGTCCACGGTACTATTTGATTCACATCTCTACCACTTTGATACAAATAACCACTACAGTTAATAGAACGTGGTTGTTTAGAAGCTGAAGGCATATCTAATAAATTCCAATCACTAAAACTTTCTAAACGTACAGTATTATAAAGCATCAAATATAATTCCTCTGATGATGAAGTAGTTATATTATTAGCTCTAAAATTTTTAGGTAGTCGTTTTAAATATTGGCAATCTTGAAACGTTGATCTAACATGTATATGACTACCAGACGTTCTATTAGGTAGTTCAGGTATATAACATAACTGATAACAATATCTAAACATATATCTATAATCTTGTACATTAGCTAATTCAGCCTGCGTCCCTTGTTTAGTAAATATACCTTCAGGTAAATATTCTAATTTAAAGCAGGAATCAAAACATAGATAAAAGCTACTTGAATTCCAGAACCAATACCTATCTGGGTCAGCAAAGTCATCTGGTAAATATCTTAATTTAGAGCATATTCTAAATGCTTCAGCATATAATTCAGTACTATCAGCATGCATATAAGGTACAAATGCTATTTCTTGTAATGACTGCATACCTGAATATATCGCGGTCTGTGGTGTAATTAACCTATTATTTGTTGTATTATATAAAGCAACTCTTTCACACATTTTATGTGGTCTGGAATTACCACCAATATCATAATTTGTAGCGTTACCACTACTTATTTCCATATCTAAAATATTAGAACCATTTCTATTAGTCTCACTTACATATCCCGGGTCAAACGGACCCTCGATATCCGTTATTATATCAGTAAATTTATTATTACTATCGGTAGGGTAAGCTGATAGAACTACTTGACTGTAACCTCTAAACTCACTTGATGCAGGTAAGTCGTCGTAATCATAAACGTGAAAGTGATTAGTATTTTGAGCTAAGTTTTCAACAGTACCATCACCCCAATCAACGGTAAATGTACCGCTATTAGTAACATCACAATGTATAGCAACATTATTAACAGCAGATATAGACGGTGCACCTGTTATTTGATTAGCTAAATATGTTTGATTACCCGGGTTGGTTATAACTGCAACTAAAAATGTAAACATTTCTGTTACACCCGGTGCAGGTATAACTGCTAAGTCTAGAAACTCTGTAGGTCTTTTATAATAAAAATTAGCAACGTTAGTTGTCGATAATGGCGCTGGTCCTAATGTTCTTCCTATCATTGTAAATTACCTCCTAAAAACGCATAATTATTAGACTTAAAGAAAATATCTGCCTGTGCATATATAATACTCATTTGATTTCTATCTTGATAGCTATATAGACCACTTAAACCTGTACCAGTACTTAATACAACTGGAGCAGCTCCTGCTTCTTTAATATATCTTGTAGTAAATCCCGATATTTGAGGGGTAACAGTAACAACAATTGAACCGCTAGTTGTATCTAATAATAACGTTCTACCATTATCTGATAACGATGGTGCGAATGATGCGTTGCAACTTATAATAGAACTACCACCTACTTTAACCCCTTCAGATGAAGTTATTGAACAACCGGTAATTATACCCTGGGAGCTTAAATTATTAACAAACGTAGTGCAAGCAGCACTAGATGTTATACCAGTGCCTATAATAAAAGAACAATTATGACCTACATTTATACAATTGAGAGCACCACCGGCGATAAATGAATTAATACCAGATGCTTTATTGTTAGAACCACCGACTATAGATGAAGAAACACCAATAGCGCAGTTGTAACTACCACCTACAACTGTTGATGTAGAAGCACAAGCTTTATTTCTCGTACCACCGACTATACTTGAGCAATTACCTAGAGCGTGATTGTAGTAGCCATTAACTACACTTGCGTTTTGACCATTAGTACAATTATAAATTCCATTACCTATAAATGAATTTGAACATTTAGCTCTATTTTGATAACCACTACCGCCTATAAATGAATAAGAACCGACTGCATAAGCTTTTCTTCCGGATACAATCGCTGAATAATTACCAGAGGCTGTACTATTATAACCATTGCCTATAGAGCTTCGGGTACCACTAGCAACATTACCGGCTCCTCCGACTATACTTGAGCAATTACCGCTAGCTGTATTATTATTACCACTACCTACGAATGAATTATTACCAGAAGCATTAGTATTAGTACCACCAGTAATTTTACCAACTCTAATATCACCAGCTGATAAAGTATTGGTTGTTAAATTATTACTTGCCTTAACATTAGTAGCGGATAAATCACCAATAGATAAACTATTAGTAGTTGTATTACCTTGAGTTGTAACTGCTTGCAATGTAGGTATTGTTTGAGCTGGTACTGATGTACAGACTGCTAAACCCCCTGAAAAGACATTATTACCGACAATATTAGCTCCAGATAAATTACCGCTAGCTGATAAATTACCTACAACCGTTACAGAATCAATAAATATCGGCGATGTAAGATTAGCTTTTAAATTCAACGCAGACTGCTGAGCAGTTGAAACAGGTTTGCTAGCATCACTAGTATTACAAACGTTAGCTAATCCTACCATTGATTGAGTGATACCCGACACAGTACCGATAAATTCTGTATCTATACCATCTGTAGATAGAGCAGGTGTAGTTAAACTACCGCTAGATATATTACCGCTAGCTGATAAATTACCGGTGACATTAAAACCTGATAATTCAAACCCTATATCTAAATTAGTAGCAGATAATAGATTTGTAGCAAGTATGGTATCAGCAATAATAGTATTGTTACTGCTTATTAAATTTGTGGTTGTACTACCATTATTAGTTACATCTTGTAAATTAATTGAAGTATCAGCATTAAAAACATTAGCCAGATCTACTCCACCTGACAATATATTACCATTAACGTTAAGAGTACCATCCATTGTACCTCCAGCAGCGAATTGTTTTGCTACACTACCACCACCTGAGGACATTTCTACATATCTTTTTAAAGAAACTATATCGCCTTTTAATGCACTACTAATTTCTTCTTGTAAAGACTTTTTTATTTGAGTAAGTTCAACGTCCTGTATCTTTTCTTTTAAAATAGTTTTATATTCAACTACATCTTTATTACTAACAGCAGCTAATAATTCATCATATTTTTTATTTTCTTCTTTAGATAAATTTTTAAATTTACTATCAATGTTATTAAACTCTTCATTAATAAATTTTTTAAGTTCTTTATTTTTAAAAACTAATTCATCTTGTTCTAATAGTTTTTCTTTTAAAAAATTTAAGTCTTCGAATTTTTTATTTGTTGTACTATTATTTTCTTTTAATTTTTCTTTAATAGAATTTAATTCTAAAAAATTATGAGTAATTTTTTTATCACTAGAAATAATTTTATTTTTATACTCTTTAGTAATACCATCTAAAAATAAACTTATACTACCATCGATCTCTTTTATCTTTTTTTCTAAAATATTATCGATATTTTTTTTACTAAAATCTTCTACACCATGAAGTTCAGATTGAAGTAATGTAAATTTTTCATTAAGTTCGGTAGTTATTTTTTTTAAATTTTCTTCAATTATTATTTTTTTTTTATCTTCTAATTTTTCAAAAAATAAATCTAACTTGTTAGATATATCGTCTTTTAAAGATTCTAGCTTATCTTCAAATTGTTCTTCAAGCTCATGAAGAAAGACTAATTTATTATTAACGTGATGTTCAATAATATTTTCATAATTTACCTCTATATTTTCATCACCACTAGTATCATCTTCAATTTTATTATCATATTCTTCAACTTCTACATCTTCTGTGGTAAAAATTTCTTCAGGTATAGTTCTTATAAAATATATATTTTCTTGGTTCAATTCAACATATGTCGAACCATTATCTACTAAAATAGCTTCTGCAGAATAATTTTTACCTTTAATATTTACTTCAAGTAAAACTTTTGGACCTAATTCCGAGTCCCCTACCTTTTCTAAAACTATTTTTTTATCATCTACAATACATTCATATACGTCAAAAAATAATTCTTTTTTTGAATTTATAGAAATTATATTTTCTTTAACTAAATCAGAATAGATTAAATCCATTTCGACTTTATTAACTTGACATGTTAATGGCATATAAGGATATTTATTTAATAAATTGGTTTTGTCAATTATATATTTAACTCTTTCTCAGTTAATATTAAACTTGCAATTTTTCTTTTTAGACCATTCGTTAGCTGCTTTCCATTTAGCAGTATTTTGTATATACATTTTTTGCTCATAGATAATCGTTTTTTGTTTTTTATTTTTAGTTACTGTTGGTCTTAAAGTTTGTTTACTTGGTTTTATTTCAATTAAAAATCTATTATTATTACCATTTCTATCTTTAAAAACAATATAATTATCTACAAAATATCTATGAACTTTTCCATCTAAAGGATTTAAATAAGGTATTATAATATTTTCACTACCCCATGCTAAAATATTTTCATTAATATCTGCCCATCTAAAAAATTTTAATTCCCAACCAGATCGATAAGTAGGGTTACCTTTACCGATATATTTTTGAGAATTTATAGGTTTAAATGTTCCTTGTCTAAATTTTTTATTCTTTTTAATAACTAAATAATTAACCAACAAAGAATAAAGGAGGATCTGCATCACCTTGACCAGGTGCTGCTCCTGTCATTAATTGTTCTTCTAATGCTGCTTTTTCAGATAACCCTTGCGACATAAATTCAGATGAATTTAAGCTACCCCCTCCAAAAAGAGTAACATTACCATACTTACCTCTAATATTAGCAACTGCCATCTTAGTTAACGCTAATGAATATTGATATACCCAAAGCTCTTTTAAAATATCCCTAATAGGTCTTTCAACGTAGCATGATACAACACCGTAAAATCTTATATTACTACTACTTGCATTAGGTTGTGGAAACATTCTTAAAAGTTGCGTTCTTTCATCGAAAGCATATGATCGTTTAGTCGCTAACATTTTCTCTCTTGTTTCTAACCAATTTTTTAAAGTATACCAACTAACTAAATCAAAACCATAATTACCCATGGCATAACTAAAATATGTTTGCTGAGCTAGTGATTGTTCAATAGTAAATAATGTATTAATACCTGTACTCGAACCTTCTTCAAAATCAGTAACAGCTATTACCTTTCTATAGTCCATTACATCATAATCAAAACTATTAATTAATTGTTCAGTTTCAGATACAATTGAACCTTGTCTAGTAATATTATTCTTAACTTGTGGTATAAATAAATCCTTAACAGCTGATAATTCACTAATAATTTCACTGTAAAAATCTTCTGCAAAAATATCATTAGCTGATATACCATTTTCTAAAGCTGACGATAGACTTGAAATTGAACTGAATAATGAACCTGGTATAGCTGAAGTAGCTGCAAATACAGTCTCTTTAGTATTAATTGACTTTGTAAAGTCTTTATTCGGAGTTTTTAACTCTTTTTGTTCATCAAATGTACTACTGTTCTGTAGAGTGAATAGGTCGTCAATTTTTATACCATAATCTTTTTTGTATAGATTACTATCAAATATAAGATATTCTTTGGTATAACCAGCAAACTTACTAAAGTATTCTACAGCTATACTAATATTTTCATAAAGCTGGTCTCTATGTATTTCAACATTAGTAAAGGGATAACCTAAAGATCTCAGTATTCTATCACCGAGCCTATTAAAATTATCTACTCTAGAATTTAGATTAGTACTTTGGAACCCGGATATAGGAGCTATTTCACATTTTGACATCGTAAATATTTAATAAAGTCGTACTAAGTTAATAAATAATTATATGGCAGTAGGCGACATTTCAATAACAGTAGTACCAGTTTTATCAACAACAAGCACTGGTGATAAAAATATTTTAACAAATACAACATTGTTAGCACAGTATATAAATGAGAATAGACCTGCTAATCATATTGTAGCAGATGTAAGTTTTAGAGGTCCACGACCAATAGTAACTTATAGACAAACGTCTTAATAAATTAAGTTACATCCTCTGGCGGTGTTACCGGTACATCTGTAGGATCAACAGGTTCATTTTCTACTTCAGCCTCTCCACCTCCAAACTCAGGTGGAACATCACTACTTAAATCACCGCCAGTGGCAGGTAAACCACTGCTATCTCCTACATCCTCACTTGAGGCTGGTTGTAAGTCATCTCTCCAATTAGGTCCCCCAGCATTAATTTGCTGTAACTCCCATTGTAACTCTGCATCCTTACGCAAGAACTCTCTATTAGCTTTTACATCAACATCATTCCAACCTAGGTAACGTTTTTGTGCATAAGTTGCTGCTACAAACTCATTCGACGCTAACGAATTAAAGTTTTGTGCTTTAAGTTCTAACTTCTGACTTTCTCTTAATTCGTAAAAATTAGTTGGTACATTAAACTCTAAATGTATATTAGGTGGGCTAAGATCATAGTCATCATAATAACCTTTTAATTTTAGATGTGTTATAAATCCATTTTTAAGTCCTCCAGCAAATTGCTGTTGTAATCTAATAATAAATTTAGCAAATTTTAATTCCTCTCTTAGTATTTCATTACCATCACTAAACTGACTATCAGGGTTCAACCTATTAAGAGGGACTTTTAATGCCTTATAAAGTTTATTAACAAAATACATTAAGTCAGCTAACTCACCTAAATTAGCACCACCAGCTAGCTGAGTAACTGATGTACCATCCGAACCAGCTCTTTTAGCAAACCAGAACGAATCTAGCATTGATTGAGGGTTAAACTTTTGAACTTGACCAGATTGATTTGAATCAAAAGTCTTTTTACTCCAATACTCTTGTATAAGCTTTCTTAGATATGCTTCTGCCTTAGGCGGTGCCATATTACCTACATCAACGTTAAATACTAAACGCTCCGGAGCTCTTACTAATCTATAAATTACAATAGCATCTTCAACTAACGATAACTGTCTATATGCTCTTCTTGAATTTTCAATAAATGGTAATCTAAAAGTTTTATCTTGATTCCATACACCTGAGTTAATGTATGAAACCTGATTATCATCCATTGGTATAAAATCAAACTTTTCTATCTTTTCAGGTTTATTGGGGTCAAAAATAGGCTTACGTAAAATGTAACCTTTGATGATCATATTTTGAATATTATCGTATATAGGGTCTATTAAATCACCAGGTAATAATACTGCTCCAAGAATACCATCACTAGTATAACCTTGATGTATAATATGCTCGAAATAAACTTCCCCTTCAATTAGCAATTGTCTAAAATATTCAAAACCTTTCTTTTCTAAATTAAAATAATCAATATATTTTTCAAATTCATCTTTTATGTTCTGCTGTTTTTCTTCATCTATATCAGTATTTCTAAATATTAAATTTACAATATTACCAGCGTCATCTTTATTAACACACTCATCACATATTTCATCTAATGCATCACTAATTTCTGAAAACGCAGCCATTATACGATAATCGCGTAACCTACCTCCTTTATTTTCTTCAACATTAGCATATACTAAAGAACTATAATTACCATCAACACTTACCTGACCTGCACCAGTATTATTGAAATCATTATTATAAAAAATCGAATTTTTAGCTAATGCTTCAACTCTTCGCATTCCTGTTGATTCAAATGTATCATACTTAGGATTTAGATCTCCAAGAACTTTATTAAAATCTACAGACTGATATGGTAGTTTATTGACAAGGTTCTTTAAGAAACCAGATTGTCCTGCTTTGTTTTGTTGATCGGCCATTGTTATTATTTAATACTTATTCTACTATAATAAACGTACTGCTTAAACCTCTACCGTTTAAAGTGTCCATATAAGATAAATCTGAAAAATCGTAACCTGCTTTATTGAGAGGTATAAATCTCAAAGTACCAGACGTAATTTTAGGGCTGCTAAAAATTATTGTATTGTCATTTAAAATTGTAAATGGTATAGATTGACCAGATACAGCTTCTTGTCTACTGAAATTAGATATAGATGTTAAATTTGTATATACTGTTTCATTATTAGTACTGAATAATACTGTTTCTGTATTAGTAAACCCGCTACCGTTTAAAATAATAGTACCAGAAGTATTTGCGGATATAGTAAAATTATCTTGAAGCAATACACCATTATAGAAAATATCAGTTATAAACGGTGAACCTGATAGCTCGAATGAGCTAACTCTATCGTCAATATTAGTTGATGTAGGGTATGTATATGTATTACCTGATAAGGATTCATAGTTATCATAATATTCTAATTTTGTCTCATTATGAAAATTATTATCAACAAAGAATATATTACCTGCAGGATCGTCAGTATCTTTAAATAACCAACCTTTAATAGTAAATGTAGTATCAGCAGTTATTCGTGCTTTTTGAGAAGCTGCAAGGTCAGTCGGGTAACTCATACTAATATCACCAGTCCATAATACCTCACTTCTAATTTCTTGTTCAACACTTAAGTTAAATTTTTTAGGTACCTTCCATGATATAATAACATAAGGGTTACAAAACGGTACAAAATTACTTAATATCTGATCCATATCAGTTTGGTATCTTGCTAACACAGAAACTGATAAAGTAATATTAATAGGCACTGGAGCTTTAATATGCCTTGATACTTTTTCTTCACCTATATTAGCTTGATAATAAAACCCATCTAATTTATTAAAAACTCTAGACTCATCTCTAGAAATATTATTAACGTTAACTGAAACTACTGGTAAGGTTAACGTTTTAGTTTCATTTACTAAATCATATAACACTCTTTGTTTAGGAGCATATACATATCTAACATTAATTTTATCCTTTTCTTTTCTATCCTTATTGAAGCGGCCTATAACAATATCATCAAACGCAGCGACAAACTGCGTAAGCATATCTTTAATTTCGAAATAAAATGGTCGAGCTCTCACTTAATTATTTATCCCAAGGAAACTGTAACCACTGTGAAGTATATAAAGTATTACCAGAAATAATATTTTTATTGAATTCCGAACCATCTCTTTTTATTAAACTAGCATATAAAATATTATCACTTGATATATTATAATTTCGATTCAATATAGAATCTACTGCAGTAAACGTACGACCACTATCATTTATATCATCTATAACTAATATTTTTGAATTTTCATTAATGGTATCAGGTCGTTGATATACTAAAGTATCAATATACTTACCATTCTCTTGCCTTGTATTGATTCCAAGATTATAAAGTGTTGGTATATCCAACTTATAACTTAATGAAGCTCCTGGTATTAAACCTCCTCTACCTAAAGCAATTATACAATCAAATTTTATTTTTTTATTTTTTATTTGACCAGCTAAACATTCAGTTAAAAAATCTATATTATCCCAACTTAATTTAAATATATCAATATCCACATATTAATTATAGTATATAAATTTTAATAATCAAGTTATTTGTTCAATAATTGATGTATATAAATCTATTTTACTTTTAAGTACAGGACCTGTTACGTTCTTATCAATTAACTTATGTATATCATCTTTTAATCTTTTTAAAAGTTTTGCAGCTTGGCTGCTATCTATAACTCCAAAACCTTTAATTACCATTTCCTCATCACTTATACCATTAGGTATAAATGGGGCACCTTTAACCTTAGCACTGTTAGTTGTAGGTACATTATAACGAGCATATGACTGTCCTGGTTTTGCTTCTCCAGGTCTATATTTTAAATTTTTATTTGGATCTCTTTGTTGATTATAACCAATTGCCGATTGATTTAAATTTTGTTCATAGAGATTAAAAATTTTTGTTTGATCACTCATTATTATTATTTAATATAAGTAATTTTAATAAATATATTATAATGGAAAAGCCTATTAATTTTTTTCGCTCTGCTTTAGATAATTTTAATTTTGCTACAGTATTATTAGCTGCTTTAGGGGCTTTAGGAGCTTTATGGTTGAATAGTAATTATGTATCTCAAGAAGTTTATGCCAAGGATCAGGAGATAATTTTATTAAAACTTACAAATTTAGAAACTGAAATGCTAGCTCTACGATTTATGGCTCAAACAAATCAAAGCGAGATAAGAGAGTTGTTACCATTAGTAGAAAGAGTTGAAGCGTTGATTCGTAATTTCGTTACCCCATCTGGTGATATTATTATAACGGATAGCATGAAAGAAATGACAGTTGATATTGCTGAAATAAAGAAAGATATCGAATATATGAGAGCTCGATTATGGCCTGCAGAAGGAACATTTTAATAAAATAGTTTAATATAAATATCTACATATTTATCTTCCCATTGTCTTGCTTGTATCTCTAAAGGATTTTTATAATATTTATCATTACATTCTGATGCATCTTTATCACTATAATCTAACTTTGACTCTTTAATACTATCTAAGTTATCTTGAGCAAAATGACATAGTTCATGAAAATAGGAACCTAAGTACCATTTCCTCTTTTCTAATACGGAACGTTTAGTAGTTATTCTTCCTATTTCCATTGCATCATCACCAAAATAGTAACCTGAGGTATTACATTCTATCATTTTTATACCTAGATCATAATACCAATCCTTTCTAGTTCCTTTATATTCATTTAAAATAAAGTTAGTAAACCGTTCTAGTTCCTTTAAATTAACATTTACAGTTTTAAAGAGTTCCTTTATCTTAGTATTAAACTTACATTTAACTATAACCATACTACTATTATATCACAGTTCCCATAAAAAAAGATGCTCCCGTTTCCGGAAGCATCTTTATTAAAAATATATTATTAAATGTTAAACGTAACCTAGTTGATTTAATCTTCTTAATGTTGGACCAACTGAATTAGGACCTTTAGCTGTTAACTGAAATGTCGTCGAAGTGGATATAGAAGCAGCTGAAAGATCTTCATGAAGTGTAACTTGAATTGCTTCTCTATCTGCTGTTATGATAGAAACTATATCATTAATATATCTAGATGCGAATTTGAATTCAAATTGTAACCCTCTAGCTGGGTCTTTAATATTTCCTAAATGTAAAGTTTCACCTAATATTGTTGGTTTCGCAGTAAATAGAACTTTAGCTGCAGGTGATGCAATTGCTCCACCTCCAATTGCTGTAATATCTAAGCCTGAAATGCCGTTATCGACACTAGTAGGACCTAATAGGAATGTTGTTTCGTTAAAAAATGCTGTGTTTTCTCCAAGTGCCATGTAATTATTTAATCAATTAGAAGTTTAAATTTATAAGTTTAGCCCTCTTTTCTTCAAGAGTTATCTCATCAGGACTTGGTTGGGGTTCATCACTAATATCAGCAACTTGCTCTACTAGCTTTTCTTTAGTTAGCCTCTTGTCAAGCTCTACGCCATCTTCTCTTGCTATCTCTTCTAGCTCATCTTTAGATATAGAAGATATATGCTTTTCAAGCTGTTTAACCATTTTAGATTTTAAAAGCCTTCTATCTAACTCCACCCCGTACTTACGGGCAAGTTCTTCAAGCTCATCTTTAGATAATTTAGAATATTCACTCATACTATTATTTATACAATCGCGCTGATTTTCCCGCACCCAAACAAAGCGCGGATCTGTCGCCGATGGTCCTAATAGGTCGCTGATTGTTTTGTTGACTTATATAATAACCAAATATCTATTATATCTGATATACCAGTAACATAGTATATATGGAACTTATAAATATCATATATGAGAACTCTGATAATCTTAATACTGCTTTCTATATTACTAACCTCTTGCAAGATTACTCCAGGTACTGAGCGTTCGGTAGATCTAGATATAAGCGTTCCAGATTCAGAGTTCCTTATTGAATGGTAAACTAATACCCTCTGCAAGGGTGGGTTCCTGATATAGAAAAGCCCGGGGCCATATATACGTTTTCCCCGCGCGCATAATTTTTAGTTGGCATGGGGCTCTCCAAGGCTCTGACCCCGCTCTCTATATAATACTTCTCCCACGTTAACGTCTCTGAGCGGGGTGGGTTGCTGCGAGGCGGGGCCGCCCGAAGACAAAAAGAGCCCGCTCTATATTAGAACGACCTCTTACAACAACAACACTTACTATCTAATTAGTAACCTTTATGACTTGGTTCTAAAATGCTATATCTATATATGTCTTAACCTTACCACTAACTCGAACACCGACATCATCTTTAAGCCTCATTACTTCATTAACGTCTATTGGATACTCACTGCCGGTGTGGTATGAATATAATACAAATTTCTTTCTGTCGTAGTTAACAAGACCGTTATCGGGCCTCACATCTATATGGTATTGAGGGCTCATCTATTTAACGCCGAACGCCTCACGCATACGCTCTAGAGTATCGCTATAGTTATCGTTGACCTCTCCGATCAATGAGAACATCTCTGGGTTAAAGTTATCACTTAGCATGCCGATCACCGCGCGCTTACCGCCTTCACTTCTAGCAGCCTCGAGAATTGTCTCAACTGCGCTGAATACTTCACCTAACTTGACTGTGTTGTTTTGCTTATCCATACCATAATTATATGACAGTTCCTCTTACTGCGTCGCCCCCTGCGGGGGCTTTGCCAGCAGGCGGGGTGGATTGAAATGGGAACTCTGATATAATTAAGACATGAGACCAGAGGGTCTGAGAAGGACTACCTATCGGAGATGCTTCCGGAGCTAGCGTTCCTCTTCTTTCCGGCAACTGGAACTGTGATATAATATTAGCTTACCGGGCGTGGACGCTCTAGGAGGAGGGCATTCTCACGTGTAAGCGCTTGCGGGAGGTAGAAAAATTTTAAGGAGAGACTAACCGTCATACAAATCTCTCTATGCGTTAACCGTTAAAGCAGCCTGGCTTAACGTGCTCCTCATTCTCTGCATCCTCTTCGGGTACCGGTAAG
>Ga0115004_10003219_pt1 | contig 13352 bp, 7 predicted proteins | sample ArcticOcean_MG_C_10_FD_88737 | JGI IMG/M metagenome (GOLD analysis project Ga0115004, IMG submission 88737) | Marine microbial communities from western Arctic Ocean - ArcticOcean_MG_CB11_90 | ecosystem: Environmental > Aquatic > Marine > Oceanic | place: Arctic Ocean: Canada Basin | collected...
AGATAGTAAGTTGGGAAGTAATAATGGTAATAATGATTACTATATAAATTTGTGGGAGCATGGAGATTTAGCGATTAATAACAAATTTATGGCAGATGGCGATTCTTTGCCATTATCTCGTGAAACAAATAATTCTGATAGAATTGTATTTTTTGGATTCGATTTTGGCTCAAACTATATTTCCATAGACGATTTGCAGTCTATAATCGTATATTTTAATAATGATAATTATACAAGATATCTAAGCAGCGGTCAACCTGTGGAGGAAAATAACAATAATAGTTCTATGAACTATGGTGTAAATATTAGTTTATTTTTAGACAATATCTTGATAGACAATTACGAAATTGATTCTAATTGTTTTGCTTACAAACTTAATGGTAACCAACCTTCAAATAGTCCTACCTCCCAAGTTCCTTCAATCACGCAAATATTAGACGACAATGCTACGTTTACCACTACAAACTGGACTCCAGAAAACACCACCCCAGTATTGGTAAGAAATTTATCAATTCCATATAATCCTGATTTTGATGTGTCTTTCAATTTCCCAATATATCTAGAAATAAATGCAGAATACAATTATACTGTTAAAAACTTTATTTCACAAGATATTCCTTATTTTGTAGATACAAGTGCAACATTAGTAAATCTCCCTTTACAGGGGAATGTTTCAAATACGAAAGAAACCCAATTTACAATTCATGCAACCAGTGGTGGGCCATTTTATTTGAATCTGCAAGATAAGGCTAAAATATTTAAAGTGATAACAGACCGACCCTTTATTGTTACGGTGTCAAATGGCGTTTATTATGTAAACGGCAAAGAACAACCAAAAATATATATCTCTCAAACAGGTCATTACGTATTTGATCAAAGTGATTCGTCTAATGCAGGTAAACCGCTAAATATCACGCACTCATCATCTAGCACATTGGATGTCAAATACTATGGTACACCAGGCGTAGATGGATATTTATATATATATTATGAAATAGATTCTGGACCATTGCATTACGGTAACTCTTCTGGAAATATGGGAAATGTTTTTGAAAATGCAACGATCGATTTTAGTTATAATTTAAAAACTGATGCGAACAATTTAGGATCACCAGTTTTTTCTGTATTTGATGTCAGTGAAAATAGCTATTTCTTTCAAGAAAATATGGACATTAGTACTTCTTCATTGTTTTATTTTGAAACAGAAAATACGGTGAACAATACATTAACATTTGGTTTTATACCAGAGCAATCAAGTATTTTGTCTGACTACACAATATATAGTTTAGAAGATCAAGGAACTATAGGTTCGCACGTTTATTTAGACTTGCGCAATATATCATAAATATGTTAATTAAAATATAATATATTTAATATAGAATGGAAATTGATACATTGTTTGGTGGAGAAGGGACAAAAATTCTTCCATTTGATGAAAATAATAATCTTGGTGGATGGGGGAGCCAATACACCCATTCGTGCGTCCAAAAAATACTTTATGATCCTATATCTCAAAAAATGATTATTGGAGGTACAATCGCGTCTAGTATCGCGAGTAATCATTCATTTCAAGGGCATGGTTTTTTGATGCGTGTTGATACAGATGGTAATGTAGATAATACATTCGGAAACAACGGAATTGTTCAACTCGGTACCGACACTTCTTATAATGGCATGATTCCAAATGAAAATGGAGATGAATATGTCAATCGTGATAACATTGTAGATATCCATGACATGAAGTTTGATTCAAGTTATAATATAATATTTGCATCTACTCTTTGGAGAGTACATAAACCTTCTTCTTCTGAAAAGGTGTTATATATAGACAGAACTGATGTAGAATATAATCCAATTGTTAATGACTTTTTCTCTTCACATTACTGTGTAGGTAAAGTATTTAATGACGGATCTATCGATCTCAGTTTTGGTTTTGACATATCTTTTGGTACACGAGATTCGTGGCTAGAACCAAAGAACGAAGCTTTTTCTGCTGAATATTTAAACGGAAAACGAAATAAATTTGGAAAAGAACATTCAATGAATAGTTTAAAAACGGCTTGGAGTTCCTATACATTATGGTCTGGAAATATCGGTGTAGATGCAGCGTATCTTGCAGGAGAAATGTACTCAAGAAAACTATATTCAATGGAAGCATTAGTCGTAGAACTCCGGAAAAATAACAATTTTTTGAGAGAAATCGCAGATGATATTGCAGTTAAGATTGCGAAGTTAAAAGCATTCACAAATTTAAATATTATTGATAGCGAGACTGGGTTGACTCGTGATGAATTGGCGGCGTCTTATAATTATTATAATATATATTGGAACAGTTCGAATTGGAATCTAGATCCAATAATATCTTTCCCAGATTTACCCTTGAATTGGCAAACAACACAAAAACGGTATGATAGTGATGGTGCTGAAATACCGTATGATGGTATAGATTATGTATCCGAACAATTGTTAGACTATCGAACAGTTGACGAAAAAATATTTTTTCCATATGCCGAAAAAATTCCAGATGGAGGATTGATGGTTGATTTATTGTGCAATAGCGCGCCGCTTATACTAAGGAGAGGAGGATATAATTTTTTTCAAACAGGGTCGGCTTTATGTATAGATGCAAGTAACAATATATATTTTGGAGGTTATACTGAAAGTGAACTCGATGTAAATGATAAAATGTCTCAAAGGTATATATGGCATACTTCTAGCTTCGGTGTAATAATGAAATTTGATTCAAATGGCGTAATCGATACAACGTTCAACGGAAAAGGTACACTTTACTTTCATGGGTCAAACCTTTTCTCATTGGTTGATTTTGGGAATAATCAGATTGTGAGAATTGAGGATATGGTTAGTATTTCAAACAATCGTTTTATTGCATCTTACATGTGTGGAGGCGGTTATTTTCACAACAGCAATAGTGCGCCTAATATAGTTTTAGCATGTTACAATTCAGATGGTACGATAGACCGTAATTTCGCGTTTGATGGATATTTTCGATGGAAGCACAAAGATGATCCATATCAAAAAGTGTTTACCAATTGGATCGCAGATCATGTAGTTACTTCAGTTGATAGAATGTATGTTGGATTACAAAAGGATTTCTCTGGAAATGTTATTGTGAATTATAGTTTGGATCCAAGTGTTCCAACTAGAAAAAATTTTTACTACACAATGAAAATATCTGATTCTGGTGTCTTAGATACATCATTTGGAGGTACTCATGTCTTATCCGATCCCTCGGCAAATGATATTTCTTTTAACGGTGCTTATCCTACTACACTTGAAATATTTTATCCAGCATATGATCCGGATGTAAGTAACAATTACAGCGAAGATTCTGAAGTCTTAGATCTATCAAATGGTGGTATTTCTGTGGTAGATGTAACAAGATCCGAATATCCGAACATTACGTGGATGGATAAACAACTTACGCTCCATTCTACATCACAATTTTGTGTAAGTACGTCAAACGACATTTATATTCCTTATTCTAATTATATTGTAAATACCGGATCATTTGCAGGATTGTTCATTTTAGATCATAATGGTATTATAAAAACGAACGGAAGTGGTACTCCATTGACAATGAATACAACTGACTATGATATAAAAACATTGACATTGTCACGTATGACAGACCATCATTATGATAACAACTACAGTGTTGAAAAAAGTACAAACAAAGGTACATGTGTAGCAATAACACCAGGCGAAAGACCAACTGCCATGATTGGAGGAAGTATAGGAGTTGTTGGTAAAACAAATGGTCAAATTAATTACAATAAATTTCTATCACTTTACAAATGTCGAGTTTTTACATATCCTGTAAATACAACTATATCAGAACCATTGGTACAATTATCTGAGGAAGATCTCACAGATGCGAATATTAGTGGTACCACAGTTGAAGAAAAGAAGTCGTATACAAAGTTCCTTGTTAAAGAAATATTTTCACGGAACGATGTTTCAGACGGTATGATTAAATTAAATAGTGGGTCTGTTTTACCAGGATATTCTAACAATACAATAACCGAACTGAAGATATTCAATGCTATGAAATCCACAGAGAGTAAACGGACGTCCTATACTACCGGTGTATCTCATAATGATGTTTCTGGTTCGTTGTTTTATACAGCGTTTGATCTTTCTGGAGATACTGTAAAAATACCCACTCAATATATTTGGCCTGTGCCACGTTTTATTACAGTAACAAAATTACACGATGGTACATTCAGTATTTACAGTGATCGTTATCGTACGACAGTAATAAAAAAATCTGGAGATACTTACGATGAAGATGGGCTAGATCTTATTATTGGTAGTGTATATGGTACTCTTACTGAGGATTTATTAAGAGAACCAATTGTGTACTTTTCACAAGAAAATGCAAACATGGGACACATTCCTGTACCAGATGCAGCTGCAACATATTCATTGACAATTTCGAATGATACCGTTTTTGTTGATAATTCTCTGAATCTTGATATTGATATGTCTAATAATGATTATCATGTGTTTATGAGAGATTCTATTGACGAGGAAATATACATTACAAGTAAATATAATGGCTCGCGCATAACATCTGGATTAACAATGAATGGAACATCTGGAAGGCCAAATGCATATACTTCTTATGATGCATCGATTAAAAGTATAGACGATGTTGTAGTTACAAAAATAATGTATCATACGTTCAATAAAGTGAGGATTTTCAACCCAGGAGAATATCTAAATTTCGCTGAGATACAAGTTTGGGTGAAAGGTGTTAATGTCGCTTTAAATGGTTCAGCTAAATTTTTGGATGCGTCTTTAAACCCTACTACAGAGTATTGGGGTGCTCCTGAATTAGCCATAAATGGCCTTTTTAAACCAAGTAACGTTGAGTTTGCATGTGGATACCATGTTAGTGGTGATACATTTGAGCTTACTTTGAATGAATATATTCTATTTAGCGATCTACAAAGCATCGTGATTTTTAATCGTTGGCAGACTGTTGGCACTGCTCGAAGAGCAGCGTTCCCTAATGGTTGGATGATCAGCATACTAAATGACTCACGATTGATGTATGAAAATCCACAGATTACAACGACGAATCTTGCTTATAAAATCAAAGGTTTTTTCCCTGAAGGAGACACCACAATGGTATATCACGAAAGTACGAAGATACTAGATGATAATGCAGTATTTACTTTAAGTAATAATAGTTATGATACTAAAGTATATCAAGTAGATACATCTTTACAAGGAGTCAATCCAAAATATAGTGTTAACTCACCAGTGTATGCATTTGTAAATGAAGATGTGAGTTTTTCTGTAGCAAACAATAGTTTCGAAGATATATCATATTCTATAAACTCACTACATGAAACGATAACAGGTAGTCTAGCTCAATCGCAAAATACAGAGATTGTACGTCAGTTCTCTCAGAATGACGAAATAATATTTACAATTGAAGAAAAAGAATTTTCACGTTCTTTTATTGTAGATAAGTATTATGCGGTGACTGTATCAAATGATACTTATTTCATAAATGGTTATGAAAACCCAATAATTTATAATTCAACTTCAGGCCGTTATATATTTGATCAAAGCGACCCTACAAATGCAGGCTACCAGTTGAAGTTTAGTTCAAATTATAAAACAATTCATACTGCTGGCGAAACAGATGCTTATGTTATTGTAGATTCTATATTAAACGACGGTGCACTTACATATTATCAAGTAGGTAATACAAGCAATGGCAATATTATCGATAATATTACACCTGACATATCTATCAATCTTACAACAGAAACAAATACAATTGGCAATAAAGTAATTACATTTTACGATGTTTCAGAAAATGAATATATTCGCCAAATGGATTTATCGAATGTTTTGTTACCACCAAATGTGTATTATTTTGATTTATCTAATATTGAAATTACATTGCGTTTTGACACAATGTATTCATCTGGAGGCGATGATGATTATATATTTTTAGATTTTCGCGACGTTTCTTCAATTGATACCTTTGTGTATAATAATGTCTATACACCACCACCTACAACATATGATCACTCTTTTACAGTCACGATTGGAGAACATGGTTGCATTTACATAGATGGGGTAGCAAACGAAAATGTTCCATTTGACGATGGAAATGTTTTAGTGTTCGATCAAACCCATGTTAGCAATAAAGGCTATTACATAGTATTTGGTACACGAGATAGTTCAAATAACGAAACAAGTGGTATTCAAACAATGGGTACACCAGGTTATAGTGGGTATACTGTTTTTACAGTGCCGACTGGTTTCGTGGGTACGTATTATATGTTTAATTATTCTAAAGAAACAGATACTTATAGTGTACATCCTACGTTTATACCGTTCCCTGCTCACGATTATTATTACAAAGTAACAATTGATGGTTCCGGAGACAGTATTTTCTTAAATGGGGATATGGATGAAAGTGTAAATTTTCAAGAAGGTAGTGTTTATCTATTTGATGTAATGGATACAACCCTCGGTGAGTACCGCATTGTTTTTGGCGAAGACAATAGTTTGAATTTTCAAACTATAGGAGTCGTAACAGTTGGAGAGCCTACTTATAATGGTTACATAGTATTTACAGTACCACAGGGGTTTACTGGAACCTATTACAAGCTTAGCTACGAAAAACACTTAGACTTATATTATCATCCCTCTGGTTTAACATACACAATCGCAAATGGAGAAGCAAGGGTTACTTCATACAACAATAATATAAGCACATCGGTATATATTTTACCAAGTTATCAAGGAAATCCAGTAACAGGGATGGATTATCTAACGTTTTATAATAATAAGTTTGTAAAAGAAGTTACAATACCACCTTCCATTACTGAGATTGAGTCGAGTACTTTTAGAGGATGTACTTCTCTTGAGACAATTAATCTAAGTGGTGTTATTGACATAGGCCGAATGGGTGTGTATGGTTGTTCTAGTTTAAAGAATATTGATACATCATATATCAAGAAATTGTCAGATTATGCTTTTACTCAATCGTTTGACATTTCTGCCAACTTTCATTTTGTAATAGCGGATGATTGTAATATAACACATGCAGAATATGCATTTCAGAGTGCGAATATAACTAGTTTAACATTCCCAAATACAGAGCACGAAGTACCAAGTCAGTTTGCAGTATCGTGTATTTATCTAAGTTCGGTTACATTTACAGCAAATACAACGTATATTCATACCACTGCATTTGGGTATTGCGCTGCATTAACATCCGTAGAAATATATTATGATAATACATTTGTTCAACACGATGCATTTTTGTCTTCACCCACTGTAATTACTTATATCTATATCTAATTTATCGCATATATTTAATATTTTACATATATGCTTACTTTGATTGGTCTTGCCATTGTTGCATCAATTGTTCTTGAGTAAACGTTTGTACATTCATTTTAGACTGTAATTGTTCACGTGATAAATAATTTGCTTTTAAATCACTCGGTATTGCTTGGACATGCGAAACCGGTTCTTCGATCGATGAATATACTTTGGGTCCCTTGAATCCACCACCACCAACAGCTTCCATTTCATTGCGCATTGTGTAACCGACATCGTTTAAAGCATCATGATGCATTTGTTCTCGTAAAGCATTACTATTTGTAGTCATATATTGACGATATTGCCAATTCGATTGAATCCCTTCTTTTTTCAAAATCGATTCATTCACAACTGCACCTGGTTGCCAAGACGCCAATACAGAACGACCATCATTCATGAGAGGTGGAAATTTATTATATTGATTATTTGCATTATATCCTGTATTGGGTAAATTGACTTCTGGATATGCTTGTGCCAACGTTTGCCCTTTTCCTGATTTTATGAATCCAAACATTCTTATATTTATAAGACATATTTTCTACTGGTCCAAAATCAACTGAATCAATTCTTGCTTTTTATATTTAGAAGGATCTGTACAAATACCATCACGTATTACCATAGTTTTCAACATTTGAATATTCATTTTTTGAAGAGATGTTTTAGTATGATTTTGTACCTCGCCTAAAGTTTCTTCTGGGTTTTCTTCTAAAGATTCATTTTTAATTTCTTCTTCCTCGACTTCTACAGGTAATTCTTCAATTTCTATATCGTCGTTATTTTTCAAAACCTCTTTTACAGTTTCCTCTAAAATTTTGCCAATAAAACTATTCATTTGCGAAGTATCTATGGATGGCAACAGTCCGTCAATTTCACTATAATCTACGGTAGGAGTGTCTAGTTTTGTTACATAAAATACATTATCTTCAATGTTTATTTCTACATCCTGAATTTCCTCCATCATATCATCTTCCGATTCATCACAACTATCGCTCTCCCCAGACTCATCTTCACAACTCTCTACATCATCGAAATCTTCGTTTTCATATAATATTCCTATATCTAATGGATCTGGAATCGATTTATCTAAAAGGTGTTCCGATACAATAATTTTCTTGAATAATTCTTGTTCTTGATTCCAACTATTAACTTGTACAGACGACTCTTTAGGAGAAAAACTAGGTGGCGGTGTATCACGTTTTAATGTATTTAATTCTGATACGATTGTTTTACAAATGTCCCCTAGAGCTTCATTGCTTTTTTCGAGAGAATCCAAACGTTTTTTAAAATATTGAACCATTAATAAAATCAAAACGAATGAAATACCTAAACACAAAAAGAAAAAACTTTCTAAAAGTGAAAACATTGTCATCATTATTATTATAACTCAAATAATATTTTGATAATAATAACGTATTTTCTTTAACTTTTTCTTCTAAATATTTTATTTCAATCTATAAACTATAGATGAATATTTTAGAAGAAATTCCTAAGTCCTCTTCGAAACCGTCTTTACCGACGAAACAATCAAATGAAAATATTATACCAATGTCTATTTTTTCTAAATCGAGTAGTAAAACATCTATAGATACCCCAGAGGTATCCCCATCAAAAAACGAAGGATCTAATTTAAACGCTCCATCTATTTCTTTTGATTTCCGCACACTTATTATCATTATTTTATTAATTTTATTTGGATTGACTTATTTTGGTATTAATGTTCTAAATATTATTGGCAAATTTGTGCAAAAAGTAGTGGATTCTGGGTTTTTTAAAAAAGTTTTGGAATTAGTAGGGTATTCTACTGGAAAAGCTGTAAATAAAACTGCTGAAATTACATCAGACATTACCACCGGTGGTATTGAAATTGCCGAAGGAGCTGTAAAAAATATTGGTAATTTAATGATTGGTGATGAAGCGATTGGTTCTAGTAAAAATAAGTCTATGAATGATGTTCAACCAGATACTTCCGAAAACAGTATTCAAAAATCATTGTCGTCAACTAAAACAAAATGGTGTTTAGCAGGAGAATATAAAGACAAACGTGGTTGTATTGAAATTTCCGAAAGCGATAAATGCATTTCCAGTCAAGTTTTTCCGAATGAAAAAATGTGTTTAAACCCTACTATTACAAAATAACAGTGATTTTAATTATTGCTATAAGATATGTTATATGTTATATGTTATATGTCATATGTTATATGTCATATGTTATATGTCATCTGTCAATGTAAAGTTTTTTATTGTAATACTTTCGTAGTTGTTTATTGTCAGTAATAACTCATAAAAATATCCACTATTTGTATACAGTACAATATTGTCGATAATTATATTCTCATCATCAATATTATATTCAAATGTAGTGGGATACATTATTTCGCTTCCACCATAATATATTTGTAATTGGGCATTGTTTACAGTATTAGTAGTAGTAGTAGTAGTAGTAGTAGTAGTAGAACTATATGATATAACTAGTTTATACTTTATTAACGAACTAGATGGTTCTATAATTTCTAATGTTCCGATATTTTTTTGAACGAAAGGAATAATGGTTTGTATGCTATTTTCGTTTTCTTCATTCACGAAAAACCTCCAAGTTTGTTTTTCATCAGGGATAATCGCATATGTTCTATTTCCAACCGTATAATTATACAAAGGAACTGATTTGTCTAAAAATAATGGGATTGCTGGTCCAGGAACATCAGATGATGTTGAGAGAACTTTATTTTCTTTTGAATTGCAAAATGCGAGTTGGCCCTCTGTAAAATTAGAAGATCTGACTGTTTTTTGTTCAGGATTATATCCGCGAATGACTTGAGCGAATTTTTGTTTTTTCGTAAGTGTATTCATTTGTGTACTTTTTTGGGGACCTTGGTGTTTCAAAATTTCTGCTTTACGTCTCATATCAATCTCATGTTTTGTAAAACCGTTTGAATAAGGAGAGAGGATCCGTAGTCTTGTAGGTGGTACATTGAATTGCATTCTCAGTTTACGTAAATTACAATACGTATCAATATTTTGCACACTATCTGTCATAATATATGTATTTTATAGATATATTATATTAATATTTATCAGAATACCACAAGTTCGACAAATAACTGTAGGTACCTGTGTTTGCCTTGGCATCTACAGAAAGTTCGCTTGGAGATGTATTCGGACCAAACATGACAATATTGTTAATTTCAAAGACATTCAATGCATGACTATAATATCGCAGATTGGACAATTTTCCTGGAAAGCCTCCGTGTCCCCCAATAACAACATCGTTGAAGTTCTGTTTGGGTGCATATTCCATATTGTGTCTTTTGGCAATGGTTCCATTGACATATACATCTAAAACCGTATTTTGCATTCGAACAGCAACATGTACCCATTTTCGAATCGGAATACTATCTACCATGATAACATCTCTTCCTGACGATTTAATGTCGTTTTTCGTTTCTTGACCACCTAAATGATCCATGACAACGGTCAATTCGTATTCATTTGACTTTGCGGCGGCATCTGTATTATCTTTTGATTGTAAATACAAACCAGGACCATTGACAACATTATAATCATCTGCTCCAAAATTTTCATTTCCCTTCAAAAAAATGTTTTTGATTCCGGTTTCAGTCGTTTCATTCAAAAACAACCATACGCTCCATGTGAACTCCATTCCTCTTCCTCGATCATTCGACTTTAATATTTGTTTGGTATCGTCCTTTCCTGGCTCTTGGGTAATTACAATACGATCATTTCCGTAAATAGAACCTTTTACAATATATGGACTTGTTGACGGAGATACAAAATACGCCATAATTCCCATACATACTTTTAATAACAACATAAAAACGATCACAACAAAAATAATAAAAGAGAATTTTGCTAAAAGGGAATTTGAATCTAAAAAATCTTTGCTAGCATCAGATAATGTTTCACCACTATTACTGGAAAACTCCGACATTTTTGACTTCACGCCGTCCCTTATTTCATTCATATTTTCACCAAAACCTTTGAAACCTTCTGACATAGTTTTCTGGACTTCTTCACCAGAAGGTATATTATCTTGTATTTGTTCAATAAATGGTTTTTCTGCGTTTGTCTCCATAATAATCTATATGATAGAAATAGATTATAATGGATCTAAAATAATGTAAATTGTCTTAAATCTAAATCATCTTTTGTAAGGGTAAATGATGCACCATACGAAGACAATAATTTGCTAAAGTAATTTCCTCCATTACCATCCATATACTTACTCCAAGCAGTAGCAGGATCCATTGGTTTGGACAATCTCTCAAATTTTGCAACGTATCCTTTACAATTATTGGTATTGCAATCACCATAAGTTATATTGTGATCAGAATCTGTAGTAGCTGGCAAATTCTCTAATTGTTGCGATCGAATCAGTTTGCCATCAATGTATAGATCTACTACTTTATTATCGACACTAACCATAACACATACCCATTTCTGTAGTGGGAAATTGACCATTATTTCGTTATTCGCAAGAGAACCGTTATCAAGTAATATATCATAATACAAAGTGGACTGGTTATTCAATTTTAGTTCAAAGAACTTAGTACTAGACTTATCGATTGAAAATACCTTTGTATTTCCGGTTGAACTTAATGATTCCATATAAACCCACAATGAAAAACAAAACCTAGATGCTTTGGGGTTTGTTAACGTACTATATCCTATGCTTCCATTTGCTGCAGATAAATCGATTTTACTTGACACAAGTTTGCCTTTTTCAGAAATGACTTTGTACAAGATATAAATGAAAACCAAGAGAATTACTCCTAAAATAATGAGTGTATAATTCATTCTATAATGTTAAGGTAGATTATTTACTGGTGGATTTTTGAATTTCATTAAATTATAGGATTGAGAGATTTGTGTTTGATTCAATATTTCGGAATGAACACGTACCTCACATATTGCACCATGCACTTTTTTCTGATCAGATCCTACACAAACAACTTGAGAATGATTGTATATTGGTAAATGTTCTGCTAAAGATTTTGTTTCTGTCAAAAATCCATTGACAAAAAGATCTACTTGATTGTCATGATAATTAAATACTAAATAATTCCATTTCTGGAAAGGAAGATCGAGTTCCAATGAAACCTTTTCTAAATCTTCTACACTTTTGATATTATTTGAAAAAACAAATCTCCATTTTTGTCCTCTACATCCAATGTAAGGCATACCTAACTCTGGATCATCCGGTTTATCAATAGTTCCTAAATCACTACCCACACGGAATATCATGCATTCTGAATCTTGGGAAAACGTCGGAGGATTTACAGTAACCCACATTGATAATGAGTAATTTTTCATGATAGATTTGTTTGGTATAGGTATAGTATCATCTGGGTCGCTTGTATTTTTAATATTGTGATGTTTTTTTAATGTATTGTATTCATCGCTTCTATTGTAAAAAGCATCAATTGAAGAAACTTGTTTTTTGTTATACAACAATGTAGGATTCTTTACAATACGAATATTGTTACTTAACACGACTTTGGATATTAAGCGTGGTAAATATATGTATAGTAAGATAAGCACCAATTCAATAAATAAAAGAGTATAAACTACTCTAGGAGTAGTAGTTAGTTCATTGAACAAATATTTCACATAATCACTAAGTACACAAGGAATATAAAAAAGTGCATAAAGAAAAATACCAAATTTACCTTTTTGTCTATATGATTCATTTAAAAACACATTGTAGATAATGGATAAGAAGACAACAAACATTCCAATTAAGATGAGTTTTAACGAAATGCCTATCATATACGCTGAATCATTTGAGAGAGATGGTATTTCTGTCACTGAAGTCAAACTAGTAATAATGTCTTTTACAAATTGATCAAATGATGGTAATTCAGAGCGTAACAAAGTGAATAAGATTAATAAGATCATAAAGAACAATAAAAGAAAGTATTTTTTTTCTTGAATATTTGACAATAAAACATATGCAAACA